>Ga0182015_10000879_pt1 | contig 41962 bp, 39 predicted proteins | sample 712P3MmetaG_FD_120478 | JGI IMG/M metagenome (GOLD analysis project Ga0182015, IMG submission 120478) | Permafrost microbial communities from Stordalen Mire, Sweden - 712P3M metaG | ecosystem: Environmental > Terrestrial > Soil > Wetlands > Permafrost | place: Sweden: Stordalen | collected...
CGATGGCCACCAGCGCGGCGCGGTAGTATTCGGTGACTCCCGGATCGGCGTGTACATTTTTGACTTCGGGGGGAGCGAGGGGTATTTCCTGGTCGAGAAATTTCTTGAGTGATATCAAGGCTTGCCGTCCCAAGTTCGAACTTCTGCGCTTCTCCGGACAAAATCCTTAGCTTGGGGACTCCGGAAGCCTCAAGGCAGAGCAAGCCGGCAGCGCTGCGCAGAGACGCGCGCCGACGCCTCTATAACGGCAGGAAGGAGTCAGAATTTCAGGGGATGGTGTGTCTCTTTTGGGGCATTGGCGGGAGGCAGACGGAGTCTTAGGGGCGCCTCCCCGAGAGGCGAGGGAATTGAAAATGCAGGAGATGATTTGGTGGAGCTAGTCGGGCTCGAACCGACGACCTCCTCGTTGCGAACGAGGCGCTCTCCCAGGCTGAGCTATAGCCCCACGGCGGGAAAGAACTTTCTGATTTTACGTTATTCGCGCCTCGGCACGCCAACACCGGAGTACCGGGGATGTGACCGAAGGCAGGGCGGAGCAGGGTGGGCCTAGGGCGCGGGCTGAGCCAGGCGGGAATCTGCTACCGGGATTTGGCTAGCGTGAGTGGGCTACTGAGGCGCGGACGGCGGCCAGGACCGATGTGCGGAACGCGGCGAGTTGTTCGGCAGGGACCTCGCCCTGTGCGAAGTCAGGGGAGCCGCCACCGCGGAGACCGAGTTGGGAGAGCGCTTCTCTGAGGATGCGGCCACAGTCGAAGTTGAAGTCGAGGCTGCGCGCGAGGACGATGGACGCGGGCGTGGTGCTCTCCGAGGAGAAGAGCACGATGGTGGAGGGCGCCGCCGAGGTGAGACGGGACGCCAGCAGCTTGCAGTATTCGGGGTCGCGGTCTTTCCACGCACGGTCGACGATACGCAGGCCGTCTTCGATGTGGACTTCAACGGCGAGGCGCGAGGCGTGGTAGTCGGCAAGTTCTTCGCGGAGGCGCTGGCGTTCTTTCGCCGTATTTTTCGATTCGTTTTTGAGGCGCTCGACGGCGGCAGGAATGTCCGCGGCTCCAGCAGAAAGCATGGTCGTGAGCTGACTGAGAATGGCGGCGTCTGCGCGCGCGGCACGTACTGCTCGGAGGCCGCAAACAAATTCGACGCGCACGCCGCGGCTGACTTTTTCCGTGCCACGGAGGAGCAGAGCTCCGATCTGGCCGGTGGAGGCGACGTGGGTTCCGCCACAGGCATTGCGGTCGATGTCGTGGATCTCGATGAGGCGGATATCGCCGGCGCGCTCGGGGAGCTTGCGCAGCTGACCGGCGGCGAGCATGGATTCCGCTTCGGCGCGCGGGACGTTGCGGGTAGAGACGGCGCGGTCTTCCGCGATGATTTCGTTACACAGGCGCTCCATGCGCTCGAGGCTGTGGTGAGCGATGGGGCCACCGGCGAGATCGATGGTGGAGACTGAGTCGCCGAGGTGGAATGAGACGGTAGCTATGTTGAGCTCGCGGAGGAAGACGGCCGAGAGCAGATGCTGGCCCGTATGCTGCTGCATGTGGTCGAAACGGCGCTCCCAGTCAATGTGGCCATCGACTTTGGCGCCGAGGGAGAGGGGCTTGCGGACGAAGTGCCAAACCTGGCCCTGGTCATCTTCTTCTGCTGATTCGACGGCAATATCGAGCAACGCACCACCCGGGGAGACGGCACGAAGCACGCCGGTATCATAGGGCTGACCGCCGCTGGTGGGGTAAAAGGCGGTGCAGTCGAGGGCGATCTGCCAGACGGATTCGCCGTCAGTGTGGGAGAGCTCGCGGACATCTGTAACCGCAGCTGGAAAAGATTTTAGGAACGAATCGGCGTAATAAAGCCGCTCGGGTGCGGACATTCTTTGACTCCACGTCTGGCGCTGGCTCCCGCCAGGAGCAAAAACGGGCAGATCGGAGGGCAGGCCCGATTTAGTGTAATTCGAGAGCATCCAACTGTCTCGAATTATTCGCGGCGCTCCTGTTACGTATGCCTGATGCCCTGATCTGGATCGTTTCGTTGGCCAGCATCGCGCTGATGCTGGTTCGTCCTCGCGGTTTGCCGGAATGGGTGTGGATCGGCGGCGGGGCGGTGCTGCTGGTGGTTACGCGGTTGCTGCCGGTAAGCGGAGCGCTCGATGCGATTCGCGAGGGCGTGGACGTTTATCTGTTCCTGACGGGGATGATGCTCCTCGCGGAACTTGCGCGTGAGGAAGGGGTCTTCAATTGGGTTGCCGATATTGCTGTGCGTCACGCGCGGGGTTCGGCGAGCCGGTTATTTTTGTGGGTTTACCTGGTGGGAATCGCGGTGACGGCGCTGCTGTCGAACGATGCAACGGCGGTGGTGCTGACTCCAGCAGTGTTGGCGGCGGTGCGGCGAGCGAAGGTGGATCCGCGGCCGCATTTGCTGGCATGTGCGCTGATTGCGAATGCCGCGAGCTTTCTGCTGCCGATCGCGAATCCGGCAAACCTGGTGGTCTATGGAGACCATTTGCCTCCACTGGGGCAGTGGATGCGGATGTTTCTGCTGCCATCGTTCGCCTCGGTGGCGGCGACGTTTGTTTGCCTGCGATTGCTGTCACGGAAGACGCTCGCGGGCGAAGCGGCTCCGGTGACGGAGGCGTATCGGCTGGATGCGGCGGGATGGCTGGCGCTGGCCGGGATTGGGATCGCGGCTGTGGTGCTGCTGGTTTCGTCGGCGCTCGATGTTCAACTGGGAGCGCCGACCTTTGGCGCGGGGGTACTGGCGCTGGTGCTGGTGGCCGTGAAGGATCGGGTCGCACCGAAGACCGCAGTGCGCAACGTTGCGTGGAGCGTGCTGCCGCTGGTAGCGGGACTGTTCATCATCGTTGAGGCGTTGAACCGAGCGGGCATGCTGCGGCTGATGAGGGCGGGGCTGACCTGGCTGGCTGCGGCGCCCGAGGGGTTTGTAAAACATTGGGGGGTTGGGAAATACGCGGGCGGGTTTGGAGTGGCGCTGCTTTCGAATGGCATGAATAATCTGCCGGCGGGACTCGCGGCTGGGACGGCGCTACGGCAGATGGGGCAGCATGGATTGCTGGCGCACGCGGTGCTGATCGGCGTGGATCTGGGGCCGAATCTTTCCGTGACGGGATCGCTGGCGACAATTCTGTGGTTGATTGCGCTGCGAAGAGAGGATGCGGAAATTACGGGTTGGGAATTTCTGAAGATCGGTGCGGTAGCGATGCCAGTGGCGCTCGGGTTGGCGCTACTGGCGCTGCGATGACGGCGGGAAACAAATGAGGCCTTCAGGCCAGGAGACGATCCGGATCGCACTGAAACGGATTGATCACTGTCACCCCATCGATGCTCTGGTCCGGCTGAAGATCTTCTGTCAAGAGCCATAGGCATGAGGCCGATTTTGCGGCGGAGACAATCAGCGCATCCCAAAATGCGATCTGGTATCGATCCTGAATGTTCCAGGCGTTCTCCAGGATCGCAACATCGGTCTGAACCGGACGCCAGGCGAGGAGATCACGCACTTCTGCGCGAGCCTCCTCGCGAGCGTCTGGTCTTTTGTGGGTGACGTTGACGAAGAACTCCTGAAGAACCTGAAAGCTGATTCTCCCGCGTCGGGTCTTCCACAACTCGGCAAGCCACAGAGAGGCCTTCCGCTGTTTTTCGATGTCGCGAGAATCGACAGCATAGATGAAGACGTTGGTATCAACGAAGATGGGCGCGGTCATGAATCTCGTCTCGCGAAAGGTATGGCGCGCTGGAATTCAGGAAAGGCTTGCGCGCCAAAGCGCTGCGCATGGCCGTCTCGTACACCTCGGACTCGACCATGCGGTCCTTCAGGAAAGATGCGAGAAGGCGCGACACGCTGGTATCCCGACGCGCCGCCTCGATCCGCGCCCACTGGGCGACTTCCTGCTCCAAAGAGACAGTGACGTTGCGGAGGGATCTTTTCATAACACTGATTCAGTGTAACACGAGCTTAGTGTTGGGAAGGCCTGCGTGGGGTCGTAGCCTGATCCTGGCGATTTATAATCGGCGCTGCCCATGGAAAACTCCGACTGCATTCTGGAAGGGCGGCAGGTGCTCGAGATCGCTGAGATCATGAGCATTTTGCCGCACCGTTATCCTTTTTTGCTGATTGACCGGATCATTGAGATCGAGCGGAAGAAGCGGATTGTTTCGCTGAAGAACGTGACCATCAACGAGCCGTTTTTTCAGGGGCATTTTCCGGGGTATCCGATCATGCCGGGGGCGCTGGTGGTGGAGGCGATTGCACAGACGGGCGGAGTGCTGCTGATGCCGGAGGTGCAGGATCGGGACGAGAAACTGATGGTGTTTACCGGTATCGAGCGAGCAAAGTTCCGGCGGCCGGTGGTGCCGGGCGATCAGCTGCGCATCGAGGTGACCGTGCTGAACTGGAAGCCGCGTGTGGCGAAGATGGAGGGCCGGGCAACGGTCGACGGCAAGTTGGCGTGCGAGGCGACCGTGATGTGCGCGCTCGTCCCGAAGACCACGGGGCCGCAGGGTTCTGCCGCGGAGTCCGAGCGGGACGGATCGGTGAGCGGATCGGTGGAGGGATCGGTGAATCAGGAGTGAGCATTCACCCAACCGCTGTGGTTTCTCCCAGTGCTGTGATTCCGGAATCGTGCATCGTGGGTCCGTGGTGCACTGTGGGGCCGCACGTGGTGCTGGACGAGGAGTGTGAGTTGATTTCGCACGTGGTGCTGGACGGGCGCCTGACGGCCGGGGCGAGGAATCGATTTTCTCCCTTTGCGTGCGTGGGGGTTGCGCCGCAGGATCTGAAGTACAAGGGCGAGGCGACCGGCGTCACGCTGGGCGACGACAACTCCATTCGCGAATGCGTGACGATTTCGCGAGGCACGGTGGGCGGCGGTGGGATGACGAGGCTGGGGAGCGGTTGCCTGGTGATGGCATACGCCCATATCGGCCACGACAGCATCATCGGCGACCATTGCATTCTGGCGAACAATGCGACGCTTGCTGGACACGTGATCGTGGAAGACTACGTCACGGTTGGCGCGTTTTCGCCCATTCACCAATTTTGCCGGGTGGGGAAACACGCTTATATCGGCGGCGGAACGGTGGTGACGCAGGACGTACTGCCCTACTCGCTAACGTCGGCGACGCGGGAAGCGCATGCGTACGGTATGAACAAGATTGGGCTGGAGCGGCGCGGGTTCGACCGGCCTCGGCTGCGCGCTCTGCATCATGCGTTTCGGCTGCTGCTTTCGGCGAAGATGAACACGGCTCAGGCGGTGGAGAAACTGCGCGCCGAGGGCGGCGAATCAGAGGATGTGAAATATCTTCTGGAGTTTGTCGAAGGATCGAAGCGAGGGATTATTCAGTAGCGAAAACTCGTTGCGATTTACGGGCCATTATGGTCGGCGTTTACCGAGAATTCATCCGTTTTGTGGAAATCAAGCGCGGATGCATTCATTGGGGTTACGACCGCGTATAACCTCGGTGGTAGAACCTAAGTAGCTGACAAATAGACGGATGAGTGGGAGAGTGCCGTTTTTGGGACAGTTAACGTGCCATAACGATGTAGTTAACTAGCCGAAGGCCAGAAATCTTCCACAGAAATTTCCACAGCCGGCGCAAAGGCACTCCGACGCGGCAGCTTCTCCTGAGAGGAGAAGCCGCCGTCGCCGTAAGAACGTGCCGGAACTTACTGGTGAGGAGCCGGCGGCGTGGTGTGGGTCGTGCCGGGCATAGAGCGCGGAGCAGGAGCCGACGGGACGTTGGCCGGGGCTGGGACGCCCGACTTCGTATTGTAGGCGTCGATCACCGCTTTGGTGATATCGGTTGAAGGCGTAGCCCACAGAACGTTGCTGTTCTGCTGGCTGGCATCAAGGACGAGGTTGAAGCCCTGTCCCTGCGCGAGGCTGATCATGACCTCTCCAACCTTGTTAGCAACCTGGTTGAAGGTCTCCTGACCATCGGTCTGCTCACTGCTCTGGAGGTCCTGAGCGGCGCGCTGGAGGCTCTTGGTCTTGTCGTCGATGGTGCGCAATTTGACTTGGCGATCGGTGTCGCTGACGGTGGCGCCTCCGTCCTGGAGCTGCTTCTTGAGCGCCTCGATCTCCTGGTTCTGCGTGGTGAGCTTCGCTTCCTGAGGCTCGTATTTCTTGCGGAGGTCGGCGATGTCACGCTGAAACTCATTGGTCTGGGTGACAGCGCCCGAGAACTGGATGATGGCGATTCTGGTAGCGCCGGTAATCGTGACCGGGGCGGAAGGGGCCGGGTCCGGTTTTGCCGGAGCAGCGGCCTGAGCAACGGCTGCAACGCCCATTCCGGACGCGAGCACGCAAACAAGTGACAACGAACGCTTCATGGAATTCAAAAACTCCTTCGGTTTCCTGGGTGGCTTGGCCCGCACTCTTCGCTTGAAAAATCCGTTTCCCCAAATTTACCGGAGCGGGTCCGGGCGGGGAATCTCACCCGGAAATGCAAAGACGCGGACAGAGAGAAATTCTCAGGAACTTGGGCAAATTATAGGTCCGGGGGGAGGAGCAGTCAAACGAAACAGGGTACAGGATACGGGTAACAGGTTACAGAACGCGTAACAGAGGATGCAGGACATCGCCGTGGGTGGTGAGCCCACAGGGCCGACGGCTCTTTTTCTGTAACCTGTCACCTGTGACCTGCTCCCTGCCTCAGAAGGTGGTGGCCACGGTCAGGCGGAAGGTTTTGCTGGGTTCTCGCAGGACGTAGAGACCGTTGTAAAACTGTTCCGCCTCGGCGTAGGTGTAGTCGCCGGCACCGCCGGCGGGGAACATGCTGCGGGTAATCAGGTTCTGACGCGAGAACGTTGTGAAGAGCTTGAGCGGGTTGACGGCGTAGTAGATGCGGAACGGGGCGTTGATGATCGGCATCATGATGTCGAGTTCGCCGCCGGCCGAGTCACGCGGGACGTAATTGGTGCCGGGAATTGGGTCGATGGTTCTGCTGAAGCTGATCTGCTGACCGCCCTGGCAGGTCCCGTTGACGTAATTAGGGCAACCGTACAGCGGCGAATTGAGGGCGTCGATGCCTTCCGGACTCTGGCGCAGCTGGCTGTTGCGCAGGGCCATGTCCATGCCGAAATCATTGAAGAAGTTGAAGCCGACAGTGCGCCCATAAATGGGAATCATGTACTGCAGGTTGCCGGTGAAGCTGGTGTCGCCGCCGATGGTGGCAATGCCGTAGACGGGCAGGGGCACCAGAATAGGACCGAGGCTCGGATTGGTGGGATCACGCGGGACGGTGGTGCCGTCGGGATTGGTGAGGGCGAACTGGACCCGGGTCGGTACGAATCCGTAAGGCGTGATAGTGCGGACATCGAAGCCGCGAATGTCGGATTCGCCGCCGGCCGAGGGGCGATCGAACGGCGGAGCCACATCGCCGCTGAAACCGGTGATGTAGATCGCCTGCAGGCGCATGCCCAGCGTATTGCGGCCGTTGGGATTGAACCAGAGGCCCTTCATGGGGGTGAAGCGTTTGTATTCGACGACGGGGCGCACGTAGCGCACGCTGCCCCAGATGCCGGCGAACTGAACGGTGGCAGCCAGCGACTGGCCGGTGTGAGGCAGGTAGTTGCTGGAGACGTTGCTGGAGTTGTAGCTGAACATCGCCGAGCTGGTGACGATGCCCTCGAGCGCGTTCGTCCCCTGAATTCCGCTGCGGAAGGCGAGGGTCTGGAAGAGGTTGCTGGACGCCGCGCTGAAGGCCCGAACCGAGGAGCTATCCCAGGAGTAGGTGGCGCCGACACGCGAGAAGCCGAAGAGGCTGAAATGCCGCAACGGATAGCTGGCGGAAAGATTGAAGCCTTTCGACCCCTGGTTGTAGTTCTGGAGCAGCGAAGAAGCGGCCTGGGATTGATTGCTGCTGCCGCTGAGAGAGTAGCTCTTGGAGGCGTTGTAATCCGTTTTCCGGTCGAAGACCTGGAAGCCGATGTTCAGGGGCTTGTTGCGGAAATACGGCTCGTTGAAGGCGAAGAGCAGGTTCCGCGCCAGACTGCCGGCATTGGCCTGAACACTGAGGGTTTCGCCAAGGCCGAGGAAGTTATTGGTCTGGTAATTGAGGCCGAGGAACGCGCCGGAGAGGCCGCTGACACCGCCGTTAAGTCCGATGGAGTTCTTGCCCTTCTCCTGGACCTTAAGGAGAAGGTCGACGGTTCCGGCTTCGGTGTTCTGGTGGGTTTCGGAGTCTTGCTCGACTCTCAGTGCGTTGAAGTAGTCGAGCTGATTCAGGCGCAGGAGGCTGAGTTCCCACAGGTGGCTGTTGTAGACCTGGCCTTCCTGGAGGAGCAACTCGCGGCGAATGACGAAATCGCGGGTGACGGTGTTGCCGGTAAATTCGATTCTCGAAACGGTGAACTGCTTGCCTTCATCGATGTCGATGTTCCAGGTGACGGTGTGCTTCGCATCGTCGAAAGTCGGATTGGGCACCGGACTGAAGTTGATGTAACCGTTCTGGCTATAGGCCTTGCGGAGGTTATCGAGATCCTTCTGGAAGAGCGTGAGGTTGAATATTGAGCCGTCTTTCTGGGTAAAGAGGGCACGGAGAGCTCTGGGGTTGACCCCGACCTTGGTTCCGGTGAAGTTGATGGCGGCAAGGCGGTAGCGCTCACCCTCTTCAATGTTCATGTGGATGTCGATGCGCTTGCCCTTCTTTGGACGGAAGGTGAAGAAGGAAAGGCCGGATTCGTTGTGGATTTTGGTATCGGGTGATCCGGTAGGGCCGCCGCGCAGGTATCCGCGATCGCGGTACGCCTGGCGGACGCGCTCGGTATCTTCTTCGAGCTTGCTGGCGTCGTAGGTGCGGGCGAATAAGTTGTCCAGGAAGATGGAGTGCGGCAAGCCGACGGGGCGGAGATTGCGCATGGCCGCGCGCAGATTGCGCGAACTGACGTGGGTATTGCCGGCGAAGGTAATCTTGCCGACCTTGACCGTTGGCCCTTCTTTGATGTTGAAGGTGAGCGCGACAGCGGCCGGTGGGATAGTCCTGACCTCAGGACGCACCGCGGCGAACTGGTGGCCGTGCTCGGCCAGCATTTCCTTAATTACCGTGACGGCGTGCGCGATGCGGGCGGGGTCGTACTGGCTTTCGGCGGAGAGCCCGACCTTCTCCTTCTTGAAGCGATCGAGCACATCGGATTCGGTAACGGAGTTGAGTCCCTTGTAGCTGATGTCGCGGATGGTGGGTTTTTCGCGGACGTAGACGTCGAGGATGATCCCCTGGGGGGTGTCCTCTTTTTCGATACGGACATCTTCAAAGTAGCCGGTGTTCCAGAGGGAGTTGAAGTCGCGCTCGACGACGAGCGGATCGTACGGTTCGTTGACGCGACTGAAGAGGCGCGCGATGACCGTCTCTTTGGGAATGCGGCGGCTGCCAATAACGCGGATCTCGATGATCTTCTGACCGACGTCGCTGGAGGCGGAGGAGGGGGGTGGAGCGGCCTCCTGGGCGATGAGCGGCGTGACCGGCAAGAGAGGGGCCAGGAGGAGAATTAGAATCAGGGAGCGCCTCAGGAGCCAGCGCAGATTCCTGCATAGTACGTGCGGGGAGCCAGCGCTCCAGAAGTTCACGGAAAAAATATTCACACCCTCACTGCTCAAAATCGGGCCGTTCTTTGGGAAAAGGCGATTATATCAGCGCGATTCGCGCGCGCGACGGGGCCGGTCGAGGGTTGAAAGCTCAGGAGGGCAGCACGGCAGGCGACGAATTCCGGCGGTGTTATAGAAAGCAACATCATTCCAACTCTCCCATCCCGCCGGACTGCGCCTGCTGAGGATGTGATTGGGGAGAATTGCGACCAGTGTATCGAAGATCAGATCGCTTTTGATGTGGACGTGGCGGACTTGCGAACGTCAACGAGGACCGAGTAGAAAACAGGGCCGCCGGCGAGGTCGTTGAGACGCTGCGATGTGAGCAGATTGACGTTGTGACCGCCCTGAGAGAGCTTATTCCAGTTGAGGCGGCCGGCGACAACGCCGGGACGGACGCTGCCATTGACGTGAGCGCGGAGCGCAAGGCTGCCGCGGTCGTTGAAGACTTCGACGGTGTCGCCGTCGGCGATATTGCGCGCGTTCGCGTCGTCGGAGTGGATCTCAATCACGCCATTGAAGGCCGATTCCATCTGCCAGTGTCCGGGCAGATTGGGGAAAGTCGAGTTCATGTAGTTGTCGGCTTTGCGCGGCAGGAACTCGAGCGGATAGCGGTCGCTTTCGGCGGTGTGGCGGGACTCTGGAGCCGGGCGAAATGCGGGCAAGGGGTCGACGCCTTCGGCGGCGAGCTTCGCGGAATAGAACTCGATGCGGCCGCTGGGAGTGTCGAATGGACCTTCAGCGAAGGGGAGGAAACGCTGGCTGTCATCCTCGAAGCGAAGGCGTTGGGAGCCGCCGGATGCGTGGAGAGTCTCCGGAGTGATGCCGGCGAGCCAGGGGTGCTGGGTTTCCAGATCTTCGGATCGAAGAGCTTGCGCGATGAGGTCGTCGACACTGTCGCGGAAGCAGGGCTCGGTGAATCCCATGCGCTGGGCGAGCTGTGAAAAGAGCCAGACGTTGGAGCGCGCTTCGCCGAGGGGTGCGATGGCCTGGTCGGAAAGCTGGACGTAGTAGTGGCCGTAGGCGCCCTGGATGTCCTTGTGTTCGAGGAAGGTGGTAGCGGGCAGCAGGATGTCGGCGTAATCCGCAGTGTCGGTGAAGAACTGCTCGTGGACGACGGTGAAGAGGTCGGAGCGCGAGAGGCCGCGGAGGACGGAGGATTGATCCGGAGCGATGGCTGCGGGATTCGAGTTGTAGACGAAGAGGGCCTGGACCGGAGGGCCGTCTTGTGGTTCGTTGCCCAGGGGCTCGCGACCCAATTCGGTGAGTGCCTGGCCGAGGACGGACATATTGATGGTGCGGGCCAGTCGACCGATGGGGCTGGCCTCGGCCAGGTCGGGGCGTTCGAGCGCCAGCTTGTCCCACTTAAAGGCACCGCTGGTGGAAAGCTGGAGTCCACCGCCGTAATGCTTCCACGCGCCGGTGAGCGCGGGCAGCATGGCGATGGCGCGGGTGGCGGCTCCGCCGTTGTCGCTGCGCTGCACGCCGTAGTTGACGCGGATGACGGCAGGCGTGGTGGTGGCGTAGTCGTGGGCGAGGCGTTCGATGTCGGCGACCGAGATTCCGGTCAGGGAAGAAACGTAGTCCGGCGGATAATCGGCGATGCGCTCGCGAAGCTGATCGAAGCCGCAGGTCCAGCGGGTGACGTAGTCCTGATCGTAGAGGCGGTCGCCCACGATGATATGCATCATGCCGAGAGCGAGAGCGGAATCGGTGCCAGGATTGATGGGGATGTGCCAGTCCGCGGCGCGGGCCGTGCGTGTTGCGTAGGGATCGATGACGACCAACTTTGCGCCGTTGCGGCGCGCTTCCTCGACGAAGGGCCAGAGGTGAATATTGTTGCCGTGGATGTTCGCGGCCCAGGCGATGATGAGCTTCGCCTGCGAAAAGGCTTCGGTGTCGGTGCCGAGTTTGCGGCCGTAGACGGAGATGAGGGCCTGGCCACCGGTTTCGGAGCAGATGGTGCGATCGAGCTGAGACGCGCCGAGACGATGGAAGAAACGGCGATCCATCGAACCATAATTCAGGATGCCAATGGTGCCGGCGTAGGAGTACGGCAGGATCGATTCGGGTCCGTGTTCGCTGGCGATGGCGGCGAGGCGGGTCGCTATGGTGTCGAGGGCTTCATCCCAGGAGATGCGTTCGAAGGCTTCTGATTCGCGTCCGTGAGGCAGCGAAGATTTGGGGACTCCGGCGCGACGGCGCATGGGGTAGAGGAGACGGTCGGGTGAGTAAACGCGATCGAGGTATTTGGCTACTTTGCCGCAGAGAAAGCCGCGCGTGACGGGATGATTGGGGTCGCCGCGGAGCTTGGTGGCTTGTCCGGTCTCGTCGATGGTGACGAGCACCCCACAGGAGTCGGGGCAGTCGTGGGAGCAGACGGCGTGGACTGTTTTGGAGGGCATAGGAACAGGGTACAGCGGACAGGGTGCAGGGTACAGGGGAACACAACGGTCAGCGATGAGCGATGAGCGATGAGCGATAAGCGATAAGCGAGCTGGGAGCCGGAAGCCGATTCAGCGGGTTAGTCTCGCTGGTGTTTCTTCGGGAGCCGCGGCTGGGGCTGGCGTGGGGGCGACGGGGGCCACGGGAAGGGTGAAGAGGAAGGTTGCGCCGGCTCCGAGTTCGCTTTCTACGCGGATCGTCCCGTGGTGAGCGAGGACGATGTGTTTGACGATGGCGAGGCCGAGGCCGGTGCCGCCGGATTCTCGGGAGCGGGCCTTGTCGACACGATAGAAGCGCTCGAAGATGCGGTTGAGGTGCTCTTCCGCCATGCCGTTGCCGAAGTCCTGAACGTAGAATTCGACGGCATCTTCGAGAGCACGCGCGCCGACGACAACGCGGCGGCCGGAAGCGCCATACTTCATGGCGTTTTCAATGAGATTGCCGAATACCTGCGTCATGGCGTCGACGTCGGCGAGGACCAGCGCGTCCGTCGTCTCGCCGGGTTCGAGGGCGACGCCCGATTCCACGACCATTCCTGCCAGCAACTCAATGGAGTCTTCGACGAGCGCGGAGGCGCGGACGGGTTGGACGCGCGGCTTGTGCTCGCCGGATTCGATATGGGCGAGGGCCAGAAGGTCTTCGGTGAGGCGATTCACGCGGCGAGCGTTCTTGAGGATGATGTTCATGAACTCGCGGGCGTGATCAGGCAGATCCATCTCGTCCTCGAGGAGAGTCTCGACGTAGCCGGAGATGGATGTGAGGGGGGTGCGCAGCTCGTGTGAGACGTTGGCGATGAAGTCGCGACGCATTTTTTCCGCGCGCTCGATCTCGGTGACGTCGTGGAGAACGGCGACGGCTCCGCCATCGGGTGTGGGGGCGGCGCTGACTTCGAAGGCGCGGCCGGGAACAACAGAGATGGCGCGCCCCATACCGATGCGGCGCTCGCGCAGGGCGATGTCGACACAGCTGAGGATCTCCGGATCGCGGATGCTGACGACGAGGGACTTTCCGGTGCGGACGGCTCCGGGGGCGAGGCGCTGCATGACGGAATTGGACCAGCTGACCTGGCCGGAGGCATTGACGGCTACAACGGCTTCCTGCATGGAATCGAGGAGCGCTGTGAGTTCGCGCTGCTTGGATTCGAGTGCCTGGAAGGATTGTTCGAGGCGACTGGCGGTGGTATCGAGGGCGCGCGCGACTTCGCCAATTTCGTCGCTGTCGTTTTCCTCAATGCGGGCAGTGAAATCGCCGGCGGCGATGCGGCTGGAAAATTCAACGATGCTGCGGAGGCGGGACGCGATGCGATGGGCGATCCACGCCGATGCAAGGGTGGCGAGAAACAGAGAAATGAGCGACGCGGTGAGGAGATCTCGGCGCAGGATGTGCAGTGCAGCTTGTTGCTGTACAGCGCCGAGCGATGCGACGCGCGCTTCTTCGTGAAGAGAATGGGCGACGATGTTGCGGAAGGAAAAGTCCAGGATGGCTGTGGCGATGCACAGCACGAAGACGAACGAGAAGAGAAGCTTGGTGAAGACTCTGCCGGTCACGGTTCAATTCAGCGTACAGCGTTCAGCGTTCGGTCGAGCATCAGCGCTGGTCGTCGGCTGAGGGCCCATACAAGCCGGGAATCGGTACATCGAGGAGGCGCAGGAAGACGCCGAGCTGGGCGCGATGATGGATGTGGTGGTCCATGAAGATGCGACGCAATGCCATGGCCCGCGGAACGGAAGCGAGGACTCGGTCCCCCATTTTGATGGACCACAGGACGGAGAGCTGATCGTCGCGGAGACCGGCGAGGGCGGTGCGGGCGTCGCCGGTGACCGCGTCGAAGTGGTCGAGGAGTTCGGCGGTCGTTGAGGCGGTCCAGGGAGTGAATCCGACCGGGCGAACCAGCTCTTCAGTGGTGATGATGGTGGCACAACGGGCGGGCAGATCGGCGACGTGGGAGGCGAGACGGCCGAGGGTCATCGATTTTTCGTGAGGCTTCCAGGAAAAGCTGTGTTCGGGCACGCGCTCGAGAATCTTGCGGGTGCTAGGCATTTCTTCGTCGAATTCCTGCAGGAACAGCTCCGGGATCGTCATGGAATTCTTTCTGTGCCCGGAGCCGCAGTGTTAGCCAGCTGCACGCTCGTTAGCGCGAGGAATCTCGAAGCGGTAGCCTGCTCCGCGCACGGTCTTAAGATAGCGCGGATTCTCAGGGTCGGTTTCGATCTTTTCGCGAATACGGCGGACGTAGACGTCGACGGAGCGTGGCGTGACGAAGCGGGCATCGCCCCAAACCGCATCGAGGAGATGATCGCGGCTGAAGACGCGTCCAGGATGGCGAGCAAGGTAGTCGAGGAGGCGAAATTCGGTGGCGGTGGTGGTGGTGAGGTTGCCGCGGACGCGGAGCTGCATCGCGCTGGCATCGATTTCGACGTCCTCAAAAGAGATGGCGGAGGGGATGGTGGGACGCTCGAAGCGGCGGAGGACGGCCTTGACGCGGGCCAACAGTTCGCGCGGGGCGAAGGGCTTGGTGACGTAGTCGTCGGCGCCGAGTTCGAGGCCGAGGACGCGGTCGTTTTCACCGGCGCGCGCGGTGACGAAGATGATGGGGATGGCGCTGAGGGCGGGATGATTGCGCAGCCGGCGGCAGACGTCGAGGCCATCTCCACCGGGAACCATAATGTCGAGGAGAAAGAGCGCGGGCGCCTGACGCTCGGCATCGGGAATGAGATTGGCGGGGGTTGCGTAGATGCGGGCCGGGAAGCCAGCGGCCTCCAGGTGATGCTGAATCAGCCGCGCGATATCAGCGTCATCCTCAAGCACGAAAACGGTCTGGCTCAAACGAAGGGTTCCTTTCCGGGGGCGCCCGCGGAGGGTGCGCGTTCCGCCCTCAGCCTAATCTTTGTGGGGCAAAGAGATTGCAAAAGTTGTGTTAATTCGGGGGGTCCGAAACGGGGAGTCGTTCTGGGTTGGATAGCTGCCAAAGCGCAATTTTTGTGGCGGAGGTTGGCGTGTTGGGCCTTCGGATCGTGTGGTTTGCAGGGATTTTCGGGTGTTATACTTTCGCCAACGCAGCCCCCAAATTGACTCCCAGGGCCGGAAAACTGAGCACGATAACTGCTGCCCCGGGTCCTACAGGTGACGAAGGATCCGTGTCGACTCCGACCATTCTTTGCATTGACGATGAGGCACTTGGATTGCAGATCCGCAAGGCCGTGCTGGAGCGAGCCGGCTATCAGGTGCTGACGGCGGTCGACGGTCCCACCGGGTTGAATCTATTTCGCAGCCACCCAATCGACGGGGTCGTACTCGACTATTACATGCCGGAGATGGATGGTGGCGCAGTTGCCGAGACGATGAGGCGCGAGCGGCCGGACATTCCTATCATGCTGCTGTCCGCGTATATCAATTTGCCGGCTGAGGTCGTGACGCTGGTGGATGTGACGCTGCTGAAGGGCGAAGGTCCGGTGGAGTTGCTGGACAAGCTGCAATCGATGTTGCGGGCGGGGGATGGATCGGGGACTGCGGGAGTCCACGGGCCCGGGAGCGCTGCGTGAAACTGCCGGAGTTCAATCGAACCCTACGGCAGCTGGTCACTCTCCCGCTCATACTTCTGTTGCTGATGGCGGGATTTCTGGTGTGGCAGATTCTCGCGGCCACGCGGGCGCAGAGCGCCATCGACCACAGCGATCAGATTACCGCGCAGCTGCAGGAACTGCAGAATTTGTTTATCGACCAGGAGACGGGGCTGCGGGGATTTCAGCTGACCGGCGATGCGGTGATGCTGGATCCGTGGAAAGCTGCGGCGGGACCGATCCAGACGAGGTTCGCGACTTTGCGCGAAATGCTGGCGGGCGATGGCGCGCAGCTAACGTCGGTGAATGAGCTGGATTCCCGCTACAACGAATGGCTTGGGTTCGCAAATGCGGTACAGCACCAGTCTCCCGCAGCGCTGAATGCCGCCGGAATGAATCAGCGCGGCAAGGCGATGATGGACGGCATTCGCGCCACTACGGCGACGATGCTGCGGCACGAGGGGGACCTGCGCGAGGGGCGTTATTATCACGCGCGGTGGCTGGAGCGGCGGGAGTTGCTATCGCTGTTTATCTCGGCAATCGTGGTTGGCATCATTCTGGCGTTGTTTACGCGGCATAACGTCCATGCCATTTCGGTGAGTTATCTGCGGCGCATCGATGAGATCACGGAGCAGTCCGACAAGCTCATCGATAGCCAGCAGTGGTTTCAAACCACGCTGGAGTCCATCGGCGACGCGGTAATTGCGTGCAACAACCGCGGCGCGGTGACCTTCATGAACGCTGTCTCAGAAAAGCTGACCGGCTGGCCCCTGGCCGACGCCAAAGGGAAGCCGCTCGAGAAGGTGTTCCACATCGTCAACGAGCAGACTCGAGAGAGGGTGGAGAACCCGGTCGAGAAGGTGCGGCGGGTGAAGCAGGTCGTGGGTCTGGCCAATCACACCGTATTGATCGCTCGCAATGGACGCGAATATGTGATCGACGACAGCGCCGCGCCCATCATGAGCGGCGCGGGGAAGATGATCGGCGTGGTGCTGGTATTTCGCGATGTGACGGAGGAGCGGCGCGTGCAGGGCGCGCTGGTGGCATCAGAGAAGCTGGCGGTAGCGGGGCGACTGGCGGCCAGCATCGCGCACGAGATTCATAACCCGCTGGACTCGGTCGCGAACCTGCATTTTCTGCTGGAGCAGGAGAGCGACGAGGAAAAGCGAGGGGAATTTCTGCGCCTGGCGCAACAGGAGCTGGGGCGGACGATGCAGATCAGCCGCACGATGCTGAGCCTCTATCGGGAGCCGAAGGCGCCGATCCAGATCGATTTGCGGGAGCTGATCGAGGGAGTGCTGCTGCTGCTCGATCGGCGGTTGCAGCATCAGGGCATCCTGCTGGAGACGAATATCGCCGGCGAACTGGCGGTGGAGGGATTTCCGGCGGAGTTACGGCAAGTGTTCACGAACCTGATTGTGAACGCGATTGAAGCTGCCGGGCCCAGGGGGAGGGTCCGTATCGGAATGCAGCGTGCGGAATCAGGTGAACTGCAGGGCGCGGGCGCGATTATTGAAGTGACCGACAGCGGGCCGGGCGTTCAGCCGGACGCTGCGAAGAAGATGTTCCAGCCGTTCTTCACCACCAAGGGCGCTGAGGGCACCGGGTTGGGACTCTGGGTAAGCATGGGGATCGTGCAAAAGCACGGAGGGTCGATCAGCCTGGCTGAGAGCCCGGATCCTGAACTGTCCGGGGCTTGCATCCGTGTGTTTCTGCCGGCACGCACGCTGGCGCAGCGAGCGGGAGAGCCCGCGGCCTGACTCAGCCGTAGTAATTCTGAAACAGGTTGCGGACCGTCTCATAGCATTCGCAGGCAGCAGCCTTGAGCCGAGGAACGTCAAGGATCTGGATGTTGCCGCGGCGGTAGGAGATGAGCTTTCGTCGTCTCAGCGCACCCGCCGCAAGGGTCACAGTGGTGCGGCGTGCGCCGAGGATGTCGGCGAGAAGGCCTTGATTGAGCGAAATGCTGGTGGTGACGGTGAGGTCGTGAGCAGTGAGCAGCCATCGCGCGAGCCGCTGCTCGGCATCGTGCAGCCGATTACAGGCAGTGAGCTGGGAGAGGATCATGCTGCGCCGCTGCGCGCATTTCATCAGGAGCTGGCGCAAAGGCTCTGAGCGCTGCACTTCCTTCACAAGGTCCGGAAAAGGTATACGGAAGGCCTTCACCTGCATCTGGACGACGCAGCGGGCGGGGCCCGTGGGCTCGCCGCCGAGCAGGTGATAACAGGGGACGACGCCTTCGCTGCCAGCCAGGCCGATTTCGGCGCTGCGTCCGTCGGACATGGAGACCATTTTGGAGGCGACGCCAGAGGTGATGAAGAAGGCGTAGCGGGGAACTTGCTCGGCTTCGTAGAGGACAGTGCCTGCGGGAAGCGAGACTTCTTCGAGTCGGGAACAAAACGAATTTTGGTAAGGCTGGGGCAGAGTCTCCAAAAAAAGATTGTCTGTGTGGTGGCCCATTACGCTCCCTTGTGCTTCAGGAGCAAGGACAATGTGTGCCGAATCCCGGCAAAAAGTCGTTGTCTCTGAAGAAAAGCCTGGGGACTTTCGATTTGCGGATTATATGAACTGCGACCGGATTTTTATGTTCGCTATCAGACAGATATGTTCGGTATTAGACCGACTCCACCGCCGAGATCCGGTTATCGTTCCGCGAGTCCTTCAGCCATATTTTGAGATGCAAGCTGCGGAGCTGGTTTTTCCCCGGCAGGAGACAATTTAGGGCGCTGGCGGTGTTTGACGCCATAAGCGTGCTGAGGGCGGGCCTGCAGATTGCAGTGAAGTTTTGCTGGAACGAGGCAACGCGCACGAATGTCCGGAAAACCTGAGTTGCTGTGTGTGGGGCACGATACGATCCTGAATCGAACGCGGCGGCTCGTTTTGGAGAAATGCTTCGAGGTAAAGCTCGCGCACACCTTGCTGGAAGCCATCGGGTTCTTGTCCAGACAGCGTTTCGATTTGGTTCTGTTGTGCTACTCGCTGACAGACGAGGAGTGTGGGGTCGCCGTGAAATTCGTCCACAACCTTTCCACTCCACCGAAAATTCTGGCGCTGGGGGAGATGAGCGAGCGGCTGTCGCTTGGGGCGCAAGATCAGGAATTTCTTTCGGGCGGACCCGCGGAGCTGTTGCAGAAGGCGGTTGCGATGGCCGGCATTCCGCCGAACGAAGCGGAGAAGTGGGCGGCGAATCAACCTAAGCAGGAATCAGAACAAAAATCCGCGTGACTGCGGTCGGGGCCGGAATCCGGGCGGGCTAGTGCACGTGTCCATGGTGATGATGGTGATGCTCCTCAGTCTCTTCGACTGATACCAGGCAGCCGTGCGCAACCTCACAGACTACATGCTCGAATTGCAGAGTGGTGTGGTGAATGCGGAATTGCTCGCGCAGCACGACGTTAATGCGGTCGAGGATGAGGTTGCTCTCCGATGGAGGAATGTCGGCGATGGTGATGTGGCTCGACAGCGCGTGTAAGTTGGAGCCGAGACTCCATACATGCAGGTCGTGAACATCTTCAACGCCGTCGATTGCGGCCAGGGTGGTGCGTATATCGATGAGTGAAAGGCCGCGGGGGGTGCCTTCGAGAAGAATGTTCAGTGTCTCGCGCACGATCGACACAGACGACCAGAGAATGAGCGCGGCGATGGCGAGGGAGAGAGCCGGATCGATCCAGGTGCGTCCGGTGAGAAGGATCGCAAAACCGCCCACGATGACGGCGGCAGTCGATAGCGTGTCGCCCAGCATGTGGATGAAGACGCTGCGGATGTTGACGTCGTGGCTGACGCGCCAGAGCAGGGCGGCGATGATGCCGTTCATCAGCACGCCGGCGGCGGCGACGTACATCATGATGCGTGGCTGCACCGTCGACGGCAGGCTGAAGCGACGAACGGCTTCGAGCGCGATCCAGCCTGAAATGACGATCAGCGTAAGAGCATTGAGGAACGCCGCGAGGACGCCGGCTCGCTGATATCCGAAGGTTTTCTGATCCGTAGGGGGACGGGTCTGAAACCAGACGGCGACGAAGGAGAGCACGATGGCCAGAGCGTCAGAGGCGTTATGGCCGGCTTCTGAAACCAGGGCGAGCGAGTGGGCTCGCAGCCCAGCAACCAGCGTGAGCACGACATAGGCGATGGTGGCGATGAGGGAAAGGCGCAGCACCCGCTGCGTGGCCGCGGTGTTGGCGCCATGAACATGCATATAAGATCAGTTTATCTTGCCTGCGCGAGGAGGCGAGTTAGGGAACAGGTGCCGATGCTTGCGGTTTGCCTCGCTGCGGCGAAGGGCGCCTGGGGACCGAGTCGGCGGTGGTGCGCAGGCCGCTCCAGTTTTCGGCGATCACGATGCTGTTTTCCGGGCGGTGAATGTCGTAGCGCACCGAGCAGGGAAAGCTGAGGCGCAGCTCCGCCGGGTTCACGAAGTCGCGCAGGGCCGTGACTTCCTGCGAGCACTCGTAGGCGACGCCGCCAATCTCGTACTTATAGAGGACGAAGCTGATTTCGCGTTGCTGATCCGGTTCGACGGGCGTCTCCATCTCGGTGATGTCGAGGATGGTGCCGTCGATGATGCGGCCGGAGCGAACGAGCTGTGCGCGGCGCTCGCGCTCGATCTCTTCCGCAGTTGGGCGACGGCGCACAATGAGCCAGGTGGTGACCGCGCCGATGCAGACAACGGCACCTGCAATCGTCCCGATCACGCGGGGATCGTGCAGTGAGAGGCCGAACATCTCGATTGCTCCGAAAAGGGGTGGGTGGGTAAAGCGCCGACAGTTGCAGGATAGCTCAGATTGCGCCGATTTGCGGTGCGAACGCGCGGGGGATTGCCTCGGGGTGGTAACGGGGGCCTGCGTTATACTCGCTGGAGACATGGTGAAACGCGGAATTTCAGAAACGGCCGCTTCGGGCGGTCGTTTTTCCTTCAGTGCGCAAGGTTCGGGAAGCAAGGGCGGACGGGTAGTCGACGGTCGGGTAGTCGACGGCCCTGGCAAGGTGCGGATACGGTCGACGACCGTGATTTGCGTCCGGCGCGGCAGCGATGTGGTGATGGCGGCGGATGGCCAGGTCACGATGGGCGATGCGGTCTTCAAACACACGGCGCGCAAGATTCGCCGACTGTATCAGGACAAGATTCTGGCGGGGTTCGCGGGGTCGACGGCGGACGCATTTTCGCTGTTCAGCCGCTTTGAGAACAAGCTGGAGCAATATGCCGGGAATCTGGGGCGGTCCGCGGTGGAACTGGCCAAAGACTGGCGCACAGACAAGATGTTGCGGAGTCTTGAGGCGCTGCTGGTGGTTTCGGACCTAAGCCAGACATTCCTGATCAGCGGATCGGGCGATGTGATCGAGCCGGACGAGGGGATCGCGGCGATCGGCAGTGGCGGGTCGTACGCGCTGGCGGCAGCGAAGGCGCTGATGGAGAACACGGAGATGACGGCGCGAGAAATCGCGGAGAAGTCGCTGAGGATCGCCGGACAAATCTGCATTTACACGAACGACAAGATCACGATTGAAGAGCTGCATGGAACAGCCGGTAGCCAGTAGCCGGTAGCGAGTAGCTGGGAACAGGGATCGGGAGCAGAGGACAGAGCGAATTATGGCGATTTATTTACCGGGAACAGCGGAAGACCAGGAGCTGTCCCTTGAAGAGCTGACGCCGCGGGAGATTGTCGCGGAGCTGGACAAATATGTGGTTGGGCAGAAGGCGGCGAAGCGCGCCGTGGCGATTGCTCTGCGCAACCGCATGCGCCGGCAAAAGCTGACGCCGGAGCTGGCGGACGAAATCATGCCCAAGAACATCATTATGATTGGGCCGACCGGCGTGGGGAAGACGGAGATTGCGCGGCGGTTGGCGAAGTTGACCAATTCGCCGTTCCTGAAAATTGAGGCTTCGAAGTTCACTGAAGTGGGCTACGTTGGGCGCGATGTCGATTCCATCGTGCGCGATCTGGTGGAGATCGCCATCGACATGGTGAGGGAAGAGAAGCTCGAAGAGGTTGAGGATCGCGCGGAGATGAATGCCGAGGAGCGGCTGCTGGATGTGCTGCTGCCTGCTCCTGCGCAGCCACCGACCGGTGCGGGGCAGAGCGGGAATCCGCCGACGATTGAAGGGAACACGATTGCACTGCCGGCTACGGCGGCTGCCGCGGGGGGCGATGCGGGGGCGAGTTCGCACACTCGGACGCGGGAGAAGCTGCGGCAGCAGTTCCGCGAGGGCAAGCTGGACGAGCGGATGGTGGAGATCGATGTGCGGGAGCGGAATTCGCCGTCGTTCGAGATTATCTCCAACCAGGGCGTCGAGGAGATGGACGTCAACCTGAAGGACATGCTGCCGAATATTTTTGGGCAGCGGACGCGCAAACGGAAGATGAAGGTATCGGATGCGTTCGAATATTTGGTGCAGGAAGAAGAAGGCCGGCTGATCGATATGGATCAGGTGACGAGACTGGCCGTAGAGCGGGTCGAGAGCTCTGGGATTGTCTTCCTGGATGAGATTGACAAGATTGCGGGACGCGAAGGTGGACACGGTCCCGATGTTTCGCGCGAGGGTGTGCAGCGCGACATTCTGCCCATCGTCGAAGGTACGACAGTGAACACGCGCTACGGCATGGTGCGGACAGATTTCATCCTGTTCATCGCGGCGGGCGCGTTCCATGTTTCGAAGCCGAGCGATCTGATTCCTGAACTGCAGGGACGGTTCCCGATTCGCGTCGAGCTGCAGTCGCTCACGGTGGAAGATTTCGTGCGGATTCTGACGGAGCCGAAGTCGTCGCTGGTGCGGCAGTATACGGCTCTGCTCGAAACGGAGGGACTGAAGCTGGAGTTCACGCCGGAAGCAATTGCGGAGATGGCGCAGTTCGCGTTCAAGGTGAATGAGGGGACGGAGAACATCGGGGCGCGGCGGCTGCACACGATTATGGAGAAGGTGCTGGATGAGATCAGCTTCTCCGCTCCGGATCTGACACGCACACAACCGAAGGGCGATCCGAAGGATCAGGGAACAGTAGTAGAGCTGGCCGCGGTGGGCGAGGGAACAGGGGCGCCGCTGCCGATGATCGAGCGCCAAACGGCGAACGGAACGGAGAAGGTGATGGTTATCGATCCGGAATACGTGCGCCAGATGGTGGCGGACATCGTGAAGAACCAGGATCTGTCGCGGTATATTTTGTAGTCGATGCCGACGACTGTTCGTTCGTTTTCGAAAATCAATCTTGGATTGGCCATTGGACCGTCGCGCGCGGATGGCTTTCACGCGCTGACGAGTTGCTATCAGACCTTGAGTGCGTACGACCTGCTCACGGTGGAAGCTCGGCCCGAGACGGCGACAAGCCTCCTCCTGACCAGCAATGATGAGCGTGTTCCCACAGACGCGCGCAACACGGCGTGGAAGATGGTGGAGCGGGCGCTCGGCGCGTTGGGGGTGCAGGCCGATGTTCATATCCATATTGAGAAGCGCTTGCCAGTGCAGGGTGGCATCGGGGCTGGATCGGCGAACGCGGTCGCAGCGCTGATTGCGCTGGAACTGGAGTTGGAGCGGGCCGGGGTCGCGCCTCTGCCGGGGCCGGAGAAGCTGCGGATTGGGGCGGAGGTCGGGTCCGATGTGCCGCTGTTTCTGATTGGCGGGGCGGTGCTGGGGGTGGGGCGCGGTGAGGAAGTGTCCCCTCTGCCCGATATTCCGCCTACAGAATGCGTGCTGGCGCTGCCCGAGGTCGGGGTTTCGACGCCTCAGGCGTATCGGGACTGGGACGCGTTACAGAGCGCAGATCGCAGAGCTCAGAGCACAGGAGACCGTGATCCAGGGGGGACGGATCTCAGATTGACCCCCGATTGCGGCTCCGATAGACTAACTATGTTGAGTGGAGCTCTTGCTTCGGCGTTTAGTCCGAGGCCTCCGGAGGAAATGTCCGCCGGGGTTGGCGCGCACTCCTCCGGTGTCTCCGCAATGGGCGGGGGCCTGGCCGGGAAAACGGGAAATCCGCTTCTCGCGCTTGTCCGAACCGGGATCGAAAACGACTTTGAAGAGGTCGTCTTCCGGCAGTATCCCTCTCTCGGAAATATCAAGCGCATACTTGCGGGCTCCGGTGACCCTGAGGAGTCGGCCATCTACGCGGCGCTATCCGGCTCCGGATCGGCCCTGTTCGGGCTGTATGGAACGGCGGCTGCTGCGGAGGCGGCAGAAGTTCGGCTTAGCGAAGCAGGTGTTCGATGGTTGCGGACGAAGACGGTGCCGCGCGACGAATACTGGCGAACGATGGTGGGTTAGGAAAGCAGCGAGTTAGCTAAAAGCCGGTCGGCTAAAGCGAGTTAGCAGGCGGCGGGCAGGAATTTCAGGTTTACTGGGCGATCAGTCGGCGAGATTTAGGTTTTACTGGGCGATCGACTAATGGTAGGTCAAGTGCCTTTGGAGCACTTTGTCCAGGTTCGAATCCTGGTCGCCCAGCCAGAGTTTTGTAAGAGGGCCCGGCAGCAATATCGCCGCAACAGGTAGCAGGATGCCATGCAAACCAGCCTGGAGGATCTTGTGAAGACGGACACGATCGAAGCAGTGGGAGTGGCCACGCCGAATCTGGTGGCGGCTCAGACCGACGGAAAGACAAAACCGCTGGCGCGGCGTTCGCGCGTATCGAATGAAGACCGGCGGTTCAAGGTCTTTTCGGGCACAGCGAATCGCGAACTGGCGGAAGAGATCTGCAAGCATATCGGCGTGACGCTGGGCGAGACCCGGATGACGCGTTTTGCCGATGGCGAGGTTTATTTCCAGCTGCTGGAGAATGTGCGCGGCGCGGATGTTTTTGTGGTGCAGCCGACCTGCTGGCCGGTCGACCAGCACCTGATGGAGTTGCTCATCATGATCGATGCTCTGAAGCGCGCGTCGGCGGGAAGGATCACCGTGGTGGTGCCGTATTACGGATATGCGCGACAAGATCGCAAGGACCGCCCACGCGTGGCGATCTCGTCGAAGCTGGTCGCGGATCTGATGACGACGGCGGGTGCCCATCGAGCATTGTTTATGGACCTGCACGCGGCGCAGATTCAGGGCTTCTTCAACATCCCGGTCGATCACTTATTCGCGAGCCCGGTGATGATCGGCTACTTCCGGGAGCTGAACCTGCCGAACCTGATCGTTGTATCGCCGGATGCCGGCGGGGTGGAGCGCGCGCGCCACATCGCGACGAAGCTGGGTGTGCCGATGGCGATCGTCGACAAGCGCCGCACGGACATCAACGTCACGGAAGTGATGAACGTGATCGGCGATGTGAGCGGGCGGACGTGCCTCATTGTCGACGACATCATCGATACAGGCGGAACACTGGTAAAGACCGTCGACACGCTGCTGGAAAAAGGTGCGACGGCGGTGTATGCCGGGGCTTCGCATCCGGTGCTTTCCGGTGAAGCGGTGGAGCGTATCGCAAATTCGAAGCTGGAACAGCTGGTCGTCACGGATTCGATTCCGCTGCGTGACGAGGCGAAGTGGCTCAAGGAGTCGGGAAAGATTAAGGTGCTTTCGGTGGCGGGCCTGCTGGGCGCGGCCATCCTGAGCATTCACATGGAAACCAGCGTTAGTTCGCTGTTTAGTTAAGGGCAGATTTTAGCTACTAGCTGTTAGCTGCTAGCCAGAAATTGCACAACCACAATGGCGGCCAACTTAAGGAGCGCCGTACAGAAGGGAGCGGGACCCCGGATCTGTCGCTAAGAGCTAAAGGCTATTAGCTAAGAGCTGGTTTCTCCGTGCCCGAAGGAAAAGGTCATGATTACTCAGGAAACCGTTAGTGCAGTGCCCCGCGAGGGCAAGTTCAACAAGAATGCAGCGCGGCGCGTGCGCGTGAAGGGCAAGATTCCGGCCGTGGTCTATGGCGCGGCTGAGCCGGCCGTTGCCGTGGAAGTCGATCCGAAGCAGATCCAGAAGATCCTTTATTCGGAAACCGGTCACAACTCGATTTTCGATCTGGAAGTTGCCGGATCGACGGCGAAAGTGATGATCGTCGACTGGCAGTATGAGCCCATCAAGGGCAAGCTGATCCACATCGACTTCAAGCGCATCGCGCTCGACAAGCCGATACGCGTCGAAGTGCCGATCCAGCTGACCGGAACAGCGATTGGTGTGAAGACATCGGGCGGCATTCTGGACCAGATGCTGCGCGAGCTCGAGGTCGAGTGCCTGCCGGGCGATATTCCGAACGCCATCTCGGTGGATGTTTCGAACCTCAACTTCGGGATGGTGCTGCGCGTTTCGGATCTTCCGCATTCGGACAAGGTGAAGTTTCTGACGCCGGAGGACAAGCCGGTGGCACACGTGGTTTCCATCAAGGAAGAGGTGGTTGCGACGCCGGATGCCGAAGCTGCGGCTGCAGTCGCGGCTCCAGCGGAGCCGGAAGTGGTCAAGAAGGGCAAGCAGGAGACCGCGGAAGGCGCGGCTGCTGCTCCGGCCGCAGAAAAGGGCGGCAAGAAGTAAGTGGGAGGCGGCGCGTTTCTGGTGGTCGGCCTCGGGAATCCGGGCATCGAGTACCAGTTCACGCCGCACAACGCGGGTTTTTTGGCGATTGACCGCATCGCCGGCGAGTGCAACGTGGAGGTGATCAACCGCCGCTGCCGCGCGCTCACAGCCAGGGTTCAGATGGCGGGCCGGGAGGTAATCCTGGCCAAGCCGGAGACCTGGATGAACCTGAGCGGGCTTTCGGTTGGGGATCTGGTGGACGAGCTGGACACCGAGCTTCCTGGAAACCTGCTGGTGGTGTACGACGAACTGGATTTGCCACTGGGGAAGTTACGTATTCGGGAGCGTGGCAGTCCGGCGGGACATAACGGAGCGCGTTCGGTCTCCGGAGGATTGGGAACGGACGAGTGGTGGCGGATCCGGATTGGAGTGGGACCGGATCCGGGAATGAAAGAAGAGGCTTTTAGGCGCGGCAAGGATTATTTGCTGACGCCGATGGGCAAAAGGGATTTGACGGCGATCGATCCGGTACTGGATCGCGTCGCACGCGCAGTAGAGATGGTCGTGGCGAAAGGAATCACAGCCGCCATGAATGAGTTCAACCGCCGGGATCCGGAAGAATCCGGAAACGGGCCGGCGGAGAAGTGAAGACGGAAGCGAATTTTGTTGCCGGGCCGTTGGTCCGGAAGGAAGAAGCAGACGATGCAACGTTTCTATGAAGTGATGTTTATCGTACGGCCGGATGTGGCTGACGAAGAAGTGGACAAGCTGATTGCGGGCTTTGAGCAGACGGTGACCGGCGGTGGCGGCGCGATTCGATCGACCGAGAAGCTGGGAAAGCGGAAGCTGGCCTACATGGTGCGGAGGTTCAACGACGGCAACTACGTGTTGCTGACGATTGATGCCGACGGCGTGGTGATTGCTGAGCTCGAGCGCCGGCTGCGCGTGTCCGAGCCGGTGATTAAGTTCATCACGGTGCGGATGGATGAGGAAGAGAAGCGCCTCGCCAAGGTTCGTGCGATTCGTGCAACGAAGAAGAAACTGAGCGCGATTCCGCCTGCTCCTGCTCCTGCACCGATTGCCGCGGTGGAAGTGCCTGCTCCGGCGCCTGCGGAACCCGAGCCTGTGGTTGCGACGGCAGAAACGGCGACTCCAGCCAGCGCGTAACTGCGTCTGGTTTGACGTGGGATTGAGATTTTGATTTTGAGATTTTGGCTGGCGCCGAAAGCGGCTGCCCGCCGGAGGAATAAAAATGGCTGACGAAGCAACGACTACACCCTCAAGGCCGGACGCACCGGCTGGACGTCATTCTGGACCAGGCGGGCGACCCTCGGGTCCTGGTGGTCCTGGCGGGCGGAAATTTTTCCGCCGCAAGAAGGTCTGCAAGTTCTGCACGGAGAAGATCGACGCGATCTCGTATCGCGATGTTCGGCTGCTCCAGGGATTCGTGGCCGAGCGCGGCAAGATTGTGCCGCGTCGGCTGACCGGTGTTTGCACGACGCATCAGCGGCGGCTGTCAAAGGCGATCAAGCAGGCGCGCAACATCGCTCTGCTGCCGTTTGCGGCAAGGTTCTAGCGCGGCGCTTTGCTGGGCTCGTTGTGAGCTGGGCGCTTTTATCGCTGGCAGCCTCATCGGCTGCCACAGGAGATCTGCAATGGAAGTGATTCTCAGGGAAGATGTTTCGAATCTCGGCAACCGCGGCGATGTGGTGAAAGTCGCCGACGGGTACGCACGAAATTACCTGCTGCCGAAGAAGCTCGCCAAAGAAGCGACGGCCGCCAACCGCTCCGAGATCGAGCAGATGAAGGCCTCCGCAGTCCGCCGTTCCGCGAAGGAAAAGGCGGAAGCCGAACAGCTGGTGACGCAGCTCAACACCGTGGCGCTGGTCTTCGAGCGCAAGATTGGCGAAGGCGACCACATCTTTGGTTCGGTGACGTCGTCGGACATCGCGCAGGGACTTGCCGACAAGGGGTTCACCATCGATCGGCGCAAGGTTCAGCTCGATGAGCCGCTGAAGTCGACCGGTGAATTTCACGTTCCGGTGAAGCTGCATCGCGAAGTGACGGCGCACATCAGCGTCACCGTGAAGGGCGAGGAAACCGCGGCGGAGTAAGCCTCGTGACTGGCCCGGGAGCTCTTTCGGGGCGGCCGACGCGCGTGCACAGGGCGCGCGCGCGGGGTGAGAAGATAGGAGCATAAGGATTCCCGGTTCTCATCCATGTTGAAGGCCATTTCTTCGCACGTCTTCCTGAACCATCGGCTGCACCCTGGGCTGCTGGACGCGTTTGCCCGCGCCGGAGCGCAGGGTGTTGAGCTGTTTGCCGCGCGCCAGCACTTCGACTACACGAGTCGTCCGCACATCCGCGAACTGGCGGAGTGGTTCGAGTCCAACCCCGCTGAGTTGTTTTCGATGCACGCGCCGCTCTACTCCGATATGGAGATGGGGCGGGGCGGCTCGCCGGCGGTCAATGTTATTCATCCGGAGAAGAGTCGTCGCATTGACGCGATGGACGAGATCAAACGGGCGCTCGAAGTCGCGGAGATCCTGCCTTTTCGGTTTCTGATTCTTCATCTGGGCGAACGAGAAGATACATGGGGACCGCGCGCGCTGGAGCACTCGATTAGCGGTCTCGAACACCTGCGCGCCTTTTCGAGCCCCCTGGGCGTGAAGGTGCTGGTTGAGAATCTGCAGGGTGAGGTGGCGCGGCCGGCGCACCTCGTCGAGATCCTGACTGCGGGTCATTTTCGGGATATCGGTGTGTGCCTCGATGTTGGCCACGCGCACGTGGGCGATGGTGTTCCTGCGGCCCTCCTGGAGCTGAATGCGTACATTCGCTCCGCGCATCTCCACGACAATAAGGCCGACAAGGATTCGCATCTTTGGCCTGGCGATGGGACGATCGACTGGGACGAAACGCTGGGCGGGTTGAAAGCGGCGCCGCAGACGCCTGCAGGGGTGCTGGAGATTCACTACACGCTGGGGGATTCTGTCGAGGCCGTCACCGAAAAGGCGAAGCGAGCATTCGAGAAGATGGATGCGGCAGAGAAGGCGAAGTAAGAGGCAGTTATGGCAGACAAAATTGCGGAAATTGTAACGGAGACAGGTACAAAAGCGCCCCTTTCAACGATTGCAGCCATCGGCGAGCACGAAGGGCAGACGGTGACGCTGCATGCATGGCTTTATAACCTGCGCGAAAGCGGGAAGCTGCTGTTTCCCATCTTTCGCGATGGCAGCGGGACCATCCAGGGCATTGTGCCGAAGGCCGCGGTAACGCCGGAGGTCTTCGAGACGGTGAAGGGTCTGACGCAGGAATCGTCGGTCATAGTGACTGGCAAGGTTCGTGCTGACAAACGTGCACCTGGCGGTTACGAATTAGACGTTGAAAACGTAGACGTGATCCAGCGCGTGCCGGCGGACGATCCGTTCCCCATTTCGCTGAAGGAACACGGTACCGATTTTCTGATGGAGCACCGGCATCTGTGGATCCGGACGCCGCGCCAGGCTGCGATTCTGCGGATTCGCGCCGAGATTATCAAAGCGGCAAGGGATTTTCTCGATGACAACGGATTTGTGCTGACCGATCCGCCGATTCTGACTCCGGCAGCCTGTGAAGGCACGAGCACGCTGTTTCCCGTCGACTACTTCGGCGATCAGGCATACCTGACGCAAAGCGGCCAGCTCTATATCGAGAGCAGCGCGCTTGCACTGGGCAAAGTTTATTCGTTTGGGCCGACGTTTCGAGCCGAAAAATCCAAAACGCGCCGGCATCTGACCGAGTTCTGGATGGTTGAGCCGGAGTGGGCGTTCGCGAACCTCGATGATCTGATGGGACTGGCGGAGAACTTCATCAGTTATATCGTTGCGCAGGTGCTCGCGAAGCGCTCCCTCGAGCTGAAGACGATTAACCGTGACGCAGCCAGGCTGGAGGCGGTGAAGCCGCCGTTTCCCCGGCTGCGTTACGACGAAGCCGTTGCGATACTGAACGCGGCCCACGCCAAAGGTGAACTGGAGCAGGCTTTCGTATACGGCAACGACTTTGGTTCGCCGGATGAGACGTATATCTCATCGCAGTTTGACCGGCCCGTCATGGTGCACCGTTATCCCGCGGCAGTGAAGGCTTTCTATATGGAGCCCGATCCTGACGATCCGAAGTACGCGCTGTGCGTCGACGTGCTCGCGCCGGAGGGGTATGGCGAGGTCATCGGCGGATCGCAGCGTATTCACTCGTACGATCTGCTGAAGAAGCGCATTGAGGAACACCAGTTGCCAATCGATGCGTTCCAGTGGTATCTCGATCTGAGGCGGTATGGTTCGGTTCCACATTCGGGATTTGGCATGGGCATTGAGCGCGCGGTGGCGTGGATCTGCGGGCTCGATCACGTGCGCGAGACGATTCCCTTTGCCCGGACGCTGAATCGCATCTACCCGTAACTCTTATGCCAAGACCGAGCGAAATATCTGTGCAGGCCGGATCGCCGGCTGCAGTGCTTTCACCTGCGCCCATTTACGGCGGCGTGCAGGCGTTGCCTCCGCGCAAGATCAAAGTCATCGGCGTTCCGCTGGATTTGGGTGCGTCGCGACGCGGGGTCGATATGGGACCGTCGGCGGTTCGGGTCGCCGGACTCGAAGCGCGCCTCGAGGCGCTGGGGCACGAGGTGACCGATGGTGGCAATATCAGCGTGGCGATCGCGGAGACGAAATCCTCAGGCCACCAGAGCGCTCGCTACCTGAAGGAGATTACGGACACCTGCACCCGCACCGCGGAGATGGTGCTGAAGACCCTGAACGAGGGAATGACGCCGGTGATTCTGGGCGGCGATCATTCGGTCGCGGCGGGCAGCGTTTCCGGCGTGGCGGAGTTTTACCGCAAGCAGAACCAGAAGATCGGGCTGATCTGGATCGACGCGCACGCGGACATGAATACGCCGTCGAGTTCGCCCAGCGGCAACGTGCACGGCATGCCCCTCTCGGCGCTGGTGGGACTGGAGCCGGAGCCGCTCGCGAATATTTTGGGATTCGCGCCAAAAGTGCTGCCGGAGAACGTTGTTCTGATCGGGGTGCGCGACATCGATCCCGCGGAGAAGGAAAATATCCGCCGCGCTGGAATCAGCGAGGTCTACACGATGCGCGACATCGACGAACGCGGTATGCGTGCCGTGATGGAAGAGGCTCTGCGCGCGGTCGGGCGAGGGACGGCTGGCTATCACGTGTCTCTCGACATGGACTGGATCGATCCGGAAGACGCGCCTGGCGTGGGAACACCGGTGCGCGGCGGTGCGACGTATCGCGAGGCGCATCTGGCGATGGAAATCATTGCCGACCATGGACGGATGGTCTCTCTCGAAGTGGTCGAGGTGAATCCAGTAATCGACGAGCACAACCGCACGGCCGATCTGGCGGTTGAACTGATTTCCTCGGCGTTCGGAAAGAAGATTCTGTAGCAGCTGTCGTTACTTACTCCAGCCGGCACACCGCGACGGTTTCGTTTTTGTATGGACAGTCGAGGCCGTCGATCTCTGGACCCTGCACGATGATCCAGTTCACTCCGAATTGCAGCTGGAGGCGCAGAAAATCCTGCTTTCGAAAATGCTGCCATCCGGCTGCGGCCTGTGTTTGCTGCTGCCACAGCGGGGCGATGTCCGGAACCTGGGTGGCGACAGCGGCGTCCTTGACCGCATCAGCGAGCTCGCTGCGCTGAGCAAGCGCCCGGAAGCTGTGATAGTCCTCGCCGGGAAGCTGCATGTAGTACGGATCGAGCGCGAAGTAGGCGTCAACGGGCGTATTGCCGCGCACCCACGCAAAAGCGCGCAGCCATGGATTGTGCGAGGCGACGCCGGGAAGCTCGATGTGCTCGGTTCCTGCAAAGAGCGATCGCTGCGCGATGAACATTCCCACCGTCAGCGGCAGAAACAGCGCGACCCAGCGCCAGACGTGACCGCGGAGAAGTTTTTCGCCGATGAGTCCGCCCCCAAGAATGGCCATGAAGATGTAGACAAGATGCAGGTAGCGCATGGGCTGCATAGGCGTGAGCCGGATGAGACTGGGCGTGAGGAGAACGACGCAGGCGGCGGCGAGCTGAAACGCTGCGAAGAAGGCGGCACATCCGGCGAGCCGCGCCAACACTGGACGATTTGCCTGGCGGCCGTAGCGAGCGATGGCCCACAGGATGAAGATGGGGGCGATGGCTCCGAGCCATTCATACCAGGTCCAGCGGCCGATGAAGTAGTAGTCGCGCGTGTTGAGGGCCTGCTTCCATGCGGGTGACGGTCCTTCGAAGATCCATACGGGGGCGATGCCCAGAGCAGCGGTGACAGCGCTGGGCTCATGGGCGGGTTTTCGTGCGCGCCCGCCGGCAATCCAGAGCATGACGCAATAGGAGACGCCGAAGACGCCCATGATGGGATGAACCACGACTCCCGCAGCCAGCAGGATGAACGCGCGCACGACGTGGCGATCCAGAACTGCGAGAATCGCCCAGAGGATTAGCACGGTCGCGATGGCGCGCGGGTGAAGGTACTGGTCGAAAATGTAGAGGGCCGTTCCCGCAACCGGAAGAGTGAAGAGCGTGCCGACCAGGGCGACACCGGCCCATTGTCCGGCAGCAGTCGAAAAGCAGCGTCGCGCCAGGGCCCAGCATCCCAACAACAGAAGGAACGCTGCCAGGCATTGGCAGAGCAACTCGGAGACAGAAACGGGGATATGCGTGAAGCTAACCCATGCGGCCATGATCCGGTCAAACACACTAGCCTGCATTTGCCGGGTGAACAGCTGGTAATCGTGGGGATAAAGCGCAGGATGCAGGCGCCGCTGGATTGCCGAGAGATAGACCGCATCATCTTCGACGCCAGGGTGGTATCCTTCGACGACGAGAGCCGCAGCGCTTAGTAATGTCAAAAGGATGAAGTTCTTGTATTGACCGCAACTTTTCAAGATCGTTTGGCGTCACTCCCAAAAAGCATGGATTCTCGCAAAGTGAGTCCTCCGTCGGCTGCACTGAGCGGAGAAAAGGCGAAGATGTGCAAGGCGACTCCTTGCGTGCCCGCGCTAGCCCTGGTCATTCCTACCCTCCGGGAAGCCAGCAATATCCGTCCGCTGCTTGGCCGCGTGCGGGCTGCGCTGGACCCCTGTGGCATCGCCTATGAAGTGATTGTAGTGGACGACGAGAGCCAGGATGGGATCGACGTGATTGTCGCTGAGCTGGCCAGCGAAGATCCGCGCATTCGACTCATCGTCCGGAGCGGCGAACGCGGTCTTTCTGGTGCGGTGATACGGGGCTGGACGGAAACCGGGGCGGCGCTCCTTGCGGTCATGGATGCGGACTTGCAGCATCCGCCGGAAATGCTGCCCAAACTTTGGGAGCAACTGGATGCCGGTGCGGACCTCGTTGTAGGTAGCCGCTACGCGTATGGCGGCTGCATGCGAGGGTGGAAGCTGATGCGCCAGCTGATTTCGAGAATTGCGATCTGGATGACCCTGCCGGTGCAGCGAAACGGCATACGCGCTTACGATCCGATGTCGGGGTTCTTCATGGTGCGCCGCGCATGCATCGAGAGTATTGGGCTGCAGAAATCCGGCTTCAAGATTTTGCTGGAGATTCTTGCTCGTGCTGACATTCATTCCGTGGTTGAGGTTCCATTCACCTTCGGCCGTCGGTACGCGGGAGCCAGCAAAGCCAACCTGCGGGTGGCCGTCGATTATGTGATGCTTTTGGTGCGACTGTACCGGCAAAGGGGCCGCACTCCTACCCATGCGGAACGCGAACTTGCTCGCGCCACTCTGCGCAGAGGCCAGGAAGCCGTCGGCAACTGATTTCTATGAATCTTTGAGAATTGCGCGCCTGTGATGTTGAGCCGGGCTGCGTTAGTCTGCCAGTAGAGGAGTTATTCATGGCTGCGCGGGTTTCCGATCCTGCTTCATCTGTTTTTTCCCATCCCTGGAACCCGGCTGGAACCGGCGCGGTCGATGCTGCCGCGCTGGAATCGTGGGTTGAAGACGGGCTGCTACGGCATCGCAAAGCTATTGAGGCCCTGTTGGCCGTGGAGGGTCCGCGGACCCTCGAAAACACATTGCGCGCGTATGACAACGCGGTCGCCGAGCTTGGGGCGGTTGGATCTTTGACCGGACTGATGCACAGCGTGTATCCCGACAAGCCGGTACGGGATACGGCACAGTCACTGTTACAGAAAATCTCGCAGGCCGGAGTCGAGCTTTCCCTGAATCGCGATGTTTATCAGGCGCTGGAGAAAATTAATGCCGCGCAAGCCGACGCCGCGACGAAACATTATCTGGACCGGACGCTGCTGCAGTATCGGCTGGCCGGCGTCGATAAGGACGACGCGACGCGTGCGAAAATCAAAGAGCTGCAGGACCAGGCGACCCTGACGTCTTTGAATTTCGGACGCAATGTGCAGGAGGGCGGCAACACGGTCAGGGTGGACGATGCGGCGGCCCTGGAAGGATTGCCCCCTGATTTTCTGGAGGCGCACCAACCCGGGGAAGACGGAAAGATCACGCTGACGACGGATTTCCCGGATTATTTGCCGGTGATGACGTTTGCGCGGTCGGCGGATTTACGGCGCAAAATGTTTCTCGCATACAACACCCGCGCGTTTCCGGCGAATCGGCAGCTTTTGCTGGACCTGTTGCGCGTTCGGCAGGAGATGGCGACGACCCTGGGTTTCGCGCACTGGGCCGATCTCGCGACCGTCGATCAGATGATGGAGTCGGCTGCGAACATGCAGGCGTTTCTCGACGATCTGGATCACGCGACGAAAGGAGGGGCGGAGAAGGAATACGCGATGATCCTGGAGTTCGCTCGGACGCACGAGCCCGGGCTCAGCCAGATCGACGCAGCGAGCCGCGGGTATTGGGTTGAGCAATATCGGCGTTCTGCGTTCGACTTCGATTCGCAGTCGGTGCGGCCGTATTTTCCGTATGAGCGCGTCGAGCCGGGTGTGCTGGCCACGGCGGAGAAGCTCTTTCAGGTAAGTTTCCGCCACATCGAGAGTCCGGATGTGTGGCATCCGTCCGTGAGCGCGTGGGAAGTATGGGACGGAACGGAGTTGGCCGGGCGCTTCTATCTCGATATGCATCCGCGCGAGGGCAAGGACAAGTGGTTTTCGGCGCATCCACTGATTCCGGGGATCCGCGATCGGCAATTGCCCGAGGCTGCGCTGATCTGCAACTTCCCCGAGGCGAAGGATGGAAATCCAGGGCTGCTGCAGTATTCCGATGTGGTGACGTTCTTCCACGAATTTGGCCATCTGATGCACGCGCTGCTTGGCGGCCGCCAGGCATGGGCTGGAATCAGCGGCATTGCGACGGAGGGCGATTTTGTCGAGGTGCCGTCGCAGATGCTTGAGGAATTCTTCCGCGATCCGCGGTTGCTGGCGAGTTTTGCGCATCACTTCGAAACCGACGAGCCGATTCCGGCGGAGTTGGTGCTGCGCATGAATCGCGCGGGCGCATTTGGCCGCGCGGACTGGGTGCGGAGCCAGCTTTTCTACACAACCTATTCACTCGAGACGCATCGGCTTGACCCCGCGACGCTCGATCCCGATGCGTTATTCCGCAGCCTCTATGAGCGTTTTCTTCCGTACGAATGGATTGATGGCAATCGGATGTACGCGAGCTTTACGCATCTGACGGGCTACTCGTCGAACTACTACACCTATCTCTACGACAAAGTGATTGCGCTGGACTTCTTCGCGCAGTTTCCCCGCCATGCACTGCTCGACTCGCCGGCGGCGATGCGTTATCGCAAAACCGTGCTGGAGCCGGGTGGATCGATGCCGGGCAAAGAGATTGTGCAGAAGTTTCTTGGGCGCAGCCAGTCGAGCGAGGCGTTCACGAACTGGATCGGCGAGGAATTCCACCAGATGAGCGCGGCTTACGCTTAGTTTTGCGGCCCCGCCGCCGCTGCGTGGCAACGATCAGGTAAGCTGAATCGCGAAACAGGTTGAGGACTAATTTGAGGTTCAGGGATGGCGCGTTCGAAGTGGCTGCTACTGCTATTGCTCTTTTGTCTGCTCGGTGGAGCACGGGCCCAGCAGTCGGTCATCACCGTCGATCATGGCCCAAATGCAGAGGCACAGCAGGGTAAGCATTATGTTGTGCTGGTTTCGCTCGACGGATTTCGCTACGACTACGCGAAAAAGTATGGTGCGAAGCACATCCTCGGCATCGCAGCCCGTGGGGCGAGCGCACCGGAGGGGATGATTCCGTCATATCCTTCGCTAACGTTTCCAAATCACTACACGTTGGTGACGGGTTTGTATCCCGAGCATCACGGCATTGTGGGAAATCAGTTTTACGATCCGGAGCGCAAGGAGCGGTATTCGTACACCGATCCGAAGACGGACAGCGACGGCTCCTGGTATGGTGGCACGCCGCTATGGTCGCTGGCGGAAAAGCAGGGGATGCGCAGCGCGTGTTTCTTCTGGCCCGGATCGGAGGCGGAGATTGCAGGCGAGCGGCCAACGTATTATCTCCACTTCGACAATAAATATCCGGATGACGAGCGCATCGATCAGGTGGTCGAGTGGCTGAAGTTGCCGGCGGAGCAAAGGCCGCACTTCATCGCGCTCTACTACTCCAACGTCGACCACGCTGGGCACGAGTATGGGCCGGACAGCCCGCAGACGGCAGAGGCTGTGAAGCATGTCGATGAGTTGATGGGAACGCTGGAAGAGGATCTGAAGGCGCTGCACATGCCGATCGATCTGATCATCGTTTCCGATCATGGGATGGAGAAGATTCAGGGTGGCTGGATCGACCTCGACGAATATGCGCCGCTGGATGGGTTGATCGCGGTGGGCGATTATCTCTACGCGCCGACCGAGGACGCGGCGAATGCGGCGTATCAGAAATTGAAGGCTGCCGATCCGGCGTTCATGGTGTATCGCCGCGCCAACGTGCCGGCGGAGCTGCACTACAGCGATAATCCGCGCGAGGGCGATCCGATCATTGTGGCGCGCGGACCGTACGCAATTCGCGCGCATGCGCCAACAGCAGATGGGGAAGATCGCGCACCGACGGTGGGAAATCACGGATTCGATCCCTACGCGATGCCCAACATGAAGGCCGTGTTCTACGCCGAGGGACCGGATATTCGCGCGGGGGTGAAACTGAAGTCGTTTGAGAACGTGAACGTATTTCCGCTGCTGGTGAAGATTCTCGGTCTGGATGCGCCGCCGGTGGATGGCAGTCTGGGCGTGCTGTCGGGAGTGCTGACGGAGCAAGCGCAGCAGTAGCGGGGTAACGCGGCTGGAACTCAGCCGTTGAGATAGACGCCGCCTGGAGGCGGCCCCAGCTGCGGGATGCCGCGCAGAATAGTTCCAATGACGTCGTTCTTCATCGAGAGCACCGCAATGTCGGCGGAGCGGCCGGGGGCGATGCTGCCGATTTCGTCATCAAGGCCGGTCATGCGCGCGGGATTGCGGGTGGCCAGGGTCACGGTGTCCGCGAGGCTGGCTCCGGTAAACTCTGAAAAATTGCGAATGGCCCGATCGAGGGTCAGTGTGCTGCCGGCCAGTGTGTCATTGCCGATGACGCAGCGACCGTTCTTCACACGGACTTCCATATCTCCCAGGCGATAGGCGCCGTCAGGCATGCCGGTGCCTGCCATTGCATCGGTGACCAGCAGCGCACGGTCGATGCCCTTGGCCTTCCAGAAAAGGCGAACGACTGTGGGATCGACGTGGAGGCCGTCGCAGATAATTTCGGCGAAGAGGCGATCGTTGCCGAGAACTTCGCCCAGCAAACCGGGATCGCGATGATCGAAGCGGCGCATCGCATTGAAGGTGTGGGTTGCGCTAACAGCGCCTGCCATCACTCCTGCGCGGGCCGCATCGCCGTCAGCGTCGCTGTGGCCAAGGCTGACGCGAACGCCGAGCCTCGTTGCGTGGGCGATCGTCTCCTCGGCATTGGGGAGCTCCGGCGCGATGGTCATCACACGGATGCTGCCTTCCGCTGCCTCCCACAGTCGATCAAAGAGTGCAATGGACGGGGTCAGAAGTTGGCTTTCCGCATGCGCGCCGCGTTTGTGTGGAGCAAGAAACGGACCTTCGAGATGAATGCCGACGGGGCGAGCGCCGTCGAGCGGCACTTGCATCAATTTCGCGATACTGCTGAGGGAACGCAGCAGAGAATCGAGCGGCGCGGTGACGGTGGTGGCGCAATAAGCGCCGACGCCGCGACGGGCGAGGAAAGCGCCGATGTGGTTGAGCGCGGACTCCGTCCCTTCCATCACGTCGTGACCGCCCGAGCCGTGGATGTGCACGTCGAACATGGCGGGAATCAACGTGGATTCAGGCAGCTCGACATGCCGGCCGGCGGGCAGTTCAGCATGCGATTGCGAGGCGACGTCGGTGATGACGCCTTCCTCGATGACCACAATGGGCCGCTCTACAACCTGATCGGGCGTGAGAAGACGAAGGGCCGTGAGTACGGTTCGCACAGTTCAGATTACAGCGCGGCTGTTAATTCTGAGAATCGGAAGATGCGGTCTTCGTTGGCGGAGCAGGTACCGCGACTCCCGGAGCTTTGCGGGTGTGCGGGGCGATGCGGGCGCGTCCTGGACCGGAGCGACGCGCAGAGCGGCCGGGCTGGCCTGCGGGGACTGGAGCTGGTGCGGCCGGATGAACGGCCGAGGCTGCGCCGATCCCCTGGCCAGGTAATACCAGAGAGGGCGGCGCGACGAGTTGTGGCCTGATTCGGCGCGAGTGGGTGACGGAGCCGGCCACGACTACAAATCCCAGCAGACATGCCGTGACGAGGCCCAGCGCTCGCGCAGGGAGCCAGCGGAGCAGCGGAGACCGCGCTGGTTCGGATTCGATCTTCAGGCGCTCGGAGGCAAGACGGTTGAGGATCCGGCCTTCGAGTCCCGATGCGGGCGTGGCCGAGCCTACGGTGCGCAGGGCCGCGTCGATGGTGGCCGCGATACTCGGGTTCAGGTTCTGATCATGATGCATTGGATCGGCGGTCATCGCGGAATCCCTTCTTTCTCGAGCAGTACAGCAAGCTCTCTACGGGCGCGAAAGATGCGCGAGCGGATGGACGATTCCGTCGTGCCGAGAGCGGCGGCAATTTCGGCTGTGGTTAGCTCTTCGACGGCTGAGAGGAGAATCGCTTCTCGCTCGCGAGCCGGCAATTGGTCGATCAGGGCCAGGATACGGGCCTGTTCCTGCGACGAGATGGCGGTGGCGTCGGCGGCACGATCGCTGGAGGGGAGCGCGCGGGCGTGGTCGGCGATGTCCTCGCCTTCAGGGCGGGTCTTGGCGCGGCGCTTCTTATCGAGGACGATGTTCCAGACGATGCGGACGAGCCAGACGCGGTAGTCGCGAATCTCGCCGAGGCGGGATTCGTGGCGGAGCACGCGCAGGAAAGTCTCCTGGACGGCGTCCTCGGCTTCGGCGGCGTTGCGGGTTACGGAAAAGGCAACGCGGTAGAGCGCGGTCGAATATTCGGCCACCAGCGCGGCGATCGTCTGGGTCGAGCTCACGGTCATTGGATGAGCAGGCGGCGCCCAGGAGGCGAGCTGACCTTCAAAGCAACTCATCTTTCCTCATTCAGTCCTTGCCTCATTCCGGTTCCTCGGGCTGGAATTGCTGGCTCGAGGACGTCTGCTCTAAAGACGGAGGATACCCTGTTTTCGCTCAGGGTTGAGGCGCTCGTCCTTATGATGGGCCTATGCGGAGGCAGCGCTGGTTCGAGATTCACGACCAACCCTGGTTTCCGGGCTGGCTGCGCGACCTGGTGACGGAGGCGCTGGAGGCGATCTGGACGCGGAACCGGACCTATCATCCGATTGCGGCGCGTTTGCGCGATGCTGTGAGGCGGTCGGGCGCGGAACAGATTGTTGACCTTTGCTCGGGCGGCGGCGGGCCCTGGGTGGGACTGTATCCCGAGGTCGCAGACGGCGGTCCTCTCACGGTTACGCTGACCGATTTGTATCCCAATGCTCTGGTGTCCCGAGGCTCTGGATTCGCAGTTTGGCCGGAGCCGGTTGATGCTCGGCAGGTGCCGGCTGAGCTGCGCGGGTTTCGGACGATCTTTTCCTCCTTTCACCATTTCGATCCTGAGGCAGCTCGGGCGATGCTGGCCGATGCCTTCGAGCGGCGGGAAGGCATTGCCGTTTTCGAGGGCGCGACGCGGCACGCCTGGACGCTGGTGGCGGTGACGGCGGTGCCGTTCCTCGGGATTGCGGCGGCGCTGGCGGCGCGGCCGGTCCGGTGGGAGCGGATTCTTTGGAACTGCGTGATCCCGGTGGTGCCGGCGATTCTGTGGATCGATGGGATCCTTTCTTGTTTGCGAAGCTACTCGGTCGAGGATTTGCGGGAGCTGGTCGAGGGTTTGTCGGCACCGGACTACTCCTGGCAGATTGGCGAGGAGCGGGGTGGGCGGGTGGCCATTCGGTACCTGGTTGGGGTGCCGGGGAGGGCGAGCGGGTAGCGGATAGCGGATAGCGGGCAAAAGGCCAGCGGACGGCGAGCGAGAAGCGAGCGAAATGCCAGCGGACGGCTAGCGAAAAGCCCGCGACGGCGAGCAACGGGCCAGCTTTCGGCGGTCGGAAATGCTTGATTTTTGCAAATGGGCGGCTGGGCTCCGCAGTGCGTATGAATTTGATTCCATTGGGTTAAGCCCGATTTTTTGACGGTCGTCAACAGGGCGGGTTGAGGGGTATCTATTTGATTCGAAAGTAGAAGTTGTCCAGCGATTTTGTTTTCTGATACTTGCGCTGGGCGGGAGCGAGGCTATCCCACCCTTCTGCGCGAAAAGCCGCGCACCAGGATGGGGCACCCGGATTCTTGACTGGATCAAGGAGCCCGAGTCCGGGATCTTTTTGAAAAACGGGGACTGGGCTCCGCGGTGTTTACGAATATGATTCCATTGGGTTAAGCCGTATTTTGGGGCGGTTGTCGACAGGTTCGGTTGACGGCTATCTATTTGATTCGAAAATTGAAGTTGTCCAGGAATTTTGTTTTCAAATACTTGCGTGGGAGACGGTGCTCCGGTTGCGGGTGCGGCGGCGGCGCTTTTGGGCGCGTCTGGTGCGGTTTGGATTGCCGGTGGCATCGCTCGATTCTCCCCGGGGCAAACGCAGAAAAGCCTGCCGAGATGGCAGGCTTTTTTCTTTCTTGACCCTATAACTTAATTATATCAAGTGGGGATATAAAACCTGCCAAATATGTTTGGGGTTTCTGACTTGTAGGTGGTGTGGAATGTGGAGTTATTACTTTGGTGTGGGCGCCTGGGGCTTGACAGTATTTTCCACATCCGAGCGGTGAAGGCCCGGAGTGGTGTGGAGAGACAAAAAAACGAAAGTAATGCGAGTGGGCTCCGGTCGCTTCGCGCCTCCGCCCACGGCCTGCGGCAGCAAGGAAGGCGCTGCGCGCGACCTTTTTCGGCACGACTGAAAGCGTGCCCTTTCTAGTAAGCGTGATGATAGCCAGAGATTAGGCGAGTCCAAACTCGCTGAGGACGTTCGACCGCGTGTCCGTGATATTGGTCCTAATGGCTTTTAAGATCGAATCTGATCGCTCGCTAATGAAGTAGTCGTAGTTCTTGTCATAATCGCCGTTGAGCAAGTCCCCACTTAGCATGTGCGATTGAAGAGCCTTTAAGATATTCGGATTCTTAGCCCTTATCTCAGCCAAATATTTTGATGGGGCTTTGTTGGAAACTTTGATATTGGTCAGCTTCGGAATGAGAGTTCGATTAACTACGCAATCGATCGCAACCTCGGAATCGAGTGTTTGGTTAACTTCGGCCCAGTTCTTCTTGAGGTAGTCGTTGGGGAAAATGTGATGGTCTTCTAGGGCGCTCGCAATCGAAACCGGGTTTCCATTTTCAAAATTCAAGTATCCGCCTGTCGCATAATTTACGAGGTTCAGAACGCCTTTGTATACGGCATCGTATTTCTTGTGGATAACAAGAA
>Ga0182015_10000880_pt1 | contig 41959 bp, 27 predicted proteins | sample 712P3MmetaG_FD_120478 | JGI IMG/M metagenome (GOLD analysis project Ga0182015, IMG submission 120478) | Permafrost microbial communities from Stordalen Mire, Sweden - 712P3M metaG | ecosystem: Environmental > Terrestrial > Soil > Wetlands > Permafrost | place: Sweden: Stordalen | collected...
AGGCGAGCCCAAGATTAAACCAATGTTCGAATTCCTTCGGAGCGATTTGGGTGAGCTTCGCACAGAGACGTTGAGCTTGATCGACATCGTTGCGGGCAAAGGCCGCCGCCGCCAGACTTTCGAGGGCCACCTGATGATCGGGGCGCTGCGACAAAAGCTGCTCGGCGTATTTCCGAACCGTATCGTAGTCTCTCTTTTGCAGGCCCAGACTGATCAAGTTCAGGAGAGCAGGCTCAAAATCGGGCGACATCTGGAGTATCTTTTCGTAAAGCGCCTTTGCTTCATCGAAGCGGAGGAGCAACTGGAGCGATACTGCTTTGCCAAACAGGGCCGGTTGATAGGACGGATCGGACCCGAGGCATTCTTCGAAGATCTTCATCGCTTCCGGGTATTCCTTTTGGTTCAGCGTGCAGACGCCGATGGACGTTTTCGCCTCGATCCAGTTTGGATTCTCCGACAAGGCGCGTTTAAAATGCGGAATGGCTTCTTGGGTGCGTCCAAGATTCTGCAAAGCAATGCCGCTATTAAAGGAGATTTGCGCGTCGCCGGGCCCGGTCTCCAAAGCCTTGGAATAGTTTTCCCAGGCTTCGTCGAAGTGGCCTAATTCCAATTGGAGGTAACCGCGGGCCGAGAATAGCTCGGCACTCCGGTTGCCGCTGTCTAGCGCAATCCCCAAGTCGCTTAACGCATTCTCGGATTGACCAGCCAGGTGGTGTGTGACGGCCTTGGCGAGCGCACTGGATATGTCCTTGGCGTTCTGCATTTCGTTGGCCGTAACGACCTCTTCCTTCATCATTCGGTTTCTCCTCTCACAGTCCGGCAATTACGCCGAGTAGCTTTTCCCTTAGATCATCGGCGGAATCATGCTAGTACTTCAGGGTTATAGTGCCAACACTTCCAACGATTCGCTTACTTCGCTCGCCGGAGCAAGCCGCAGAGTGTGAACAACCCGTCCTCCTTCGCGCAGCCTGGGTGCGCACCAATAGCGGCGTGTATACGAATTGGTGCTTCCGCTCCAGATCAATAGGCCTTCCGGTAGCGCGATGCCAGGTAACGGCGTCTTGGGAGACATAGGCAAGGGCAGCATTTCGGATAACGCGGCTTCGGGAATCGGCTCTGTTTCCACAGACGGGTTGCCGCCTCTCAAGGGTTTGTCCAGCCCTGGCAAGAACGGCGCGATTGCTTCCCGCATCTCAACGGGCGCTAACAAAGTGCGCGCGCCCTCGAGGGAGGGTTGAAGCTCAAAGGGTATCTCTGCTGATTCTTGAAGAAATCGGCTGGCGGGGAGAGCCGCGTCCACGCACGTATTCCATGGCGCGATCGACCTTGGATTCGGTAAACGAACCGCAGCCGCCGATTCCGGCATGGGCATCGCAAAATGGAAGCCGTCAAGCGACTCCCATAAAACTGTCAGCGAATGCCAAGGCCGCGGCGAGGGCAAGGCCAGCTCGCGTAAACCCTGCTTCGGCCGAATCGCCTTAGAACCTCCCGCTTGTGCTCGCCACACCAGGCGCGATGGTTTACTTGACAGGGGCTGGGACGGCTGCAGTGCCGCAGCCCGCCACGCTTCTGTCTGCGCATGTGGCTCGCAAGTCAAAGGCGGCGGCACGGGAAGCGTCGCATCCAGCAAACGGCCGTTTCGATCCTTCCGCCCCGCTGCGCAGGCGAACTCGATCCCGCCCATTCCGCCGGTGCGAGGCCCGCAGGCGTTGCCGGGTTTGGCGTAACAGGGAGGCGCGGAAATGTGCTGCTTCGGAACGAAGGGCGCAATCTCGACCCGTTCGGTATGCAGCTCAGCGGGCGCAACCAGAAACGCAAACAGCTCACCTTCCGGCTGCCCGGTTTTCCGCCTGAAATCGGCTGCCGCAATAAATTCAAAGACGGAGGAACGGGGCGCGAAAGGTTGAATTTGATTACATTCGTGGCCTGACTGAGACACCGGAACCAGCCATATGGCCACGGCTGGGCAAATTTTCGTCGGATCGCTCGCTGGAATGGTCGTAGGCAGCATAGGGTACTAGGCCGGCGTTGCTCCTTAGGTCCTACATCGGTAGGGTGAGCGCTTTCCTGTAGAACCCTAGGGGCTGCGGTCATAGCGGCAGCGCTTACGCGGCTAAGGTTTCTCTCCTATATCGAAAGGTCCGCCGAGCAGACGATCTAAAGTGAGTCAGCGAATCATCTCAAAATCTTAGTCGGCGATCGGGTGCCGTGGAACTTCCCGGTCGGCAAAACTGAGGGCTCGGCTCGATCCACATGCAAGAACGGCGGAACATCTGATGGAGTGCTTGTATTGCGGGACAACCTTAGGGCTCTTATCACGGGGCGAATTCTGTAATAAGAAACACCGCGAACAATGGCGTGAGCAGCAAGCCGAATTGTCTATGCAGCGCCTCACAGAGGCCTTCGGTTATGACAAGACTGCAAGAGATACCGTTCCTCCTCCGGTGCTATTCGCGCATCGCAATTCGCGCGAGGCAATAAATCCTCCAGTCACCCCCGCAATCCCAGACGCCTCCGAAAAACGAGGTGTTTTCTACTACGGCTCAGATTTCGACCGCCAAGCGCCGCCAGCCGCGGGCTTCATCTCGACAATCGGCGTTAACAAGGATTTGCATCTTCCTGTTTTCAACCGGCGTCCGGCGCTGTCAGAGAAGGGGCGCAACGACGGTTTCGACTCGAACCTAATCAACAGAGTAGTTCGAACCCCAGATGCGCGATACGAGCGGATACGGTTCATTCCGGCGCTGAGCATCTCCTCAACCGAGGGATGCCAAGCACGGCTATTTGGCCATTCGGCTCCCACGCCATCTCTGAATTTGCCATACGGTCAGCACCTGGACAAGGTTCGACAAGTCCAGCTAAGGAGCCTCGCAACTCTCACCTGTGCCGAACCTGGCCAGCCGGTTCAGGCCTGTGCATTACAACCAGAGGCTTCGCAACTAACCCTGTACAGTGGGCTGCGGGCGGCCTATGCAGTCCAGCCAACGCTCCTGCTTCAGCGTGAGACACTGCCAACTCCTGTGACCGTGCCTTCGAAAACCATCGTGGCGAAGTTGGCGCGCTTGGCGCTCGGAGCTGCAATCGAGGCGCGCTTGGCGCTCAGAGCTGCAATCGAGCCGTTGCATTCCCCGGCACCCAGCGGTTTCCAAGCGCTGCCTGCTGGCCAGATCCTATCGGGTCAGTTTACGCAGCTACAGTTTCAAGCTTGTAAAGTCGCGCACCCTGTGCTCCACCCCTGCGAACTAGAGCCGCGACCCTGGCAAGCGAGGGTGCCCACTGCGGCCGTTGGATCGTACGAAGTGCGGCCGGTGCATTTGCGTACGCGTGAGGTCGAAAGTCGCTCCACCCGCACGCAGAGTCCGAAAATTGGTCAGGCGAGCCTGCCGCAGTCCGCCGCCACACAGCCGGTTGGGTACACTCAGGCGCCACAAGCCTTCGCTCTCACGGTAGGGCGCACCAATCCAGCGCCGCGCAATTGCGGCTCCTACGCATTGGCACCGGAGCGGATTGTATCAACCCGAGCGACATCCCTAGTTGCGTCAGGCGCAGGTATGCCGCAGCAGCCGCTCGCACAGCAACTCCAGCCGAGACAGTTTGGTGGGTTTGCAGGCTGTCGAGTGCCCGTCACTCCGGTCGAAGGTTTCGCGCGAAATCGAGAGAAGCCGACGGCCCTTCAGAGCGCGGGCAAACGAAGTTCTGAAGTGAGCCTGACGGCGCTGTGTAGGCGCGAGATGCCAGAGCAGACCGCGCCATTAATCCCGTACCCGAAGATTCGCCCGGCGAGTTTGCCTCGTCCAGAAGTCTCGCGGCCGCAGCATTCCAGCGCCCAGCCGCGAGGCGTGGCAATTTCGATCGGGCGTCTAAGTTCCAGGCTGTTCGATTGCGCGGACCGCGCGCTAGCGATCAACCAGAGCATACCAGTCAAGACGGAGCCTACAACTCTACCGCGCATCGCCTCCGAACGACCCATCGCCTCGCCGCGCCAGAAGGTCCGGGGGACAGTATTACCGGTCCAGTCGAGACAGCGAGAATTTCAGGTGTTTCGACTTTCCGCCGCCGCGATTCAGGTCTTGCCGGTAAAGGCGGAAAATAAGGTGTGCCGCGCATCCGAACTCAGCTACGAAGTGCGGCCATTGGCCCTCCTCCGACGGACCGCGGACCGCCAGCCAGTGGATGCATGGGTTCTGAAGATCCCCCTGACCCGCTTGGTAGGCCCGATCAACGGGGGTTCGCACGTGACTGCGGCGACGCGAACATCCCAGGCGGCACCCGTTTCGCTGGTACGGTTGAGTCTGACCCTGCCCAATTGCACCTTTCAAGCAGTGGCGACCAGACCGAGTACACCGGCTCATGCCAAAACGACGACGCAACCCTACGCTAGTTCGCCGCCCAGCCTCCAGGCCGGCGCGGCGCAAGTCCAGCGAAGAAAGCTAGATTTTAGGCCTTCTCAAGTCTTCACTACTACCCGAACGACGCAGATCGTCGCGTCCAGGCCAGAGAAGCTGGAAACCAAGGAATACGCTGCATCGAGCCAGCTCCGACAACCGCGGCGCATCGCGTTACGCAGTCAAAGGGCGACGCGCAAGCCGGTATTTGCCTGGCATATTACATCTAACCCGATCTTGGCGCGCCCAACCACTCCGCCTCTGCCATCGGCCGTGCAGATCCGAGCACGGCAAGCGTTCGGAATCACTAGCGGGCGGACGGCGCCGGTGCTACCTAACTGTAGCTTCCATGCGCTAGCCATCCGTTTTGGCGCATCACCCATGGACTCGCAAATCCGGACTACCCAGCAGCTAGGCTCCGGCCAGACTGTGGCGATTCGTATCTATGCCAGAGATCTTCGCCTGACGTCCGTAGCCTCAATGTTATTCGACTCGCCTGTTTTTCTGGGAGGCGAGCTAAGCTCACAGCGGCCGAAATTCGTAGCCAAAGGCTTCGACTTTAATTACAAGATTGGTGTTCCATCTCGACGGCTGCCATCTTGGGATCCCGAGCGGACGCCATGCCTCCAATTTGCCGCCAATCCGAACAGTGCGAAGGTCGCTCTGGTTGGATCTTCCCGCGTGGCTCGCACCGCCACTTGGGCTCTGCCTGGAACAAGACTGCATTTACAGTTGCGTGCCAGCGAGACCGCAGCAGCGGTGTGCCGTTCCACTGGAACCAAGCCGGGTGGCGCCAAGGGCGACCTGAAGTGGGTGGCCCACAAAATACCCTGGGTGCCGATGCCATGAGACACCCAAGTTCTATCCATAAAGTACAAGTAGGAATAGTCCGATACTCTAAGGGGCTACTATGAAACTGACTCGAAGACAAAAAGACTCAACTCCCGTGGAAAACCATTCAGAGCTGGTGAATGGCGCAACGATTCCATTGGCTCAGGCGCTCGCCGATCATTTAAACGGAAATATCGAAGGCGCGCTGGCCAAGCTCAATTCCCTAGACGGCGAAGACGGCAACATCGCCGATGTGGTTGCCGCCAAGGCGCATCTACTGTTGCGTGCCAACCGCTTCGAGGAAGCGCAGAGACAATTCGCGCGGCTGCTCTCCATCAAGCCGTCGCTCGAAGCTGCTCACTATCATTCGGGATTTTGTCTGTACCAGCTCGGTCAGTATGAAGCGGCCCTGGGTGCGTTCGAGGAAAGCCGCAAGCTGGCGCCAGGCGGGGCCGACACGCAGATAGCGCTAGGGAATTGTTTGTTGAACCTCAATCGCCCTGGGGACGCCGCGTCCACATTTGAGAAGTGTCTTGCGGAGCATCCCGATAACGAAAGCGCCATGGTGGGTAAAGCGGTCGCGCTCCAAATGGTCGGCGATATCGAGGCGGCTTCGCGTGTGTCCGGCCAGCTTCTGGAACGAAGTTCGCCTTCCGCAGAATGCCTGGCAAACTTGACCTTGTTGGGCCTGCAGAATTCGGATTTCGATTTGGTTCGAGCGGCCGCCGACCGTCTTCTCAAGTTGGACCCCAATTCGGAGATCGCCCTCCAGGGACTCGGCGCTGCCGGCCTGGCGGTGGAAGAGTTTAAGGTTGCAGCGCAGTATTACGAAAAGCTGGTCGAACTGCATCCCACGAATTACGATTATTGGTTAAACCTGGGCGTTGCGCGGCACCGCGTTGGAAATCATGACGGCGCCACCGAAAGCTATCAAAAGGCGTTGCAGGTTCGTCCCGAGGGCACTTCGGCCTACGTAAACCTGGGACTTCTCTACCAGGAGCGGGGTGACGCCGCGCAGGCGGCCAATGCATTGGAGCAAGCTCATCGGATTGCTCCGGAGCGCGATGACATTCGATATGAGGCCGCCATCGCTCTCGACGACTGCGGTGAAACCGAGAAAGCCGCCGACATGTACAGGGCGCTGCTGGAAACGAACGAGAACATGACGGGCGCCTGGTTCCGCCTGGGCGCGATGTACCTAAGATCAGGCGAGTTCAATGCAGCAGTGCTCTGTTTTGAGAAGTGTGTACAGTTACGCCCCGATTGGATCGAAGCCGAAATTAACCTCGCCATCGCCTATGGAAAACACGGTCAAAAGGAACAGGCGGAACGCGTGCTTCAGAACACACTGACCCACGAACCTGATAGCGTGGAACTGATCCGCATGCTTGCGGCGCTCTCGCTCGAACAGAATCAATTCAAAACCGCGATTCGATACCACCTCCGGCTTCTCGAACTAGGGGATCAATCGGCTGAGGTACGGCACAATCTGGGCGTTCTTTATCAAAATCAGGGGGAGAGTGCGAAGGCCGAATCGGAATACAGGGATGCCCTGGCGCTCAAACCAGACTTTCCGGAAGCCCTCTTGAACTTGGGAAACGTGCTCAACGCCACAGGCCGAAAGGACGCGGCGCGAGATCATTGGGTGCGCGCGCTGCAACTGAAACCAGAACTGGCGATTGGTTACTACTTGGCGTAAATTATTGCACTTTGTGGTGCAAGCAACTGGATGAGCGACCTGTGCGCACGGCTCTCCTTGGTAATTTCAGGACGAAGTCGGGCCGGGCATGCGTGCCGCATCGCAGCATCGCGCCGCGTACGGTCGTGCGGTTCCAACTTGGCACCTCAAGCTTTGGGCCTGCGGACATCGATGGCCGTCTGTTTGGCGACCGTTTGCTATCGTTCTTGGCTTAAAGTCTACAACTCGGCTAAAGGCCTTAAATCAAGGAACGCGCTTACTTATCTAACACCGTCGATTCCACTGTAGATTCCAAGGATTACACCTTCCACTCAATTACGTCGATAGCTACTCCGTGGGCCTATCGACCACAGCCAGGGTCTACATCGGGGGCGTCATCTGCGCCGGGCTGAGTATCTTGCTCGGAGCGAACCTCCACTGGGCTTCCACCGATTATGCTCGCTTTCTCGCCTATTTTCTTCTAACCGCGGTCGCATCCGGCATGAAGGTCGGGCTGCCCGGCATCACCGGGACGATATCAGTGAGCTTTGTCCTGGTGCTGTCCTGCGTTATCCAGTTCTCCTTGGGTGAGGTGGTGGATATTGCAGTGATTTCCGCTCTGGTCCAGTGCTTGTGGAAGGCGAAAGAGCGGCCCCGGCTCATCCATCTCTCATTCAACACCAGCGTGATGGTCTTAAGCACCGCGATGGCGTACGCGGCGTACCATGTTTGCCGGCCTCGCTTCGGCCTGGTCATCTCCATCGCCTCCGCCACTTGTGCTTATTTCCTTAGCAACACCACCTCGGTCGCGGGCGGGATTGCTTTAATGGAGCATAAGCCGCTGATCGCGACTTGGAAAAACTTCTATCTCTGGTCGTTTCCTTACTACCTGCTAGGCGCCTCAATCGCGGCTTCGATCAATTATGTGACGAAGTTCAATTGGGAGATCGCTCTCGCCGTCCTGCCGATGATCTTCATCATCTATCGTTCTCATACTCTGCACGTTAGGCAGCTGGAACAGGAGAAACGGAACGCGGAGACAATGGCCGCGCTCCATCTGCGCACCATTGAGACACTTGCGCTTGCGATCGAAGCAAAGGATCAGACTACCGCCGATCATCTGAAGCGGGTTCAGATCTATTCCAGAGAGCTCTCCCAGGAATTGGGTTTGTTGGAAGACGAGAAGCTGGCGCTGCAGGCTGCATCGATTCTCCATGATGTGGGAAAAATTGCGGTTCCAGACTACATCATTTCGAAACCGGGACGGCTTAGCCCGGACGAGTTCGAGAAAATGAAGATTCATCCGATCGTTGGCGCCGAGATCGTCGATTTCATCGAATTCCCTTATCCGGTGGCGGCCATCGTACGAGCCCACCATGAGAAGTGGGATGGATCTGGATATCCCTTCGGCTTACGCGGCGATCAGATTCCCATTGGAGCTAGGATACTCTCGGTGGTGGACTGCTTCGACGCTCTGGCGTCGGACCGTCAGTACCGCAAAGCGCTGCCACTGGGACAAGCCATGGCGGTGGTCACCCATGAAGCCGGAAAGAGCTTCGATCCACAGATCGTCGAATTGCTGGGCCGGCGCTACAAGGAAATTGAGGAGTTAGCCCAAGCCAAGCCATCACGCGTTCAACCGAAGCTATCGCTGGATGTGAAGGTGGTGCGGGGTAGCTCGCCCGATGCGGGCTTTGAGTCCGCCGCTTCACGGAAGGAGGCGAATTCATTAAATCGTCAGGCCGGCTGGGACGGTAATCGTGTCAAGGTAAACGCCTTCGATGAAGTTATAGGCACGCTGGGGATATCACTTAGCGTGACGGAAACACTCGGCGTCCTGTGCTCTCGCATGAGCACGCTGGTCTCGGCTGATGCCGTTTCGATATACCTACTGGAGGGCGGCACACTTGTTCCCAAATATGTCCACGGCGAAAATTTCAAACTCTTGACATCCTTGCGCATCGGCTTGGGCGAAGGAGTCACCGGCTGGGTTGCGGAGAACCACAAGGCCATTCTGAACGGAAACCCGGCGGTAGAACCCGGCTATTGTGCCGGCCCGTCCAGCACGCTCAATTCAGTGCTCGCCGTTCCACTACAGACCAGTTCGGGAACCATCGGCGTGCTGGCTCTGTACCGGACAGAGAAAGACGCGTTTTCTCGCGACAACCTGGAGGACTTAATGGCGGTGAGCGATAAAATCTCGCTCGCAGTTGAGACTTCCTTAGAGCAGGAACCCAGCAAGACCTTTACCAACGTGGATGAGCTCACAGGTTTACCGGATACCAGGGCGCTGTTTTCAAATATCTCGGCAGAAATAGCGAAGCGGCGGGGCACCACTTCTACTCTGACGGTCTTGCTGTGCGGTCTGGAGGGAGTCGCCGACGTTCACGAATCCTTCGGGCGAGAAGCGGCGGAGAAGACGCTTCAGTTCGTGACGCGGCGTTTTCGCGAGAGGTGCCGGGAAGTCGATTACCTCGCCTGGCGGGGCGGAGATGATTTTGTGTTCGTGCTTCCTGGCTTGCCGGCAGAGGCAGTCGCTGGGCGGATCAGCACGCTGACGCATCTAATCCGCGAAGCGGGTCTGGAGCTCTGGGCCGCCGACCTTTTATCACTCAGCGCGGGAGCAGTCACTTTTCCCTTAAACGGCGATACACCTGAGACCCTGATCACGGAAGCCGAAAAACGAATGTTTGCCGCCAGACGATCAAAAGTCCAGAGCGAGGCTAGCTCAGCATCCGAGAATCTCGTACGCTTGACGGAATCACCCAAGCAGCAAGATGGCCGGCCACTGGAAGGGATTATCTCCCTTCGCGATGCAGTGAGCCGGCCAAAGCTCCTGGAAGACCCTGTGGAGACGAGTGCGCGTAACCCTCTTCCGTAACATTAGTTAGCGTAATGGTATACGCTCGGGTATGCGACGGCAACCCGCCATCACTCGCCTGACTGAGGAAGACGGCAGCACTTTTCCGGAGTGGGCCCGCCCTCGATTGCCCCCATTGGACGCTCCCTTTTGAACGAAGTTAACAGGACGCGAAAACGGCAACACATGGCCAGTCTTGCGGATAGAAGTGTAGTTTCGCCGTCGTCGGATGCTGTCAACAACAAGGCGCATGGCCGACAGCACTCACCGCTCTCCGGTCTGCTGTATTGCGCTGCATGTGGCTACGACCCGGCACGGGCGGCGCTACAAGTATTACTCTTGCCAAGCTGCACGACCAAAAGAAGCGAAACCGTGCTCACAAAATCCCGCCAGCGCCAGGGACCTAGAGACTTCAACTACTCCTGAATCTGGAACCGGCATTCAGCGTTTGCTAGAAGTGACCCCGTGTGCTTTCCAAACTGACCCAGGCGGTCTGCGCTGAGTCTCAAAAGCCTGCTTCCAGTATCCGAGTAGGGTCGCAAACAATCCGCGGCGCGATCGGTAAACTGCTGGGCGACCAGGCAGGAGTTTCCAGAAGCGTGTTTGTCGGTACCGAAGAGTCCGATTCTGGCTCGCGTCCGCCAAGTTCACTTTCCGTATAACGCGTTATACAGTCCTTGAGCCTTGGTTTGGAGTAGAATCGTTCAAACTCGATGTCTTTGGCCGCAGGCTCGAAACTCGGTCCTTACGAAATCATTGCGCCTCTCGGGGCTGGCGGGATGGGCGAGGTGTATCGCGCACGCGACACCAAGCCGGAACGCGACGTAGCGATTAAGGTGCTCCCCGCTGGTTTCGCCAGCGATCCCGACCGGGTCCGCCGGTTTGAACAAGAAGGGCGCGGCGGCGGCCCGCTGAGCCGGTGATGGTCTACGTGGATAAGCTGCTGGTGAAAAAGAAGAAATGAGACCCCTCGACGGAATCACGGTATTGGATCTTAGCCGGCTGCTTCCAGGCGGGGCGGCCACGATGTTGCTGGCCAATTTCGGCGCGGACGTGATCAAGATCGAGGAGCCGGGGACCGGCGATTACGGGCGGGCGATGCCGCCATTTCTCGACGGAGAGGGCGCCGTCTTTGCTTTGGTGAACCGCGGAAAAAAGAGCGTGGCTTTGGATCTGAAGGATGCGCGGGGGAAGGCCGCGTTTCTGGACCTGGTTTCGCGCGCCGATGTTGTGGTGGAGAGCTTCCGCCCCGGAGTGATGGCGCGGCTGGGCCTGGATTATCAAATCCTCCGGGTACGCAATGAGCGGCTGATTTACATCGCGATTACCGGGTACGGCCAAGATGGACCATATAAAGAGATGGCGGGGCACGATGTCAATTACATGGCGCTCGGCGGGGCGATCGATATCACGGGGCCGGAGGGCGGGCCGCCGGCGATTCCCGGCGTGCAGGTTGCCGACCTGTCGGGTGGTGCTCTGCAAGCGGTGATCGGTGTGCTGTTGGCTCTGGCGGCGCGATCCCGGACCGGGCAGGGGCAGATGGTGGATGTCGCGATGCTGGATGGCGTGGCTTGGCTGTTACCGGCCGCGTTAGCGTTCTACCAGGGCACAGGAGTGATACCGGAGCGCGGCGCGAGCGTGCTGACCGGGCGTTACGCTTGCTACCACCTGTACCGGTGCGCGGACGGGCGATGGATCTCGGTTGGGGCACTCGAAGCGAAGTTCTGGGCGGCGCTGTGCCGGGCACTCGCCTGCGAACAGTTCATACCCGACCAATTCGCTGAGGGCAAGCGGCGGATCGAGATTATCGAGGCGCTGTCGGGACTATTCGAATCCCGCTCCGCCGAGGAATGGTTCGTTCACTTGAAACCGTTCGATGCTTGCGTGGCGCCTGTACGAAACGTGTCCGAAGTGATGCGCGACTTCGACCTCGGCAAGGGCGAGAGCGTCGTCGTGCCAAGACTGAGCGCCACGCCGGGACACTTGGGCGGCCGGCCGCCGCGCCTAGGCGAACACACCGACGAACAACTGGGACGCCTATGAATGCAAAACTGACTGAAACGACCCCGACGCCGTTTCCCGGCTTCACCGAAGAGCACGAGATGATCCGGCAGACGGTGCAGCGGTTCTGCCAGGAGGAAATCGCGCCGCATGCCGAGCGGTGGGATGAAGAGGGGGAGTTCCCGCGTGAGCTGTTTCGAAAGGCCGGCGCTCTAGGACTCTTCGGAATCCGGGTAGATCCGAAGTGGGGCGGTAGCGGACTCGATTGGTGGGCCACGGCGGCCTACCTCGAAGCCATGCGTTACTCCGAAAGCGGGAGTGTCAGCATGGCATTCATGGTCCAATCCGACATAACCATTCCCGTAATCGAAGAGCTTGGCACGGAAAAACAAAAGTGGGAGTTCCTGCCGCCGGCGATTCGTGGCGACTGGATTGCCGCTCTTGCCATCAGTGAACCCGGTGGTGGTTCGGACGTTGCGGCGATGAAAACCCGCGCGCGAATCGACGGTGACACGCTCGTCATTTCGGGTCAGAAGTTGTGGATCACCAATGGCTGCCGCGCCGATTTTATCGTGCTCGGCGTTCGGACTGGAGAGGAGGGCCACAAAGGCATCTCGCTCGTGCTGGTCCCCGCCAAGACCGAAGGGTTTTCAGTAGGACAGAAGCTCCGCAAGATTGGCAATCTGGCGTCGGACACGGCCGAGCTGTTCTTTGATGAATGCCGTGTCGACCGGCGCTTCGTGCTCGGCGAACTGAACAAAGGCTTCTACTACATCATGCACAACTTCCAGGGCGAGCGGCTTGCTGCCGCGATCGGCGCCCTGGCGTCGATGGATTATGCCGTCCGCAAGGCCCTTGAATACGGTGCCGGGCGGGAAGCCTTCGGCACTCCCGTGCGAAAGTACCAGGTCTGGCGTCACCGCTTCGCCGAGCACCTGACCGGCATTGAAGCCGGGCGGTGGCTGGTTTACCGCGCGCTCGACCTCATGAATCGCGGCCAGCGCGCCGTCAAGGAAATCAGCATGGCGAAGCTATACACGTCCGATCTTTCTCAAAGAGTGATTTATGACTGCATGCAGATCTTCGGCGGCTTCGGCTATACCACCGAATACGCGATTGGCCGCATGTGGCGCGACCTCCGCCTCAACACGATCGGCGCTGGGACCTCCGAAATCATGAAAGAGATCATCGCCAAAGAAGAAAAAATCTAAACTTCCGTGAGGCGCATTCCGCATGTTTGGAACGATGCAAGATTATCCGTTGACCCTCGTGCCGATTCTTGAGCAGGGCGCGAAGATCCACGGTTCGAGCGAGGTGGCAACCTGGACGGGTGACGGCGTCCGCCGCGCCAGCTTCTGTGAGGTGGCTGCCCGCGCGAGGCAACTGGCGTCGGCGCTTCGACGAATCGGGATTCGCGCTGGCGACCGTGTGGGGACCCTCGGCTGGAATACGCAGCAGCATCTGGAGGCATACTTTGCCGTACCCTGCATGGGCGCCGTACTGCACACGCTGAACCTCCGGCTCTTTCCCGAGCAGTTAAGCTATATCATCAATCACGCCGGCGACCGCGTCGTGATTGTCGACGGATCTTTGACGCCGCTTCTTGCCAAAATAGCGAAGGATTTGAAAACGGTGGAATCTTACATCGTGATCGGCCGCGAAGAAGGGTTGCCGGGCGAAATCCTGAGCTATGAGGAGCTGCTGGCGGCCGAGCGGTCCGAGTACGACTGGCCCGTGCTTGACGAGCGGTCGGCAGCCGCCATGTGTTACACCACGGGTACGACGGGCGATCCGAAAGGCGTGGCGTACAGCCATCGGTCAACGTACCTGCATACCCTCGGGATGTGCGAGCCGTGGGCGGCCGGGCTGACTGATCGCGAACGCATTCTTGTTATCGTTCCGATGTTTCACGCGAACGCCTGGGGGTTGCCATACGCCGGATGGATGGCCGGCTCCGACCTCCTGATGCCCGGGCCCTTCCTTCAAGCGGAGCCGGTATGCCGCATGATCCAAACCTGCCGACCGACCATAGCCGGCGCGGTGCCGACGGTCTGGGCCGCCGCACTCCACCACGCGTCTACAAAGCCAGTGGACTTTTCTTCCCTCCGTATGGTGTTATGCGGCGGGAGTGCCGTGCCGCGCAGTCTGACGGAGCAGTTCCTTGAGAAGTATGGCGTCAAAATCGTGCAGGCGTGGGGCATGACGGAGACCAGCCCGCTCGCGGCCGTGGCGCATCCGCCCAGGGATTGTCCGGCGGGCGAGGAGATCAACTGGATCACGAAGACCGGCAGGTTGGTGCCCGGAGTGGAAGTGCGGCTGTGCGTTGGCGAACAGGTTCTCGAGTGGGATGGCGAGTCGATCGGCGAGATCGAAGTGCGCGGACCCTGGGTGACGGCGTCGTATTACGGCGACCCGACACCCGACAAATTTCACGACGGCTGGCTGCGAACGGGCGATGTCGGCACGGTGGACGAGCGCGGATACATCCATCTCACCGACCGGTCCAAGGACGTCATCAAATCTGGCGGCGAGTGGATCTCCTCGGTGGAGTTGGAAGGCGTGATTATCGGCCACCCGGACGTGTTGGAGGCGGCCGTGATCGGTGTTCCCGACGAGCGTTGGGACGAGCGTCCACTCGCGTGCGTCGTGCTTAAGCCCGGTGTCAAAACGACGATTGACGACCTGCGCGCGCATCTGAGCGAGCGAGTCGCCAAATGGTGGATCCCGGAGAGGTGGGCGTTCCTCGATGAGGTGCCCAAGACCAGCGTTGGCAAGTTCGACAAGAAGGTGTTGCGGGCGCGTCACGCAAAGGGGGAGATCGAGGTGAAATACAACCGGTGAATCACGAAGTTTATACTCATGATGTGCCCTACGAGCAGATCGCCTACGAGGTTTCAAACCAGGTCGCCACGGTTACGCTGAATCGGCCCGATAAGCTGAACGCCTGGACCGAGACGATGGAAAAGGAAGTGACCGAGGCGATTCGAGCGGCGTCCTCCGACGATCAGGTGCGCGTCATTATTCTTACCGGGGCCGGTAAGGGTTTTTGCGCTGGAGCGGACATGTCGCTACTTTCCGCGATCTCGCAGGAGTCCTCGCCGCGCTCTGAATTTCTATTCGACATGAAAGTCGAAGGCGCTGTACGGGCGGATTTTCAGAAAAAGCATGCGTGGCTGCTGACAGTGCCAAAGCCCATCATTGCGGCGATCAACGGACCCGCCGTCGGGCTCGGTTTCGTCGTGCCGCTGTACTGCGATTTCCGGTTCGCATCGGAGAAAGCCCGCTTTTCGGTAATTTTTTCGAAGCGCGGCTTGGTGGCCGAGTATGGACTGGCATGGATGCTGCCCAGACTGGTAGGCGTCGGCAACGCGATCGAGCTGATGTACACCTCGAAGCTCTTCGACGCGCGGGAGGCGCTGCGAATCGGCCTGGTGAGCCGCGTTCTGCCGGAAGAGAATTTTCTGGGAGCGGTGCAGGAGTTCGCGCGAGAACTGGCTTCGACCGTATCGCCACGATCGTTACGCGTGATGAAGCAGCAGATCTACACCGGTCTCTTGCAGAACCTGGGCGAGGCTTTCGACCTTGCGATTGAAGAGATGAAAGGCAGTTTCGGAACTGAGGATTTCAAGGAAGGCGTAGCCCATTTCCTGGAAAAACGCCCGTCCGCGTTCACCGGCCAGTAGATTACTGAGCACATCGACTCAGAAGTTGAACTAATTCAGACATTCGATGATCGTAGCCGTCGCCATGCCGAACCCAATGCACATCGATTGCAGACCGTAGCGCCCGCCGGTGCGTTCGAGAATATTCACCAGTTTGGTCATCAACACCGCGCCCGTCGCGCCCAGCGGATGCCCATGTGCGATCGCGCCGCCTTGAATGTTCACACGGTCCATGGACGGCCGGATGTCGCGCGCCCACGCCAGCGGAACAGCCGCGAAGGCCTCGTTGATCTCGAAGGCGTCGATGTCTTCCACCTGCAGTCCCGCCATCGCGAGAGCTTTTTGAGTCGCTGGGATCGGACCCGTCAGCATCAACTCCGGATCGCTGCCGACCACGGCTCTCGCAACAATTCGCGCTCGCTTCCGCCATCCGAGCTCATCGGCTTTACGGCCGCTCGCCAACAGCACAGCCGCCGCGCCGTCTGAAATCTGGCTCGAATTCGCGGCAGTGACGACGCCGTCGGGCCGGAAGACCGGCTTCAGCGCACGCATTTTCGCAAGGTCGGGATTCCAGCGCACCCCTTCATCGGATTCCAGGGCGTGTATCGGGAAAATCTCGCATCGGGTCCAGCCATTACGTTGAGCGGCGGCTGCCCGGCAATGGCTCTCGGCGGCGAACTCGTCCAACTCTTCGCGTCCGACGCCCCACTTGGCGGCGATCATTTCGGCGGAAACGCCCTGGTGCAGCAGTTGGCACGGAAAGTCGGCGCGAAACTCGTCGGTGATCCCGCTGTCCGAGCCCATCGGAACCCGGCTCATCGATTCGACGCCGCAACCGATCGCCGTCTCCATATCGCCCGCCGCAATCGCTTGCGCCGCGAAATGGATGGCTTGCTGGCCGGAGCCGCAGAACCGGTTCAGTTGCAGTGCCGGCACCTCCACCGGGAAGCCGGCTTTCAGGCCCGCCAGGCGGCCGATGTTGGTCCCCTGTTCGCCCTGCGCCGTGACGCAACCCGTGACGATATCTTCCACCTGGCCCTTGTCTACGCGCGCATGCACCATCAGGGCTTCGAGCGTTTGCGCGAGCAGATCGACCGGATGCACATGGTGCAGCGCCCCATCGGGCCTTCCACGTCCGATCGGAGTTCTAATGGCGTCTACGATGAAAACGTCGCTCATAGCAATTGGCGACCTCCGTGCCCTAAACCAGCTTACCGGAAGAATTGCGCCAGTACCTCATCCGGAGAGTTAGCTAGAGCTTGATGAACTGAAGCGAATGTCGCTTCGCTCTGCTGTGGATGACCCACCTGAACCAACTTGGGTCGGCTGTTCGGCTCGGTCCCTCGCCACCGTTTTACACGCCTCCTCAATTTGACGGCATTCTCTTCAAGGGTAGACGCTCGCGAGCCGCTGAAGGACGACTGCAGCGGCAAGCGCCACGGATATTCTCGAACGCGCGATTCAAATTATCACCCGCGCCGCAAAGCAGATGAAAATTCGGCCGTAAGCTGCGCAATCGCCTCCGTAAGCTGCGCAATCGCCTAAGGTGTGAAATTATAGAGGGATGGCGGACAGCATTGCGTTACCGGCGCGTGCGGAGCCACGCGCCATCTCTCTTTCGACTATTCCCTGGTATCTGTGGGCTTCGGTGATTGGCGTCACCTCGGCCATGATCGGCGTGCACTGGGACATCTCCTGGCACCGCTCGATTGGCCGCGATACTTTCTGGACGCCGCCGCACATCGCGATTTATCTGTGCGGCGTGATCGCAGGTATTTGGTCGGCGTACCTGATCCTCGCGACGACGTTCGGTCGCTTGCCCGCGGTCCGCGCGTCGTCGGTCCGGATGTGGGGTTTTCACGGCCCGCTGGGCGCGTTCGTTACAGCTTGGGGCGGCGTTGCGATGCTAGTCTCGGCGCCGTTCGACGACTGGTGGCACAACGCCTATGGGCTCGACGTAAAGATCCTGAGCCCGCCGCACATGGTGCTGGCGGCGGGAATACTTGCCATCGAGATCGGCGCGCTGATGCTGGTGCTCGGCTACATGAATCGCGCCCACGGGGACGAACGGCTGCGGCTGAGCTGGTTGTATCTGTATCTCGGATCGATGATCGTGGTGGTCTTGCAGATCCTCACGATGGAGCACACCAGTCATGTCCAGCAACACACCGCGTGGTTTTATATTTCGGTCGCGATCGCGGTGCCCACGTCGCTGATCGGAGTCGCCATCGCGTCGGACCGGCGCTGGAGCGCGACCATCGTTGCCTCCGTGTACATGCTTTTCACGGCATCCCTGATATGGATTCTGCCGCTGTTCCCCGCGGAACCCAAGCTGGGTCCGGTATTGAATCCGGTATCCCAGTTCATCCCGCCGGATTTTCCGCTGCTGTTGATCGTACCGGCCATTGCCATCGATCTGCTGCGGCCGCGTCTCGGTGGATGGAATCGATGGCTTCAGGCAGGCGCGCTGGGCTCGGTCTTCTTCGTGGTTTTTCTTGCCGCGCAGTGGGCCTTCGCGAATTTTCTGATGACGCCCGCGGCCGCGAACGCTTTTTTCGGAACCATGTACCGGGACTACGGGAATCCCTCCGACTCGTTTGAAGCTCTTTCGATGTTTATGCGACCCGAAAGCAACTTCTGGACGTTGATGGGGATCGGTTGGTTGGTCGCGATCGTCACATCGCGGATCGGCGTCGGGTGGGGTGATTGGATGCGCACGGTTCAGCGATGATGCGGCGCGCGCTCCTCGTCGCATGGACCGCGGCGTGCGCCTACGCACATGTCGGTTCCCCCGACGTGTTCCTGGAAGGCTCAGCCGGTCCGTACCCGATGTACGTCACCATCCGGCCGCCGTCGGTGATCCCCGGCGTCGCTGAGATCGAAATCCGCTGCGCCTCGCCGGAAATTCAAGCAATTCACGTCACGCCCACGCCTCTGACTGGCGCAGCCGCGAAGTTCGCTCCCACGCCGGACGCGATGCAGCGGTCCAAGGCAGATGCACAGTTTTTCACCGGAACCTTATGGATGATGGCGCCCGGCTCATGGCAGGTCCGAATCGAAGCCGACGGCGCGAAGGGAGCCGGCCAGCTCTCGGTGCCGGTGCCGGCCGTGGCGACGCGGGCCAAGCCGATGCTATTCGCCCTGGGAGCAACGCTGTTCGCGATGATGATGGTCCTCGCGGTGGGACTCGTGAGCATCGTAGGCGCGGGGGTCCGTGAAGGGCAGCTCGAACCAGGAATGCAGGCTACCACAAGGTCGAAACGCCGCGCGCGCATTCTGATGGGGGCGACCGCGGCTCTGGTAATCCTGATTCTCTGGACCGGCGACCGCTGGTGGACGGCAGAAGCCAGCGACTTCGCAGGAAACCTCTACCGGCCTCTTCAAATGACGGCCAGCATCGTGCATACAAGCATCGCTCCGAATGACCGATTAGTGCTGACCCTTGCCAATCCCGCCTGGTCGGTCCCACGCAAGATCGACGATTTTCTGCCGGATCACGGCCATCTCATGCACCTGTATATGATTCGCCAGCCGGATGCCGCGCGCGTCTGGCATCTGCATCCGGAGATGACCGCGAGCGGTGTTTTCACACTTGCCTTGCCGCCGATTCCCGCCGGCCAATACCAGTTGTACGGCGACGTGGTCCACCGGGATGGCCTGGCGGAGACCATGGTCGCGAGCCTTACCGTTCCGCAAGACTTGGCCGGGACTCCCATCGGCGGCGACGATGCCGCTGGCGTCCGCGGCGAATCGCCGGATGGCGCACACATCGTATGGGATCGCGATCCGGTGCCGCCTAAAGCCCATCAGGCCAGCATCTTCAAGTTTCGCCTGGTCGATCGGGACGGCGCACCAGTCCAGGATGCTGAACTGTACATGGGAATGTTGGGCCATGCGGCGTTCCTGAAAAACGACGGCACCGCATTCGCGCACGTGCATCCCTCGGGGTCCGTACCCATGGCGGCGCTCGCATTGGCGAATCCCACGCCGGGCGAGGATCACAGCATGCACCACATGTCCGGCCTGCCACCCGAAGCCGATTTTCCTTATGGATTTCCCACCCCTGGCGACTATCGCGTCATCGTACAGATGAAGCACCGCGGCGTAATAGAGACGGGAATTTTCGACGCGAAAGTCGACTAAATGGGCCATGGGCAGGCCGTGTCAGACACGCTGGCGGGCTTGCGGGCAGCCCTATGGTAAAAGCCAGAGTGGCGGCGCGAGACAATCCCACCGCAACACGAATGAGCGTGGAAAGTCCTTCGGAGTTTACTTGTGATCGATCACTCGGCCGGGCGCAAGCCTCAAGAAACCCAAAAGTGCACAAGAGCCACTCGTTTCTTGCGATTTTCAATTGGGATTGCTAGGGGCGGTTACCGAAAGTACCGACTCGATTGCTTCCAACAGCTCTTGGAGGTGGATCGGTTTGGACACATACCCGTCCATCCCGGCTTTCAGGAAGCGCATTCGGTCACCAGCCATCGCGTGCGCGGTCATAGCGACAATCGGAACGTGCTTGCCAGTCGTTCTCTCTTTTTCTCGTATGGCGGCTGTGGCCTCGACTCCATCCATCACGGGCATCTGCACGTCCATCAGGATCAGGTCAAAGGTATTTTCCTGGCAGGCCTTCAAAGCCTTGGCCCCGTTGTCCACCACTACTACCACGTGTCCTTGTTTCTCCAGGATTCGCAACGCCAGCAGTTGGTTGACGGCGTTGTCTTCCGTGAGAAGTATGCGCAGCGGCGCTCGTCCCTCTCGTAGGGTATGGCGTGTCACGAGTTCGGCGGGTCGCGCCGCCCCTTCGCACAATCCCATCACGTTAAGGAGCGCTTCCAGAAGATCGGATTGCAGCACGGGTTTGATCATGTAGGCTGCGATGCCCAGCTCTTTGCAGCGAATGGCGTCGCCGCGTTGTCCGCCGGAGGTCAGCATCACGGTGATCAAGCCGTCCAGTTCGGGTAGCTTCTGAACTCGCTCCACGAGCATGAAGCCATCGATGTCCGGCATTTGGCAGTCCACCACCATCAGTCCGAACGGCGTCCCAGCCGACTTCGCATTCTTAAGAAGACGGATCGCGTCTTCGGCCCCAGCCGCGGAGGATGATTTCATGCGCCAGTGGCTGAGGGTCGTCTCCAGTATCTGCCGGTTGGTGGCATTGTCGTCAACGACCAGGACTCGCACATCGGCGAGCATAGTCGGATCCAGGCTGGCCGTTCTGGACGCCAAAGGACTCCCGTTTTCAAGCCGTGCCGTAAAGTGGAACGTTGTTCCACAACCCTGTTGGCTTTCCAGCCAGATTCGTCCCCCCATCATTTCAATCAGGCGAATCGAGATAGAGAGCCCCAAGCCTGTACCGCCGTACTTGCGCGTGGTCGATGTATCGGCCTGGCTGAACGGCTCAAAAATCAGGTTCTGCTTGTCGGGAGGAATCCCAATCCCGGTATCTGTAACAGCGTAGTGTAAGGTCACACAATCTTTTTGTTGCGATTCGGCCTCCACGCGCAGGACCACTTCGCCCTGCTCGGTGAACTTGATGGCGTTGCCGACTAGGTTCAAGATGACTTGCCTCAGCCGGGTAGGGTCTCCGACGAAGAAGTCTGGAAGTTCTGGTGGGACGAAGTACGCCAACTCCAACTTCTTTTCGTGGGCTCGGACCGCGAGGGTTTTCATCGCCTGTCCCAGATGGTCTCGCAGATTGAACTCGGTGGCGTCCAGACTCAGCTTTCCCACTTCGATCTTGGAAAAATCCAGGATGTCGTTGATTACGGTTAGCAGAGAGTCTGCCGAATACTTGACTGCATTCAGGTATTCGCGCTGCGTGGAATCCAGCGCGGTATCCAGCGTGAGTTCCGTCATCCCGAGGATGCCATTCATGGGAGTCCGGATCTCGTGGCTCATATTGGCTAGGAATTCAGACTTCGCGCGGTTGGCCGCTTCAGCGGAGTCTTTGGCCCGTTCGAGCTCCAGCTTCCGGCGGTCCTCTTCGATGCGCATCGCCTCAATGCGACGGTGGGCCTGCCACCTGGCGGTGTGAATCATCAGGGCCATGGAGGCAGCCGAGAATTGCATGAAGAAACCCGTCAGCCAATCCGGGGTGGTCGCCATCGTCGCGGTTATGAGGGCCCAGGCGCCGAGGGACATGCCGATGAACGCGATCAGCCAACGGTACGAGAGAAGAAAGCAGCCCACGCCCATCATCACCATCGCGACAGTCCAGCCTTGAATCTGATCCTTCACGAAGAGCGGCGGAATCAGGCTATCGATCATGACTAGGCCGCCGATCACCACTACCGCCGGATTCGCCCAGGATGCAGGAAGGCACCATTTCCGCAGGGAAAGATAAACCCCCAGGATCGCGGCCAGAAAGACGAATTCAAGCTGTATGATTGCACCGGGTGGACGGAACACGGTATCGGCAAGCGTGTTAACCCCAACGATAAACACGGTCCAGCCGCTCAGCGTACGCAGGCTGTGCCGCACGACTAAGTCCGTTGCCGAACGGATCTGCGCCTCACTCGGCGCGTTGGGCCGCGAGTCACTCGGGAAGGCGGTCTGAGCCGGACCCTGCATGATCTAAGAATCGGTATAGCGAAGGAACTTCTTTATACTCATGAGGAAAGCAGGATTATCAACGCCCGGACCTTTGTCGCGGGTCGTCTCGAAACTTGGGCGATGCCGATTCTGGCAGCACCGGAAAATTGTCACGTCACACCGTTCCGCCGCCTGATATGTAGGCTTCGCCACTTGGATGAGACGCCCGGCCCGTGGAAGTGGAGCCACAGAACGCGAAGTCCGGTTGTGCTCCTTTGAGAGATCCTGAACGACGCCGCGTCTTCGAGAGCCGTTTGTGGAACCAACCCGCACGGCTTCGGCTGGATGATACAGCCCGTCTCTCAATTCCCCCTCATAGCGCGCCTGCCGCTTGGATGACGGATCGGTTCCCAGTTTCCGTTCCCGGAATGGGTCGCTTCAGCCGAGCACTACTGCCTCACTATTGCCAAGCGCCGAAGCGGCCGCCGCAGCAATAGCTGGTTCGTCGCTCTGCTGTGGCTCGTAGGCCAGGTACCGTTGATGAGCCTGCTTAGCCGCGCGGCGATCCAATCCTAAGTAGTACCGGCAGGTCATCTCCAGGCGCTCATGCCCTAGGAGTCCGATAGGACAGCCATTGAACAACAGCTGTGTGGCCGCTGTGTGCCGCAGAAGGTGTGGTCTTACCGGTTTGTTGAGACCCGCCAGTCTCCGGTATCGAGTAAACGGTCGCCCGATGCTTCGACGGTTGGCGAGGCGGTGATTGCAATGAATGTGATTGCGGCCGTCGATCCGCTCGACCCCAGCAGCGTTGACGCTCCGATTCCGGATTTCACGGGGCAGATCGGCCAGAAGTTGAAGGGCTTGAGAATCGGATACGCACGAGGACTTTTTGCGGGACTTCAGGGCGTTTCGAACGAAGTAGTCGCCACCGGTAGACGCAGCAGCGCAAACGCTGCGTACGCGATCCATGAGGACAATCTCAGGAGCCGGCCCTTGGACTATGGACGCTATACTTACCAGCGCATGATCGCCGGAGCAACGCTTTCGGCCGCGGATATCACGCAGGCGTTTCGTCTGCGCCGTGAGTTAACGAGGATTCTTAACACGGAGGCCCTCGCGTACCACGGCGCGCTGCTGACCGCGACTGCGCTGACTCCGGCACCGAGGCTCGACGAATTCCCACTGGACTGGCCGCCGCCCTCTATTGCCGCCCTTGGGGATACAGATTGCCGGCCGGGCCTTCGATGAGCCGGACGTATTCCGGATTGGAGCTGCCTTCGAACAAGCCGCGGGCGTTCGCCATAGGCGTCCGGATCTGTGATCCAGTAGAGAAAATGAACAGAGTGATTGGTCAGCAATTCCAGATCCGGCCGGCGAATCACGCCGATGTTGGCGAATTACGAATTCTGATCGAACGTTCCGTGCGCGGTCTGCAGTTTGGCCTGCTCGCCGGGTGTTTTGCGAAACGTGTTGGGCTGCTGCTTGGGATCGTTGATCAGTCCGCCGCGTAGAGTGACGCCGATTTCATCGTGAACGAAGTCCTTCTCGCGGCGCCACGGCCCTTGTTCCAACACCACCACTTTGAAGCCCGCCGTGGATAGTTCCTTCGCCACAACGCCACCCGCGGCGCCGGCGCCGACCACGACGAAGTCGACTGCATCGGAGGGGCGAAACGTTGCACTCACTTGGAACCTGCTTCAGCCGCTTCCGCATCGTAGTAGCCGAACGGAGGTTCGTAGTGCATGGAGTATTCGACGCCGAGAAGTTTCCAGCCCACCCGATCGCGATTGCCGCCGTACATCGGATGTCCGAAGAATCCCAGGATGGTGTGATAGCGCGCCAGTTGAAAGAACTCGGTCTGCTCCATCGCGTGGAGCAATTGAATTTGCTGGTCTTTGGAGAGGCTGGCGAAGCTGGAAGAACCAGGAAACATCTCGACGCGTTTGGAATGCATTTGGCTGAGACCCCGCTGGTAGAGTTCGCGCTTGTCCTCATCGTAACCGGCCAGCGCGCGATCGATAAACCAGATCACGCCCGCGCGGTCCGCGCCCGGGGTTTCATCATCGGGGATAATCTGGCAGGCGATGGCGTTGACTTCAGCCGCGGAACTGGTGTCGAACCAGGCGAACTGCTGGTTTTGAGCGCGGAGCACTTCAGCCCAGCAAGCGGCCGCCAGCATCCACTCGCGTCGTGTGATTTCCATTTTGCCTCAAATTGAGTGAATTGAATCGCGCGCGGATTCAGCCATCACGCGACATGGCACGCAACCTGGCGAATCCATCATGCGACCTGGCGAGTGAAGGATACGAGTTATACTCTACACCATTTCGGGAATGATCTCGTGTCCCGGCAGATCTTTGTGCTATGATCCTTCAATCGTTGAGCGAAGATCTGCTCCGACCACGCTCACAGTGTCCTGGATCGTCGGAATTTGCGCCCAGTCAGACCGCAAGAGCGCAGCTCAGCGAATATACTTGCTGTTTTCAGGAGCAGAATAATGGCGAACACCAGACGCGACTTTCTCACGAAGGTAGGGCTGGCCGGGGGTTACGGCGCCACATTCACGGCCATGCAAACGCTGGGGCTGCTACCGAGCGTGGGCTCCGCCGCTTCGGTGGTCGACTTGCCGGTGACCGCGGGCAAAGGCGTGAAGATCGTCATCCTCGGCGGAGGAATCGCCGGACTCGTATCCGCGTACGAGCTGGGCAAAGCCGGATTTCACTGCACTGTGCTGGAGGCCAGGGAACGCCCCGGCGGCCGTAACTGGACCGTGCGCAACGGAACCACGGTGGAGTTCGTGGATGGTACGAAACAGACCGCCCAATACATCAGTTCGGATAGCTATTTTAACGCCGGCCCCGCCCGCATTCCCTCGATTCACAAAACCATGCTGGGCTACTGCAGGGAGTTGGACGTCGCTCTGGAGGTCTTCGTAAATACCAATCGCAGCACGCTGATGGTGAGCGACAAAGCCTTTGGCGGGAAACCGGTGGAGCAGCGGCAGGTGATCAACGATACGCGCGGCCACGTCGCGGAGCTTCTTGCCAAGTGCGTAAACCAGGGTGCTCTGGACCAGGAGCTGAACAAAGATGACCGGGAGCGGTTGCTGGTGCTGTTGCGATCCTTCGGCGACCTGAGGCCCGGTTTCGACTATCCAGGGTCCGAGCGGGCCGGTGTCGCGCGTTTGCCTGGTGCGGGCGAGGTGACCGAGACTCCGCGTCCCTGTCTCGATCTGCACTCGCTGCTCGACGCTAACCTATGGATCGACACGACGCATGAAGAAACGCTGGACATGCAAGCGACCATGTTCCAGCCCGTTGGCGGCTTAGATCACATCCCTTACGCCTTTGCCAAAAAGCTGGGCAAAGTCATGCAGTACCAATCCGTCGTGAAGGAGATCCGGAAATCGGACAACGGCGTGAAGGTGGTCTACACGCATCATGGCGCGGAGAAGAGTATCGTTGCGGATTATTGCATCTGCGCGTTGCCCGTCAATATGCTCAAGTCCATCGCCAACGATTTCTCTCCGCAAGTCAAGCAAGCCATCGCGGACACGCACTACAACGATTCGTACAAGATCGCGTGGGAGTCGAAGCGCTTTTGGGAAACCGAGTACAACATCTACGGCGGTATCTCCTGGCTGCAGGGTGGACCCATAAACATGGTATGGTATCCAAGCGGAAAGATGCACAGCGACATGGGAGTCGTGCTCTCGGGTTATGGGCTGCAAAGCCTCCCCGCGTTCAATCAGCTCCCGAACATGGAAGCCCGGTTCGCCGCGTCGCGAGCTGCCGTGGAGACGCTCCATCCCGGGCACGGCAAGGATCTGAACAGTCCCATGTTCGTGGTTTGGGAGAAGATACCTTACAATCAAGGCGCCTGGATTTCCTCGTTTGGAGACTATTACGGCGGGCCCTATCGTACCTTTCTCGAGCCTGACGAGCGCGTCTATTTCGCGGGAGATCATTGCAGTCACGTGGTCGCCTGGCAGGAGGGCGCCGCGCTTTCCGCGCACCGCACTGTACGAATGATCGGTGAACGGGTGCGCTCGGTAAAAACGTAATCGTTCAGTTCAACCCGGATCGGTCTGGAGACAAAAACATGAACCTCAACCACACAATTTCACTAATGGCGTTGACGGCGGCCTTCTATGGGACAGCTGCGGCGCAGAGCGGCCCCACCGTCAAGCACATCCAGTCGGGAACGGCCGCCATCGCATCCGCCGTATGGGTAGGCGACACGCTGTACGTGAGCGGGCAATTGCCCTCGCCGGTAACTCCCGCGGTTCCCGACAAAGGCACTGCGGCGGTATGGGGCGACACCAAGACACAATCCGCGAGCGTCTTCGGGAAAATTGAAGCCCTGCTCAAGGAACAGGGGCTCGGAATGGGCGACGTGGTGATGATGCACGTCTACATGATCGGCGATCCGGCCAATGGCGGAAAGCTCGATTTTGCCGGAATGAACGCCGTCTACAGCCAATTCTTCGGCACCAAGGAGCAGCCCAATAAGCCCTCTCGCAGCACCGTGCAGGTGGCAGCCCTGGCGGCTCCGGGGCCTCTGCTAGAGGTCGAAGTCATCGCCGTCAAGTCGAAATAGGGCAAACGCCGGCCATTGCGAGACTAGTGCTTGACAGCAATTCGATGGTCGCTTATACTGCTGTCCGATTTCATCGGACCCAGGTTGGTTTTTTATACAAGGGGCACCGGACGCGACGGCGCGCCCTTAATTTAAGAAAAGCTGAAATAGTCGTCCAACTGGTTGTAATGTAAACTTATCCGGCTGCGCGAGTCACGTTCCAAGAGCAGGTCTGTTGCGGTCTGCGGAAGGTGCAACCGCCATGATGAGGTTGGCTGGAGACTCTCCGACGAGCCGCTGAAAGCACTCGGCATAAGGTCCATCAAAAACTTTGATGGAAATTAACGTACGTCCCTGAACAGCAGGACTGCTCGAAATTCAGAAGGAGAGAAATCTGGTGTCCTCTGCATGTTCCCCAACATACTTGGTTTCTTTTGTATCGCGTGATCGCCGGCGGATGCTCTTTTTCGTTCACCTGGCCCTCGCGGTTTCTTGCGTTCTGGCGTTCTGTCAGGCAAGCTATGCTCAGTCCACCTTCGGCACCGTGCTCGGTACGGTGAAGGATCCGTCGGGGAGCTTGATTCCCGGGGCGATCATCAATCTAATGAATACCGGCACGAACTCGGAAAAGTCCACCATCAGCAACTCAAACGGAGGGTATGAGTTCGTCAACGTCGAGATCGGGAATTACAAACTTACAGTAGTGGCGACAGGCTTTCAAAAGACCGAGTACCAGGCGTTCGACGTGGCGGCCCGAGCCACGGTACGCATTGACATCGATCTGAAGCTCGCGTCGCAAGCTACCACTGTAACCGTGGAGGCGGTGGCGGTGGTCCAGACCGATGCCTCCAATATCGCCGAGACCAAGGGCAACCTGGAGTTGACTGATCTCCCGGTGGCCATCGCTACGCGTTCCTCCGGCTCTACGAGCGCCTACGCGACGTTGACCGGGCAGCCGGGAGTGCAGATCGATAACGCCAACTCGATTCAGGTCGCCGGAGCCGGACCTTCGCAGCTCTCCATCACTGTCGACGGCATCAGTTCGGTAGGCCCAGGGACCTTGGGAGCTCTATCTGAAATGTTCCCTTCGTTCAACTCGATTGAAGAAATCAGGATCAGCGAAACACTGAATCCGGCCGAGTTTGGGGGCGTCGCCGATATTACCACCATTTCCAAGTCCGGCACCAATGAGTTCCACGGCGGCGTCTTTGAAAACGTTCAGAACACCGATTTCAATGCCGCCGACACGTTCAGTCACATCGTCGCCCTAGACAAAATGAACAACTTTGGAATCTACCTGGGTGGCCCAGTGATCTTTCCGAAACTGTACAACGGCCGCAACAGGACGTTCTTCTTCGGAAGCTTCGAAGTGCTTCGGCTGCCGAATACCGAGACCTATGTCAATAGCGTTCCTACTCAGGCCCTGCGCAATGGCGATCTATCCGCCTATCTCGCGCCCGCCCTCGGTGGTTCAGCCAACCAGTTGACCGGCTACCCAGACAACCAGATTCCCGCTAGCCAGCTGAACCCCTATTCGCAGAAATTGATGGACTTGATCTATCCGTTGCCCAATTACGGCCCGCCTGGCGCTATTTCGAACAACTTTGTCGGTAACTATCAAATCCCGATCGACAGCGCGCAGGGAGACGCTCGCCTTGATCAGAACTTTGGTACCAAGCGCTCGATCTACATCCGGTACAGTTACAAGAACCGCCGCATCACCACTCCTCAGGGACAGTCCTACTATCCCAGCGCCCCGAGCACGCCACTCCTAGGAGGGGTCTCGAGGCCCGAGGTCTATAATTCATTAGCTTTCTCTTACAACTGGGTCATCTCTCCGGCTGTGGTGAACGAGTTTCGAGCTGGGTTTGGCTTGATTCACCGAAACATCACGTCTTCTCCCACCGCGCAGCAAGTGGCCAGCGACTTAGGCCTGACCGCCGGCCCGGGCGCCCTGCTGGAGAATCCGCAGGGAGATAACCTTCCGACTTTGTCTATCTACGGATTCATGGGAATTCAGGGTCAGCAGGAATACATAATTCCGCATGAAGGCACCTACGAGGTCACCGACAACTTAACTTGGACCAAAGGCAAACACACCTTTAAGTTTGGTGTCGATTATCGGTATCTTGAGGCTCTCAACACCGGGGTAAATACGAACTATACTATGGGCGATTATTTGTTCGACGGTTCGGTAATGGGCGCGCTGCTCGGAAACGGCGCCGCCACGCCATTCGCTTCCTTCTTGCTCGGCTATCCGGACGTGACTACCATCGGCAGCGTGGTGAACCCAGCCACATACGCATGGGCGAGTTCGTATGCGCTTTTTGCGCAAGACGACTTTAAAGTCTCACAGTCCCTCACCCTCAACTATGGCCTGCGCTGGGAGTATCACCCCCCGTTCAAAGACTATTACAACAACGTTGCGAATTTCGATCCCAACTACTCGAGCACGGTCAATGGTCAGGTCGTTCAGGGAGCCATCATTTATCCCGACCGGGCCGCATTTGCGAACCTGAATTCCTATTTCGTAGGGTCCATCGCTCCCACTCCAGTGATCCTCGCCTCACAAGCTGGTGTATCGAGCTACTTGCGTGACGTTTCCCGTTTGGACTTTGCTCCTCGCATCGGTTTTGCCTGGCGAGTTTTCAACAACAACAAAACAGTACTGCGTGGCGGATACGGCCGATTCATTGAAACGTTACTGAGCGGCACGGCGGAAGCCGGCTGGTCGATGGGATCGAGCGAAATCGGATACTTCCCGCAGGCCTTCGGCACTAACGGTCAGCCGATCTACAAGATGCCCTACTCCTACCCCTCCAATATCGCCCAACCCGGCTCAGAATTCTTTGACGACGCCGTAGCCATTCACTATAAGGATCCGATCGTAGAGGAATGGAACCTTACCCTGGAGCAGGACTTGGGCAAAGGAGTGGGTCTGCGCATTTCCTACGATGGCAGCCACGGCTACAACCTGCCGGTTGCCGTTAACTCCAATCAGCCTGCCCCGAATACTGCCGGGTATAATGCCGCGAGTACCCAGGCCGCCATTCCGTTCCCGTTCTTGGGGGAAATCGGCACTCAGGACAACCTCGGCTTTTCCAATTACAATGCCGGTACAATCTCTATGAAAAAGCGCTCGGCGAACCTGCAGTTCGAGCTTAGTTACACATTCGCGCGCGATCTTTCCAACGTCAATGGATCTCCCTCGGCACCCACCGGCGGCTTCGCCAGTGAATATGGCAATATTTTGACCGATCCTCAAAATCCAGGTCTGGATTACGGGAACGTGCCGTATATCCACCGCAATCGAGTCCTGGCGACGTTTCTTTATCAACTCCCGTTTGGTAGGGGCCAGGCGTTGCTAAGCGGCAGTGGCCTGCTCGACAGAATCGTAGGCGGCTGGCAACTGGGCGGCGTCGCTCTGTTCGAGACCGGACCCTACATGTCCGTCTCAGTTCTTAGTGATCCATCCGGCACCGGCTTCACCGACTGGGGCAACTTCAGTGGTCTTGGCGGACGTGCTGACACGGTGCCCGGAGTGAGTCCCTACGCCAGTCAATCGATCAACCAGTGGATCAATCCGAATGCCTTCGCCGACCCGTGTGCGAATTGCCAAACATCCGCGAGCGGGGTTACCACTGCCATCGGCCGGTTCGGCGACGAGACATCAGGCTCCATCGCCGGGCCCGGCACCCAGGCTGTTTCCCTGTCGCTGCTCAAGCGGGTTTCAATCAAGGAACGGTTTGGGGTCGCGTTTGGAATGCAAGTAGCAAATGCGTTCAACCATCCAAACTATAACGTTCCTGCCAATCTGACGATCGGGGTTCCGGCGTTCGGCCAGATCGTGTCCATGCAAAACACCGAGGGCGCAGGGCCACGCCAGGTCCAGTTAACCGGGCGCCTGACCTTTTGAGGAACTCGCGCAAACCGAACGCGGCGCGAAAAGGTGCCTGGGCGGTTTGGCAGGCTATACTGTTGTGATCCTAAAGCGAGGAGAATTCTCGATGCGCCTTGTCTCTCTATTCGTCATCGTCGCCGCCGAAGTGTGCGCCCAATCCCCCAGTCACCCTCTCGATAGTCTTACGACCGCCGAATACTGGACCGTCTACGATGCTCTCCAACAAGCGGGCCAAGTCACTCCCACCACTCTCTTTGCGAGTGTCCTCCTCCATGCTCCCGCCAAATCGGCCGTACTCAGCTATCGAGCCGGCCAACCATTCGCGCGAGAGGCCGACGTGGTCCTTCTACGCGGTGAAAAAACGTTTGCCGCTCGAGTGGACATCGTGGGAAAAAAAGTTCTCAGCTTTGAAGAGCTGCCAGGCGTCCAAGCCCCCATCCTGGCCAGCGAACTGTTCGGCGAAGACGAAGCCATCAAGAGTGACCCAAGAGTAGTGGAAGCTCTGAAGAAGCGGGGCATCACCGATCTCGGAACTATCCAGTGCATCGTCCTGCCGGGCGCTTACCAGTCGATTCCCGAACAGGCCACCCAGCGCATGGGTTTCGGCTCGTGCTCCCAAAGGCACGGCGTCTATCACAGTTGGGGACGCACCATCGAAGGCCTCACCTTGCAAGTGAACATGGCCACCAAGAAAATCCTCAAGGTCGTCGACACCGAAATCGCCCCGGTCCCCACCGGGAACATCGACTACGAAGGGATTCCGGAAAATCCTCGCCCACACACCACACCCATCTCTATTTCCCAACCCGCCGGCCCCGGTTACAAAATCGAGAACGGGGAGATCTCCTGGCAGAACTGGCTCTTCCGCGTCCGCATCGATCAGCGCGTTGGTACCGTCCTCAACCTGGTGCGCTTCGTCGACAAAGGCCGGCCCCGGTCGATTCTTTATGAAGCCAGCGTCAGCGAGTTATTCGTCCCCTATATGGAGCCGTCGAACGGGTGGAACAATCGCGTCTTCGTGGACGCCGGCGAATTCTACGCTACGGGTTTCCTTTCGCCTCTTCGTCTCGGCGTCGACTGTCCGGCGGATGCAACCTGGTTCGACGGCTTATCGGCCAACGAGAACGGCTCGCCCAAATTCAATTCGAACGTGGCCTGCCTATTTGAGCGCGACCCGGAAACCGCCGCTTGGCGCCACTCCGAAGATGGCGAAATCTACGGCCGCCCCACGCGCCAACTGGTTCTGCGCTCGGCAGCGACCATCGGCAACTACGACTACATCATGGACTGGCGGTTCGACCCCGACGGCGGCATCGAAGTTGCCGTTGGCGCTACGGGAGTCATCGAGACAAAAGCCACAATTGAGGAGAAGGCCCCGGACCATGCAGACCACGATGCGCCCGAATACGGTCAATTCGTCGCGGCGCATACCATCGGCATTAACCACGACCACTTCTTTTCGTTTCGTTTGGACTTCGATGTCGATGGACCAAACAACAGCTTCATGACCGATCGCATGGTGCTCCAGCGCCTGGCCAACGACCCCATGCGCAAATCCATGTGGGTGGCCCAACCAAGCGTTGCAGCCAGCGAAAAGGATGCCATCCTCGACATTCAGCTTGATAAGCCGTCCATGTGGATGTTCATCAATCCATCCGTCAAAGGACCCCTCAACCATCCAACCGGCTATGAAGTAATGCCGGGCGCCACGGCAAAGTCGTTACTGTCCCCGGACGATCCACCGCAAAAGGTGGGCGCCTTCTCTGAACATCAATTCTGGGTAACGCCCTACAACGAAAATGAACGATACGCTTCTGGCGTTTACCCCATCAGCTCGAAAGGGAACGATGGCCTCGCCGTCTGGACCCAGGCCAACCGGCCGATTGCGAATACGGACATTGTTGGCTGGTACACGCTTGGATTCCACCACATCACGCGATCGGAAGACTGGCCAATCATGCCAACCATGTGGCATTCGTTCTACATCCGGCCTTTCCACTTCTTCCAGGCCAACCCGGTTCTCGATCTTCCGAAGAGCCTTTCCGCCCGGCCCTAAGACATGATGCGGGTGGGATACGTTTACTTTGCTGCTTGCGCGCTCACGTGGACAACCCAGGCGCTTGGGCAAGAGAAAGAGATCCAGAATCCTCTGGCAGGCGACCAGTCGGCGATCAAGGAAGGGTCTTCGCTGTTCCGCGCCAACTGCTCGCCATGCCACGGGCTTAACGCGGGCGGCGGGGGGCGCGGGCCTGACCTTCGTGCCGGCCTCTGGGTCCATGGGGCCAGCGACGCGGCCATTTTCCGCACCATCAGCCAGGGCGTTCCGGGCACGGAGATGCCGGCCAATCCGTTCGAAGATAGCGAGGTTTGGGCGCTGGTGGCCTATCTGCGTTCCGTCAGCGCCGGGACGAAAACGCCCGTGGCCGGCGATTCGGCCCAGGGGGAGCGCCTTTTTTTTGGCAAGGCCGGGTGTGCGCAATGTCATATGGTGAAGGGACGCGGAGGGCGTCTGGGTCCGGACTTGACGCGGGTTGGCGCCGCGCGATCCGTGGAGTACTTAACCGAGTCGATCCGTGAACCGGACAAAGAACTCAGCCTGGCAATGTCCGACCCAAATAACCATTACGGAATTCCCGCTGAGTACGATACGGTGACAGCGGTGACAAAAGAAGGAGAGCGAGTGATCGGGGTGGCCAAGAACGAAGATGCATTTTCACTGCAGCTTCTAGGTCAAGATGACAAGCTGCATTTATTTTTGAAGAAGGATTTGCGCGACGTAATTCACGAGCGGCGCTCGCTGATGCCCGCATACACGGAATCTCGCCTAAGCAACCAGGAGTTGCAACACCTGTTAGCTTACTTGAGCAGACAACGCGGAGAATAGAGATGAAGATGGCTACAATCCGCGTGACATTGGCGGTAGCCGGCCTGATGACCGCGGCGGTGATCGGCCGTTCGCAGGTGAGCTACAACCGCATCCTGAAGGCGGCGGAGGAGCCGCAGAATTGGCTTACCTACTCCGGAGACTACAAGAGCTGGCGGTACAGCAAGCTCGAACAGATTAATACCTCGAACGCGGGGAATCTGGCCTTGCAGTGGGCGTTTCAAAGCGCCGATCTCGGCCAGTTTGAAACCACGCCGCTCGAGATCGACGGCGTCCTCTACGGCACGGGACAAGACAACCGGGCTTTCGCTTTAGACGCGCGCACCGGCCGGGCCATCTGGCGCTATCAGCGCCGGCTGCCGGACAAAGTGCAAGCCTGCTGCGGGATGGTGAACCGCGGTTTCGCGGCGCTCGGTGAGCACCTTTTCATGGCGACGCTAGACGGCCATGTGATGTCCCTCGACATGCAGACCGGAAACGTCATCTGGGATGTTGAGGCAGCCGATTACCGTCAGGCCTATGTGTTTACGGTCGCCCCCCTGTTGGTAAAGGACAAAATTATCGTCGGTATCGCAGGCGGCGAATATGGAGTGCGCGGCTTTATCGATGCCTACTACGCGGATAGCGGCAAGCGTGCCTGGCGTTTCTACACCGTACCTGGCCCCGGCGAACCGGGCCACGAGACCTGGGCGGGCGACTCGTGGAAGACCGGCGGCGCACCCGCGTGGATCACCGGCTCCTACGATCCCGAATTGAATCTCATCTATTGGCCGACTGGCAATCCTTCACCAAGCAATAATGGCCTCGAACGCGGCGGCGACAATCTTTACAGTAACTCGATGCTGGCGCTCGACGCCGACACGGGGAAACTAAAATGGCACTACCAATTCACCCCCCACGACCTGCATGACTACGACTCCACTCAGATCCCGGTCCTGCTGGATGCACCTTGGCAAGGGCAGCCGCGCAAGCTGCTGGTGCAGGCGAATCGAAACGGCTTTCTCTATGTGCTGGACCGAACCAATGGCAAATTCCTTTCGGCCAAGCCGTTCTTCACGCGCCTCAACTGGGCCAAGGAGATTGGCTCTGACGGGCGGCCGGTTGTCGTGCCCGGCAGCGAACCTACGCTCGAGGGCACTCGAACCTGCCCGGGAGCCCTGGGGGCCACCAACTGGTTTTCACCCTCCTACAGTCCCGAGACCGGGTTGCTGTATGTCGCGGCAGCCGAGGAATGCGACGTTTTCACCAACGCGCCGCAGAAATACCACGAAGGTCATGATTTTATGGGAAGCGTCTATGTGCCCGCAACCGGCGAGAAAACTTGGGGAGCCCTACGGGCCTTTGACCCATTCACGGGAGAAAAGAAGTGGGAGTTTAAGTACTTTACACCTCCCAATGGCGGCTCCCTCTCTACGGCCGGCGGAGTGGTGTTCGCCGGGGATTCCGATGGCAACTTCCTGGCATTGGACGCGCGTACCGGGAAGGACCTGTGGCATATCCAAATCGGCGCTGCCGTTTACTCGTCACCAATGACATACGCGCTGGATGGCAGGCAATACGTCGTGATCCCGGCCGGCGGAACGTTGTTTGCGTTTGCGCTGCCGTGAGTAATTGACTGCTCGCCACAAACACGGTCGGGCCGCGCGAGAATAGCGTACATGCGATTCGTTCCCGTGTTCTGCTTCTTTGCCGCTGCCGCGCTCTTCGCGAGCGACGCCTACCCACCACCGCGCTTCATCGATCCCGAGAGAGTCCGGAAGCTCGAATCCGCGCTTCCGGAAGTCGACCAGATCTTCCGCCGTTATGCCGCCGAAAGGGAAAATTCCAGGCATGGTGTGGGGCGTCGTCATTGATGGCCGGCTCGCGCATGTCGAATCGGCCGGTGTCCGGGATCGTTCCGCGCACGGTCCCATCACGGCCGATACGGAGTTTCGTATTGCTTCCATGACGAAGAGTTTCACCGTTCTCGCTATTCTCAAGCTGCGCGATGAGGGCAAACTGTCGCTCGAAGATCCGGTATCGAAATGGCTTCCCGAATTCGCGCGCATGGAGCTGCCGACGCGCGACACCGCGCCTCTCCGAATCCGGCAACTCCTCAGCCACAGCAGCGGCTTCCCGGAGGACAATCCTTGGGGCGATCAGCAACTCGCCGCCAGCGATGCCGATCTTACGCAATGGCTCCGCCGCGGCATTCCTTTTTCCACGCCGCCGGGCACGCGCTACGAATATTCCAACTACGCCTTCGGCCTCCTCGGCCGCGTTGTGACTAAGGCGTCGGGGATGCCCTACGAGAAGTACGTCCGCGCCGAGATTCTGGCGAAGTTGCACATGGATGCGTCGACCTTCGAGTTCTCCCAAGTGCCCGCCGGAAACCGCGCGCTAGGTTATCGCCTGCAGCCGGACGGAACCTACGCCGAGGAACCTCCTCTTCCGCAAGGGGCCTTCGGGTCCGCGGGTGGTCTGCTCACCACGGCCACGGATCTTGGGCATTACGTCGCGTTTCACCTTTCGGCGTGGCCGGCGCGCGACGACGCGGAAACCGGTCCGGTACGGCGCTCTTCGGTGCGCGAAATGAGCCACATGTGGACGCCTTCGAACCTGACCGCGGGGCGTTCCGCGGGCATGTTGCAGGCGACTGAATCCGGCTACGGATACGGCCTGCGCATTTCCACCGATTGCCGCTTCGAACACATCGTTGGCCACGGCGGCGGGCTTCCGGGCTTTGGCTCCTACATGGCGTGGCTCCCCGACTACGGTATCGGAATGTTTGCCATGGCCGACCTGACGTATGTTGGGCCGTCCGAGCCCATCAGCCAGGCGTGGGATGTCCTGCTGAAAACCGGCGGACTGCAGAAGCGCGAGTGGCCCGCTTCGCCGATCCTCTCCGAGATGCGCGGCCACATCGTGAATCTCTGGAAGAGGTGGGATGACGCAGAGGCGAAGCAGATCGCGTCCATGAACCTGTTCCTCGATGCTCCGGTTGCGCAGCGGCGCGCCGAGATCCAAAAGCTGAAGGATGAAGTTGGCGAGTGCAGTGCGGCCGGTCCGGTGATTCCAGAGAACTGGCTGCGGGGGCAGTTCAATATGACCTGCGTGAAAGGCACCGTCGGTGTTTTCTACACGCTCGCGCCGACCGCGCCGCCGGCCGTGCAGTACCTCGCGTTCCGCAAGATTGATTCAAAGGACGTCCGACTGGTTGCTCCAACCGGCGCCCCGGCCGGCGTGGCCTGCTCCGAGTAGCGGCGACCATCCGCGAAGTCAGAAACCCGGCGGACGCTCGGCTGTTACATTCAGCGTGCGCTCCAGGGCGAGCCCGACACGTCCGATCGTCCCTTCATCGAAAAGCCGCCCAATGAGCGTCACGCCGTGGGGCACGCGTCGAGGCGGCGAGAACTTTGGAAGGGGGTACGCCGGGTCGGGAGCCCAATCGCTACGCGCCTCCGATACTTCAATGAAACCGGCGCGGAGAGTAAGAGACGGATGACCGGTGAAGTTGGTGAGGGTGAGCATTTCATCGCGCAGCGATGGAACCAGAAGCAGATCCACTTGAGAAAAGATGCGGGCCATTTCCTGGGCCACGCTGCGTCGAAAGCGGTCGGCCTGGACAAAGTCCACGGCGGATAGAAAACGAGCCTGGCGAAAAAGATTGGGCCATGCGTCGGGAACCTGCGCCTTGAGTTCCTTGAGGCCGCCGGACAGCGTGAGTTCCTCGAACGCGGCCGCGCCTTCCGCAAAGAGAATCAGGTTGAGCGAGTCATACGGCCAATCCGGAAGCGACACCTCTGTTGGAACCATCCCGAGTTTTCGGATGGTATCGAGCGCGGCGCGATCGACATCGGTGGCGGGGGCTTCCTTCATCCAGCCAGGGAAGTAGCCGACACGCAGACCACTCACCGGAGCGGATGCGTCGAAATCGAGGGAACTTGGGACGCTCGCGACATCCGCGGCGTCCGGGCCGGAGATCGCCTGTAACACGAGCAGTCCGTCCTCTACTCCGCGCGTCATTGGTCCGAGCTTGTCGAGCGACCAACACAACGTCATCGCGCCCGTGCGGGGCACTCTTCCATACGTAGGGCGCAGACCTGTGATGCCGCAGCGCATGGCGGGACCGACGATGCTGCCTCCCGTCTCGCTGCCGATGGAGAAGCCGACCAATCCGGCTGCGGTGGCGGCGCCTGGACCGGCACTCGACCCTGACGCTCCTTCTTCCAGCAGCCAGGGATTCACCGTCTGGCCGCCGAACCAGATGTCATTCAGCGCCAGCGCACCGAGGCTCAGCTTGGCAACCAGTACGGCTCCGGCATCGTGGATGCGCTTCACAACGACCGCGTCTTGCTTCGGAACGCGGTTGCGATATGGTTCAGCGCCATATGTGGTCGGAATGCCGGCAGTATCAAGCAGATCTTTCGCGCCCCACGGTATGCCATGCAACGGACCGCGATAGTGTCCGGCGGCAATCTCGCGGTCGGCCTGTTGAGCTTGCGACAGCGCCAAGTCGCTGGTGAGCGTGATGACGCAGTGCAGCTTGGGATCGAAGTGCTGGAGGCGATCCAGATACAGGCGCGTGAGACGTTCAGAGGTGAGCTGGCGCGTTTCAATCCAGCGCGACAGTTGCGACAGCGGAGCGAAGGCGATGTCCTGGTCGCTCGAGGGAAGCGCCAGCCGCGCACTAGCTGTGCGAACCAAGCGATCCTTTACGGAATCGGCTCGCGGCCCCACCGTCGCCGGTTCCCATCGCGAAGCGGGCGCCACAGATGACGGCGGAAAGAACTTGCGCGGTCCAGTGCGGCGCTCGTAAAGGGGAGCCATCGAGCTGCGCCAATTGCCCGCGGCTGTTTCACGTTCTGAGAGGCTGAGCTGAAACTGCACCAGCTTTTCGGCTTCGGCGAAGGTGGAAGTCGAGACCGGCGGTCCTACATCCGGCGCAGTGCCGAAGGCCGGCGGGGTGCCTGGCGCGGCGGTCGATGAAGCACCTACTGAGCTCGACTCCGATTTGCGGCACGCAGCAAGAGCGGCCGTGAGAATACCTGATGCACTGCTGAAAAACCTCCGGCGCGTATTTGACATGTTCACTCCGATCCCACATTGTAGCGGGCATCTCGCGAGGGATCACAACTGGCAAGCGCTTCCTGGTTTAACATCAGTTGTATGTTCCGTACACTTGTGTTCTTGTTGGCGGCAACATGTTGTAGCGGCGCCGATTCCCCGGAGCAGGCGATCCGTCGCGTCTTGAGCGATCAGGCTCAGGCTTGGAACCGGGGTGACATCGACGGGTACATGACCGGGTACGATAACTCTCCCGAAACGACGTTCATTGGAAAGACTGTGCAGCACGGATATCAGGATGTTCTGCGCAACTATCATGAGCGCTACCCGACGCGAGAAAGTATGGGCTCGCTCACTTTTACGGACCTTACCGTGAAGCTTCTCGGCAGCGATTATGCGTCCGTAACCGGTCGTTTCCACTTGCAGCGCACCGCAGCGGCAGGCGGGGATGCTTCGGGCGTATTTTCGCTGTTGTTCCAGCAAACCCGGATGGGGTGGAAAGTCGTTCTGGACCACACAAGTTGAAAGCCAACCTTCCTGCGTCGCGTGCCAACAACAGCTATCGGGGAAACGGCGGGTAAAGGCTCACGGCATTGTCGTGCAAGTAGCCATGCGCGATTTCCAACGCCTTGTCCTCCGTTACTTCATTCGAAGCCACCATTTCGGCAAGAGCGGCCGCCAGAGCGTCGCGCGCCGAGTAGACGCCCAACCAGTACGTCTCCTCTGAACCCAGAGCCGCGCTGTATGGGTACGCGTCCGTGCCGAATGTAATCTTTTCGGGATAGGTCTCCAGCCAGAACTTCAAAACATTCTTCATCTCCGAAGGGTAGACCAGCGTTTCCATTTCTGAGCTGTCGAGGTAAACATTTTTCATCGACGCCAGCCAGATCACCTCCCGGAAATACGGATAGCCGCCATGGATGAGGACGAAGGTTGTGTTGAGGTAGCGCGGGTCCTTGACGATGTTCTCCAGATTGAGCACGTCGCCTTTCCGCAGGCTGAAATAGTCGCCTTCCCCCACCGCCGTGTGAATATGCACGGGCAAATGCAGCCGGCCGCCCTCCGTCACCAGGTAACGAAAAACGTAATCCTGGAAGATCTTGTATTCCTCCGGCGTGGGAACCCCACCCGAATGATATTTCTGATACACGGCGACCGCGGCCTGGCGCGGCGGATCGGCAAAATACAGCGAACGGAAGTAGCCGGCTTCGAACTTCTCGGCAATGGCGCCCTTTTTCTGGTTCTCCTCCAGGATGCGCGAAATGAAAGCCAGATACTCATCGAAGCTTTTGGGCAAGCCGCCGAGGCTGGCCTGCTGCATATAGCGGTGCAGGACTTTTTCCTGGAGCGGGATGTACACGCCTTCGTCGGGGTTTTCAGCGATCACGGTCTTGTTATCGAAGGGGAACAGAAACGAGTCCGCGAAGAATACCCAACGGAACCTTTTCGGGTTCAGATAGCTCGCCATGGCCACGCGATTCGCCACGCCGGACTCGATGCCGCACAAGTCGAGAATATGGTCCCAATAGGCGGTGCCTCCCGCTTTCTCAGCCGCGCTGGATCGTTCCTGCAACCAGTGCATATGCTCCTCGGACATGTCTGAGTAAGGGTAGTCGAACAAGGCTTTGACCGCCGCTACCAGCTCCGGGTTCGTCTCGCGCTCGCGGAAGGGCAGGTGTTGGGGCGGGGTGGCTTGAGCGTCCACATCCGAATCGTCGCCGTATCCCGGATGCGCGTGGTGGTCGAAGATCTTGATCGATTTGATCTTCTCCAACAGGCGCTGATAAATTGCCTGGACATCTCCTGAAGGCAACGCGTGCGATTGCGCCGATGCAGGGAGCGCCCCTGCGATGGCGAGGATTGCAATGAGAACCCACTGAGCTTGCTTTCGCTTCATGATCGGCTCCTCCTGTTGGGCCGCTGCACACCTGCAACTACCCAAGCAAGCAAACGTGGCACAAAAGCTACCGGTGGGTATTGGGATAATGTACCACTCTGCGCGGTCCGGCGAAAATAGTGCCGATTACTTCCGCCGTTTCGCGGCGGCCTCCACTTGCTGCAGGATCTGATCGAGCGCGGCGCGATCGTATAGCCGGCCGCGGGCCAAGACGGCTCTGATTTTGTGGGTATTGCCGATGTCTTCGAGCGGGTTCGCGGTAAGCAACACCAGGTCGGCGATCTTGCCGGATTCCACCGCACCCGAGCTGGCTTCGATCCCCAGAAACTTCGCCGGATTGCTGGTCGCCGTTTGGAGCGATTCCATCGGCGTGAAACCGGCTTCGACGAAATTCGCTAGCTCATCGTGCAAGCTGAAACCAGGCATGATGTAGACGCCCGGGGCTGAGTCGGTCCCCGCCATGAACGGCACACCCGCATGGTGCAGCGCGCCCACTATTTGCAGATTGCGCGCGAAGTACTCCTGACGCAGCGCCAGCGGATCGCGTAAAAGGTCAGGCATCATCTCATCGGTAAAGCGGCGCCAAGTTACGTCGCGCCAATAGGGGGGAACGTACTTGTCGAGAGGCTGACGCTTCGGATCGGGCTGGTCGAGAAATTCTCCGCCACGCTGCCAGGCCAGCGTGGGTACCTGCCATGTCTGGCGCTGCGCGAGCAATTTGATGAGCGCGTCGCATCGTTGCTTGTCCTGGGTCGAGAGCAACAGCTTCAGGTTGCCTTCACCCTTGATGAATTTGTCCTCTTCAGTGGAACAGCCTTCGAAAATACCCATCAGGTGCTCCACGCTCTTCTGCCCCGCTTCGACCACCTCCCGCATACGAACTTTGTCGGGGACGTGGCCGACAATGGGCAAGCCTTGTTTGTGAGCTTCCGCGGCGGCGGCAAGATACGCTTCACGCGAAATCTCAGACTGGACCTTGATGAAGTCCACTCCCTGCTTCTTGAGCAAGTCCACGGCGGCAATCGCGTCGGCCGGAGTAGTGACGGGGATGGAACTGGGGAAGCGCAGTTTGCCGTCCGGCAGATACCCGTCCAGCATGGGGCCTGAGACCACCATGCGTGGACCTATTATTTGGCCGTTCGCTATCTCTTTGCGCCACCCGAAGAGAACCGGAACATCTCCGCCCATATCACGCACGCCGGTGACGCCGTTGGCGATAAAAAGCGGCAGGATGATGTCGCGCCCACCGGGAAACCAATCGCCAAAGGCGGAGTGGACATGCATGTCCCAAAGTCCCGGAATGAGATATTGACCAGTGGCGTCGATGACGCGCGCGTTCTTCGCCGGCTGGACTTTCGCGGCGTCGGAAACGGAGGTGATGCGATCGCCGGTGACAACCACGGTCCGATTGGCCTGAACCGACGACGTGCCTGGATTGATGACGGTCACGTGAGTAATCGCAATCGCGGGCAGTGCGGGCGGTGGCGGCTGGCAGTACGCAACCGCTCCGGCGAGCAAGAAGATAGCAAGAACGCGCATGGATCGAGGGTACTATTATTTCACTCGAAGACGCCGTGTTACGCTCTTTTGATGAAGCTCCTGGGTGGTAGTTAATGCGGATCAATGCGGCAATCCTGAGTTGGACATTCTCGCTATTGGCGGTGACTTTACCAAAAGCTGCCAGGGGCGCGGATGTAACTGTCGG
>Ga0182015_10000881_pt1 | contig 41948 bp, 41 predicted proteins | sample 712P3MmetaG_FD_120478 | JGI IMG/M metagenome (GOLD analysis project Ga0182015, IMG submission 120478) | Permafrost microbial communities from Stordalen Mire, Sweden - 712P3M metaG | ecosystem: Environmental > Terrestrial > Soil > Wetlands > Permafrost | place: Sweden: Stordalen | collected...
GACCCCGACGGCGAGGTGATGCCGGCGATCGGCGCCAAGGAATGCATCTTCAATCTAAACCTCGCGTTCCTCGATCCTGGTGCTGTTGCGCTCGCGGCTGATCCCGGCTACCCGGTGTACACCGGCGGACCGTTGCTCGTCGGCGGCGAGGCTGTCTTGATGCCGCTCGTGCCGGAGCTCGGCTTCGCCCCCGACCTCGACGCAATCGACGCCAAGACGCGTGCGCGGGCGCGCATCCTCTTCGTCAACTATCCGAACAACCCCACCGGCGCCGTCGCGCCCGAGGGGTTCTTCGAGCGCCTCGTCGAGTTCGGCGCCGCCAATGACATCCTGATCGTCCACGACAACGCCTATTCGGAGACCACTTTCGATGGCTATGTCGCGCCGTCGTTTCTCGCGACGCGCGGAGCGAAGGACGTCGGCGTCGAGGTGTTTTCGCTGTCCAAGGGCTACAACATGACGGGTTGGCGCTGTGCGGCAATCGTTGGCAATCGCGACGCGATCGCGTCGTATTGGCGCCTGAAGACAAACGTCGACTCGGGCCTCTTCGAGGCCGTGCAGCTCGCCGGAGCGGCCGCGCTCGCGCCCACGGTCGACCACTACGTCCGCGCGATGAACCAGGTCTACCAGCGGCGTCGCGACCTCGTCTGCGCGGCGCTGGCAAAGGTCGGCGTCGACGTGACGCCACCCCGGGGGACGGTCTACATCTGGGCGCCCGTGCCCGCGGGCTTTGAAAGTGCCGCGGCATACTGCGAACACGTGCTCGAGGAGGCGGCGGTCGTGATCTCGCCCGGCGGCGCCTACGGGCCCAACGGCGAGGGCTTCTTCCGGATCTCGCTGACAACCCCCGATGATCGCCTGATGACGGCGATTGAGCGGCTCGGGAAGCTGGCCCAGTGAGAACCGCGCGCGCCAGCCAGCGCGCCGTCACCTTCGCCGCACAGTCGCGGCCCGAGGATCTCGCCGAGCTCGAGGAGCTGCTGCGTACAGCCGGGGTGGCCGTCGTCGGGACGCTCGTGCAACAGCGCGAGCACCCGCATCCCAACAGCTACCTCGGACCGGGCAAGCTCGCCGAGCTCAAGGCGCTCGCTCTGGCGCTCGACGCGAACATCGTGGCCTGCGACGACGAGCTCACGCCGCGGCAAGAGCGCACGCTCGAGGATGAGCTCGGGATCGCGGTGATCGATCGCACGGCCGTGATCCTCGACATCTTCGCGCGCCACGCCGGTAGCGCCGAGGGCAAGCTGCAGGTCGAGCTCGCACAGCTCGAATACAACCTCTCACGGATGCGGGGACTGTGGACACACCTCGAACGGCTCGGCGGTGGCGTCGGCACGCGCGGACCGGGCGAAGCGCAGATCGAGACCGATCGCCGCCTGGCCCGCAATCGCATCTCGACGCTCCGTCGGCGACTCCGCGCGGTGGCGGGCACGCGCCAGATCATGCGCAACGAACGCGAGCGCACGCAGCTACCAGCGATTGCGCTTGCGGGCTACACAAACGCGGGCAAGTCCTCACTGCTGGCGGCGCTGACTGGCGCGGAGGTCCCAGTTGCCGATCGCCTGTTCCACACGCTCGACCCGACGACCCGTCTGCTCGAGGTCAACGGCCGGAGCTACCTGCTCACCGACACCGTCGGCTTCATCCGCAAGCTGCCCCACCAGCTCGTCGACGCCTTCGCCGCAACCCTCGAGGAGACGCGGCGCGCCAGTTTGATCGTCCACGTTGTCGATGCCCACGCGCCGGAGGACCAGCTCGAGGCGATGATGGGCGCGGTAGAGGATGTCCTCGAGGAGATCGGCGCGGGCGAGGTGCCGCGCCTGCTCGCGCTGAACAAGGCGGACCTGCTCGATGATGAAATGCGCGCCCGGTCCTGGAGCGGGCGGCGCGACGCGCTGCTCGTCTCTGCCGTCAGCGGCGAGGGGCTCGACGAGCTGCGCGAGCGGATCGATGCGCAGTTCGTGCGGTCACTCGAGCCGGTCGAGCTACTCGTTCCCTATAGCGACGGCGGCCAGCTCGCCGAGCTCCATACGCTCGCCGGCGAGCTGCGGCGCGAGGACACCGCCGAGGGCGTCCGCGTCAGCGCGCTGCTACCCGCGGCGAGCGCCGCGCGCTTCGCGCGCTATCGCACGAGCCCGGCCAGCGCCAACGGCAAGCGGACGCCGTGAGGGTCCGCGTCGCACGGCTCGAGACCGACGCGCTGATACCCACGCGTGCCTACGAGGCAGATGCCGGCCTCGACCTCTACAGCGCGCACGACGCGCGGATCGAGCCCGGGGAGCGGGCGAGCATCGGTACCGGCATCGCGGTCTCGATACCTGCGGGCCACGCCGGGCTCGTGCTGCCACGATCGGGACTCGCGGCGCGCCACGGAATCGCCCTGGTCAACGCCCCGGGGCTGATCGACGCCGGCTACCGCGGTGAGCTCCGCGTACTGCTCTTGAACACCGACCGCGCCGAGGAGTTTGAGATCCGCCGCGGCGACCGCATCGCGCAGCTCGTCATCGTGGCCCTGCCCGAGGTCGAGCTCGAGGAAGCAGAGGAGCTCGAGGTTGCCGAGCGCGGGACACGCGGTTTCGGCTCGAGCGGCTGAGCCATGACATCCAACCGTCGGCGCGCGATCAGCGCCCGGCTGCGTGCAGGGCGCTCGCATGCGCAGCGTCCTCGAGCGCATCGTCGAGCACTGCGAGGGTCTCGGGCTCGACTCCGAGCGCGCGCGCGATGATCCAGTCACACAGCCAGGCGTTTTTCGGCAGCAGCGGGCCGTGGATGTAGGTGCCAAGGACGTTGTCGCGCCGCGCGCCCTCAAAGCCACTGTGCCCGTCGTTGCCGTGACCGCTCAGCACGCGTCCAAGCGGCGTCTGGTCTGGCCCAAGCATCGTGCGCCCAGCGTGGTTCTCGAAGCCGACAAGCACGCCCTCTTGGAGCGTGATCGCGATGTTGCCGATCAAGCGCGGCCCGTCCTCACGAACCGTCGCTACGTCGAGCAGGCCGACTCCCTCGACGTGCTCCTCGCCGATCTCATAGGAGTGCCCAAGCAGCTGATAGCCGCCGCAGACGCCGAGCACGATCGCGCCGCGGTCCGCCGCCGCACGCAACGCGGGCGCCTTGTGGACCACGAGATCAGCGGCACACAAGCGCTGGTCGGAGTCCTGTCCACCACCGATGTAGTAGATGTCGTGCTCGTCGCGCAATGGCGTCTCGAGCGTGCTGGGGCTCAGGCGAAAGTCGATTCCACGCCACACACACCGCCGTTCCAGCATCAGCAGGTTGCCGCGGTCGGCGTAGATGTTCATCAGCTCCGGGTAGAGGGCACAGACCTGCACCATCTGCGTACTCACTGCGCCACCGCCCTCAGCAGGAGCACCTCGCTACCGACATGCTCGGCGGTGGGGGAGATGGAGCGCACGCCGTGGAGTGCGAATCCGCTGCGCAACGCTTCGGCTAGCACCGACGCGGCGTCCAACCGCTGCAGCGTGACGACGTCAAGCGAGGCATATTCAACCTCCTCGCCCTCCGCGCGCCGGCGCCGTTCGATCACCACGGTAGCGGTCGTTTGCCGCAACGCCGTCGGCGTGCTCGTGTAGCGCACGCCGCCCCGCTCGAGCACATCGGCGTCGAGCTCGACCGAGAACGGCTGCACGCCCTCACCGAGCAGCGCGAGCCCAAGCACGCCGCCGGGGGCCACGGCCGCTCGCGCGCACCCCAAAAACGCTCGACGATCGTCAAGCAGCTGCACGGTCTGCATCGGCACGACGCAAAGCGAAACCGGCTGCTCCAGCGCGAAATCGCAGGCGTCAGCACAGAGCACTTCGATTGGCAGATCCCTCGCGCGCCGTGCGAGCTCACGGGCGAGCACCTCGTCGCGCTCGAGCGCGATAACTCGGTGGCCCCGAGCAGCCAGGTCGAGCGCGACACGGCCAGTTCCGGCGCCGACCTCGAGGATCGGCCCCGTCGCATGCGCGACTGCGAGCTCACGCCAGAGGGGCAGGTCCGCCGCGTAGGCGCCGCACTCGACGTCGTGCCAGATCACAGCGTCCTCGCTCACGTCCGATCCCAGAAGTTCGCAGCCTGACCGCGACGGCCCAGAACCTCGCGCAGCTCGAGCATCGCGGTATATGTGGGCAGCGCGTACAGCATGCCGCCCTCCTGCGCTCCCCCGACGGCCTGATCGAGTGCCCGCGCAAGGTTTGGCTCGAGCACGATCCGCGTGGTCGGGACGCCGGCGTATTTCAGTCGCAGCGCCAGCTCTGGTGCGCGCGTGCCGGCACAGGTGACGTGGCGCACGCGCGGGGCGAACTCCTCGAAGTCGACATCCCAGATCCAGGAAACGTCGCGACCGTCGGCGACCTGGTCGTTGAGCACGCCGAGCAGGTCGTGCTCGCCGGGCTCGAGCGCGAGCGTGCGCAGAACCTCGTTCGCGCCGGCCGGGTTCTTGATCAAGAGGATCTGCAGCTCGCGCTCGCCGATGCGCACCAGCTCGGCCCGCCCGAACATCGCCGGAGCCGCGCCCAGACCGTCGATGATCGTCGCGAGCGGGATCTCGAGCGCCGTCGCCAGCGCCGCCGCTGCGAGCGCGTTGTAGACGTTGTAAAGGCCCGGAAGCGCGAGCGTGACCGCGCCGCTACCCGCCGGCGTGCGTAGCTCAAAGCTCGCCGAGCGCGCGCCCTCGAGCGCCACGTTGTGCGCGCTCACGCTGGGCTGCGGGCGGCGCAGGCCGCAGTTCGAGCACTCATACACACCGAGGTGCCCGATGTAGACGTGCGAGTAGCGGTAGGCGCCACCACAGCGCCGGCATTGCGTCGAGTCCGCGGCGTGGGCAAGGCCAGCCGAGCGCGCCATGCTCGGATCTTCGATGCCGAAGTAGAGCGGCTCTTGCGCGCCCGCACCGAGATAGGCGACGAGCGGATCGTCTGCGCCGAGGACAAGGCGGGCCGAGGATCCGGCGACAACGGTTGCCCAGCGCTCGCCGATCGCTTCGAGCTCGCCGTAGCGGTCGAGCTGATCGCGAAACAGATTGCTCAGCACGATCACGCGGGGGGCAAGTTCCGCCGCGACCGGGCCGAGCCAGAACTCGTCGACCTCGAACAGACCGAGCTCGCCCGACAGCGCTCCACCGCGGCCGCGCGCAGCCAAAAGCGCCGAGGCGACGCCGCCGGCCATGTTCGCGCCGGCGAAGTTGTCGACCGTCGTGATCCCCGCGCGCGCAAGGATCGACCCCGCGAGCGCGGCGGTTGTCGTCTTGCCGTTGGTCGCAGAGATAACGACGCTGCCACGACGAAGGCCGGCAGCTAGCCGCGCGATCGCGTGGTGGTCGAGTTGGAGCAACACGGTGCCGGGCACGCTGGTCGCGCCCCGCCCGGCGAGCCGCGACGCAACAGCCGCGGAGCGTGCGACGGCCGCCTTCGCGCTGAATACGCTCACAGACGAAGCGTATTGGCCGTCAGCTGCTCCAGCCCTGTTCGGCGATGAACGCGGTCACCTCGGCCGGGCGGTCGGTGATCACGTAGGCGTCGATCATCGCGCCGTCGCTGTTGATCGTGATCGACAGACCCGAGGCGACGGGCCGTACCTTGGAGATCAGTGCCACGGGGCGCCCTGCACCCATCCGCGGCGTGACGCGTCCGGTCGCCACGCGGTGAACGTCGGGGTGGGCCGCAAGACGGTCGAGCAGGCGCCGGTAGGACTTGGTTGAGGAGTGTTTGTGGTGCGTGCGTTTCGGGCTCATGAGCTAGGCGGCGCGCCCGCGCCGTCATACCCATTATGCGCCGAGGCTCTCAGCGCGCCGGGGCGCCGCGCTTGGCCAGCGCTGCCTTGCGCCGGCGGCGCCCGAACGCCGCGAGGATTGCGAGCACCACGCCGTCAAGGATTACCCCGAGCAGGACGCCTGGCGGGATGCCGATGCCGCCGAATGGCAGCGCGATCAGCTCGACGACACCGAGGCCGAGGGCGATCAGCGCGATCACCAGAGCGATCCCGATCGCTACACCGCGAGCGCGTCGGAGGAAGCCTGTGCCGCGCGGGGGCGCGATCAAGCCCATCATTCGCAGACCGAAAAGCTGGCGTCCGGTCGGCGGCTCCTGGCCAAGCTTTTCCACTGCGTCGCGAAGGTCGCCGGCCCGCCGCTCGGCGAGCGCGAGCGAAGCATCAGCCATGCGGCGGATCTGCATCCGCTCCTGCGGGCGCGCCGCGGCGATCGCGCGCTCGAAATAGCCGCGGGCAGCCGGGGCGTCGTAGCGCTCGGCGGCGCGGCCGCCGAGAATCGCCATCGCGATCGAGCGGTATTTCGTCTCAGCTTCGAGCTGCTCGTCGCTGCGCGTCTGCATCTCCTCCATCACCTCGGCGCCGCCGACGCGCTGCTCCATGCGGAATTGACGTTGCTTGGGAGGCACGGAGGGAAGTTTAGAGGCCAGGCCGGTGGCGGTTATATTGCGACGATGCCGCGAGCGCCTCGATTCGGCCGGAAAGGCGGGCGTGTGCGCGCCGCCACGCCATTCCTCGGTGCGCTCTTGCTGGCCCTGGCAATTGCGCCGGCGGCGAGCGCAAGCAATACGGCAACCAGCACGGCGCCGCTGACGACGCTGCCGACGACGCCGCTACCAACCACGACGACAACGCCCACAACCACCCAGACTGGCCCGGTCACCGTTCCCACGCCGGCCCCCACAACGAGCAGCGGTGGGCTTTCGAGCGCCGAGGAAATCGCGATCTTCATCGCCGCGGGAATCGTGATTGCTGGGATCGCACGGATCATCGTCAAGGACGCGCGCAGTCACACGCCCGCCGGAGAGGTGCGGAGCATCGACCGCCCCAAGGGAACGATTGCCCCGATCGAGCACCGTCTGAGGCGCTCGCGCGCAAGGGCCAAACGAGCGCGCAAAGCCCGCCGCGCCGGGCGCTGAGCAAAAACGCGCGCGCTAGGCGCGCGCGCGCCGCGTCGCCTTGGTCCGGTCGACCTTCGACAGGACCACCTTGCGCAGCCGCACCGCGGCCGGCGTGACCTCAGCGCACTCATCGGGGCGCAGCAGCTCGAGCGCCTGGTCTAGTGAGAGCTCGCGATGGGGAACCAACCGCACCAGCACCTCGGCGGTCGAGGAGCGAATGTTGTTGAGGTGCTTCTCCTTGCAGGCATTGACATCGAGGTCGTCGGAGCGTGCGTTCTCGCCGACGATCATGCCTTCGTAGACCTCGTCCCCGGGGCCGATGAACAGCGTGCCGCGCTCCTGCAGGTTCATCAGCGCGAACTGCGCCGCGACGCCGCTGCGGTCCGCGACCAGCGCCCCGGTGGGGCGGACCCGCAGCTCGCCCGCCCACGGCTCCCAACGGTCGAACACATGGTGGGCAAGCCCGGTGCCGCGGGTCTCGGTGAGGAACTCGGTGCGCAAGCCGATCAGGCCACGCGCCGGCACGAGGTACTCCATCCGCACCCAACCGGTGCCGTGGTTGACCATCTGCTCGAGCCGCCCCTTGCGCAAAGCAATCAGCTGCGTCACGACGCCGATGTAATCCTCCGGGACGTCGATCGCGAGGCGCTCGACCGGTTCGTGGCGCCGTCCATCGATCTCGCGCGTCAGCACCTGTGGTTGGCCGACGCTGAGCTCGAAGCCCTCGCGGCGCATCAGCTCCACCAGCACGGCGAGCGCCAGCTCACCGCGGCCCTGGACCTCCCAGGTGTCCGGGCGATCGGTATCGAGCACGCGGATCGACACGTTGCCGACGGTCTCGGCTGCCAGGCGCGCCTTCAACGCGCGCGCGGTCAGCTTCGTCCCGCTGCGCCCGGCGAGGGGAGAGGTGTTGAGGCCGACCGTGATCGACAGCGACGGCTCGTCCACGCTGATGATCGGCAGCGGGCGCGGATCATCGGGGTCGGCGAGCGTCTCACCAATAGTCACCTCGGCGATGCCGGCGATCGCGACGATCTCACCCGGTCCCGCCTCATCGGCCTCCACGCGGTCGAGCGCGTCGGTGACATAGAGCTCGCCGATCTGCGCGCGCTCCACCGACCCATCGGAGCGACACCAGGCGATCGGCGCGCCGCGCCGGGCGACGCCATGGCGGATCCGGCACAGCGCCAGGCGACCGACGTAGGGAGAGGCGTCGAGGTTCGTGACGAGCGCCTGGAAAGGATGGTCGGGGTCGTGCAGCGGCGCCGGGATCCGCTCCAGCAAGAGGTCCATCAGCGGTGCGAGGTTGGTGCCCACGCTACCCGCCGTCAGTGATGCCCAGCCGGCCTTGGCGTTGGTATAGACGATCGGGAACTCGATCTGGTCCTCGGTGGCATCGAGGTCGAGGAACAGCTCGTAGACCTCGTCGACCACCTCGCTGATCCGCGCGTCCGGCCGGTCGACCTTGTTGACGACGAGGATCACGGGCAGCCGCGCCTCGAGTGCCTTGCGCAGGACAAAGCGCGTTTGCGGCAGCGGCCCCTCGCTCGCGTCGACCAGCAGCAGCACGCCGTCGACCATCGTGATTCCGCGCTCGACCTCGCCGCCGAAATCGGAGTGCCCGGGCGTGTCGACGATGTTCAGCTTGACGTCGCGGTAGCGGACCGAGGTGTTCTTGGCGAGGATCGTGATGCCCTTCTCGCGCTCCAGATCCATCGAGTCCATCACGCGCTTGGCGACGTCCTGCCCGGCACGGAAGGCGCCCGATTGCCAGAGCATGGCGTCGACCAGCGTGGTCTTGCCGTGGTCGACGTGCGCGATGATCGCCACGTTGCGGATGTCATCGCGCGCTACGAGCAAGATGACTCAGGCTAGTGCCCGTCCCAGATCGGTGCGCCGACCTCCCTCCAAGCGGAGGCTCGGCAGGCACTTAGAGTTCACACACCTGTCCACGCGAGGATGCAAGTGCGCGTGTCCGCACCCACCCCGACCGAGGGATCAGCAGTTGACCGAAGGCAAGCTCTAGTGGAGGACCGAGGCGTGCTCATCGTTGGCGGTGGGTTGGCGGCGCAACGCTGCGCCGAGACGCTGCGCCGCGGCGGCTATCCGGGGCGCTTGCGGATCGTCTGCGGCGAGCGCCACCGCCCCTACGATCGCCCTCCGCTCTCCAAGGAGCTCTTGGCGCCCGAGGCGGACGAGGCCTTCCCGCTGCTTCGCCCCGCCGAGTGGTACGGCGAGCACGCGGTCGAGCTGCTCCCCGGCGTGCGCGCCAGCGCACTCGACCACGAGGCGCACCGCGTCGAGCTCGAAGACGGATCTGCCCTTCACTTCGATCACTTGGTTGCGGCCACTGGGGCGCGTCCGCGGACTCTTCCCGACTTTGCGCCGTATGCGAATGTCAGCACGCTGCGCACGCTCGAGGACTCGCGCCGCCTGCGTGAGCTGCTCGGCGAAGGCCGCCGGCTCGTGATCATCGGAGCCGGCTTTGTCGGGCTCGAGGTCGCGGCGGCAGCCCGCGCGGTCGATGCCCCGGTCGCCGTGATCGAACTCGCGCGGCAGCCGCTCGGTGGCGTGCTCGGCGCCGAGGTCGGTGATTTGCTCGTCAGGCTTCACCGGAGCGCGGGCGTTGAGCTCTTCTTCGAGACGGAGGTCAATGCAATCGACGGCGGCGAGCGCGTCGAGGCGCTGACGCTGAGCAACGGCGTGCGCCTCAGCGTCGATCATCTGTTGGTCGCGATCGGCGTCGTGCCGGACCTCGCCTGGCTCTCCTCCAGCGGCCTACCAACCTCGGGCGTGCCGACCGACCTCGGCGGACGCAGCGCACTGCCGGACGTCTACGCCGCTGGCGACGCGGCGGCGTTCTTCGATCCTTTCCTCGAGCGCCACGCGCTGATCGGCCACTGGGAGGCCGCGTCGCGTCAGGGCACCGCGGTCGCGCGGACGATCCTCGGCGAGGACCCAGCGCCGACACCGCTATCGAGCTTCTGGAGCGACCAGTACGGCATGCGCATCCAATACCTTGGCCACGCCGCGCTCGCCGACGAGGTGACGGTCGAGGGCGATCTCGACGCGCGCGACTTTGTCGCCCACTACACCCGCTCCGGACGGCTCGTCGCCGCCGTTGTCGTCGGCCGACCCCGGGCGGTGCCCGAGCTGCGCGATCGCCTCAGCTATCTGACCGAAAGGACGGCGGTATGACGCTCGTCCCCGTGATCGACGCAGCGGCGTGCTCGGCGCACGGCGACTGTGAAGACCTGGCCCCGGAGATCTTTCGCCTCGCGGACGTCGCGGTCGTGATCGGCGACGGCCCGGAGGAGCTGATGCTCGCCGCGGCGCAAGCCTGCCCGTCGATCGCGATCCGCATCATCGAGCGCGAAAGCGGCCGCCAGGTCTACCCCTAGCCCGCGCGGGCCCGCCGCCGCTGGCGTGGAGCGCGGCTGCCAACGCCCGACGGACGGAGGACAATGTTGAACGATGGCTTCGCGCGCACTATCGCCGCTATTGCCGGGCGACGCACGGCCGCCGCTGCTGATCGGCGTCCTCGTGGCAGCCGGCGGAACGGCGCTCGAGACACTCGCGATCTATCCGCTCAAGCACGTCGCGCCCGTCGACTCGCTGATCGTCGTCTATCTGCTCACCGTGGTCGTCGTCGCGACCTACTGGGGGATGCTCCTCGGTCTACTCACAACTCTCGCAAGCGCGCTCGCCTTCAACTTCTTTCAGCTGCCGCCGGTCGGCAGCCTCCGCCTCGCGGACTCGCACGACTGGGTTGCGCTCGCGGCCTTCCTCGTCGTCGCCGTGGCCGTCGGGATGGTCGGCGACCTCGCGCGCACCCGCGCCGAGGAGGCTGAACAGCGCCGTCGCGAGGCTGATCTCGCGACGGAGATGGCGCGGCTCTTGCTCGGCGGCACCCGCCTCGACGTCGCGGTCGCCGCCGCGTCCCAGCGCCTCGCGAGCGCGATCGGCGTCAGCTCGGCGGCGATCGAGCTGCACGCGGTGGCCGCGAGCGAGCGCCAGCGCACGTTCGCGCTGCGCGATCGTGAAACGGTCATCGGCACGCTCGTTCTGCCGGCGACGCTGAGCGCCTCCGAACAGCAGCGGGTCGCCGAGCGCATCGTCCCGGCGCTGCAGTCGGTGCTCGCTGCCGCCCTGCACCGCGCGGAGTTGCAGGCGGAGGTCGTCGAGACGGCACTCCTGCGCCGCAACGACGAGATGAAGACCGCCGTGCTGCGCTCCGTCTCGCACGACCTGCGTACGCCGCTCACGGCGATCCTCAGCGCCGCCGGCGCACTGGATCCGCACACGTCGGGACCAAGCGAGGCCGCCGAAGCGCGCTCGGTCGTGCTCGAGGCGGCAACCCGGCTGCACCGCCTGGTCGAGAAGCTGCTCGACCTTTCGTTGCTCCAGGCAGGCGCGCCGGCGCACCGCAGCGATCTCTACTCGCTCGAGGATGTCCTGCACGAAGCGGTCGCCGACATCGAAGCCGACGCCAGCACGCCGCTCTTTCGCCTCTCGCTCGACGAGGATCTGCCACTGCTCGAAGGCGACGCTGGCCAGCTCGAGCGTGCATTCGCGAATCTGCTCGAGAACGCCGCGCGCTATTCCGCCGGCAAGCCGGTCTCGGTGCGGGCACACGTCGTCGGCGAGCGTCTTCGCGTCCGCATCGTTGATCAGGGCCCGGGGATTCGCGCGAGCGAGCTCGACCGCATCTTTCTCCCGTTCTATCGCTCACCGACGGAGCGCCCGGGCCATCTCGGCGCGGGGCTCGGCCTGGCGATCGCGCGCGGCTTCGTCGAGGTCAACGGCGGACGAATCACGGTCGAGTCGCTGCCCGGGCAGGGGACGACCTTTGTCGTCGAGTTCCAGCTCGCGCCCGGAGCCCAACGTGGCGATCAGGGCGCACCCGAGGGCGCACCCGCGCCGGCGCGCCCGCGCGCCAAGGCTTGATGGCAGGCGAGCGGATCCTCGTCTGCGATGACGACCCGCAGATCCTGCGGGCGCTCCGCCTAATGCTGCGCGGCGCGGGCTATGAGGTGCTCGCGACCGCCACCGCCGAGGACGCACTCGATCGCGCGGCGATCGCCGGACCCCACGCGGCGATCATCGACCTGATGCTGCCGGACCGCCCGGGACTGGAGGTCTGTCGCGAGCTGCGCGAATGGAGCGAGCTCCCGATCATCGTGCTCTCCGCACTCGACGAGGAGGAGACCAAAATCGCCGCCCTGCACAGCGGCGCCGACGACTACGTGACAAAGCCGTTTGCGCCCGGTGAACTTGTTGCGCGCCTCCAGGCGGTGCTCCGACGCGCCGGACGTGCCGAGGTCGAGCCGCGGATCGAGCTGGGTGGCCTCATCGTCGACCTCGCGGCCCACAGCGTGAGCCTCGACGGCGAGGAGATCCGCTTGACGCCACTCGAGTTCGCGCTACTGAAGGCGCTCGCGACCAACCGCGGCCTCTTGATGACCCATCGCAAGCTACTGAGCGAGGTCTGGGGCCCCGAGTACACAGACGCGACGCCGCTGTTGCGTACCCACATCGCCAACCTGCGCCACAAGCTGGCGGTTGGCGACGAACGGCGGCACTTCATCCGCACCGAGTCAGGAGTCGGCTACCGCTTCGGCGTGTGAATGCGCCTGCGCGCCCAGCGCACGTGGCCGGGAATCGGTGCAAAGCCAAGGCGTCCACCGGAGCGGATGACGATGATCTCGCCTTTTACGTTCTCGAGGATCCAGCCGATGTCATTCGGGTGAAATCCCGCGTCGGTCGCGTCCACGGCAGCCACGACGAGCGCATCGAACTGCTCGTGGCGCGTGAGCTCGGCCAGCGCGTGGCGTAGCGTGCGTCCACGCTCGATGCGCGCGTCGACCGCCACTCCGGCGCGCGTCGCGCGCTGCTCGATAACTTCGAGCAGCGGCATCGCGCCCGCGCTCTGACGCGGCAGCGCGGCGTCGAGCGGAAGGCGCATCGGCACGCGTGCAAGCAACGCCGGTACGAGCGTCCCGCCCTCGTTGCGAGCGATTCGCAGGGCCGCGTCGAGCCCGCGTTCGGACAGGCCTGAGGCAATAAAGGGGAAGAGGATACGCGACGACGACGCGGCGACCGGCTTTTTGCGCCTGGTCTGCTCGCGTATGCCGATCGCCACCAACGCGGCCACGAGCGCTACCGCAAGTATCGCCGTGGCAACGTTCATTGGCCGCCCAGCGGTCGCTGTGTGCGGTCGGCAACGATCCGCAGGTCAACGTCGGGCAGCACGCGAAGCAGTTCAAAAGGGAGCGAGGACGACGACAGGCGCGCCAGCGCGTTGCGAGGCTTTGGTCTCCCCATCAAGATGTAGGTCGTACCACGTTCGCGCGCGACGCGCGCGGCCACCTCGGCCACGTTGTCGCCCTCCTCGACCAGAAGGTGCGCGCCGAGCACCGATGCGAGACGGCGAATCGCGGCAAGCTCGCGATCACGATCGGCACTGAGGTTGCTGCCGGGTTTGGCGACGTGAAGCAGGTCGAGCTCTCCCCCGAGACGCTGGGCCGAACGCCAGGCACGGCGGATCACACGTTGCGAAGCCGGGGTGAGCTTGATCAGCGCTAGCAGCCGCTCAGAGAATGCCTGTGGTGCCGCCGTTTCGGCAAGTCGCTCCTCGCGCGCCGGGCCGACAGGCGCCAGTCGCTTAGCGCCGACCTCCTGCGCGACCTGGCGCAACGCCACCTCGCGCAGCGCCGCGAGGTTCTCGATCCGGAAGAAGTTGTTGAGCGCGGCCTCCACGCGATCTTGCTTGTAAACCTTGCCCGAGCGCAGCCGCTCGATCAGCGCCTGCGGCGTGAGGTCGATCATCACGATCTCATCAGCGGTGGCGAGCACCGCGTCGGGGATCGTCTCGCGCACGCGTGTCCCGGTTAGCTCGGCGACCTGGTCGTTGAGACTCTCCAGGTGCTGGACGTTGACGGTCGAGAAGACGTCGATGCCCGCGGCAAGCACATCCGCGACGTCCTCCCAACGCTTCTGATGCTCAACGCCGACGCAGTTGGTGTGCGCGAGCTCGTCGATCAGGCAGAGCTCCGGCGCGCGCTCGAGGATCGCCGGGAGATCCATCTCCTCGATCATCGTGTCGCGATAGGGGACCCGGCGCCGCGCCAGGATCTCCAGTCCGCGTGCCTGGTATTCGGTTTCGGCCCGGCCATGGGTCTCGAGAAAGCCGATGACCACGTCGCGTCCGCTCTCGGCCTCGGCCTGACCTTCCAAGAGCATCCGGTAGGTCTTGCCGACGCCGGCGGCCATACCCAGGAACACGCGGTGCGATCCGCGTCGCTGCGACTCGCTCACTCCTGCTCCCGAGGGCTTAGCAGCCCCGAGGGCGGGTGCTAGCCGCCGAGGAGGTTGTGCACGATGAGGTCGATCGCCTTGATGCCGACGAAAGGGGCGATGATGCCGCCGAGGCCATAAATCCAGAGATTACGCCTCAGTAGGGCACTCGCGCCGATCGGCCGGTAGCGCACACCGCGCAGCGAGAGCGGGATCAGCATCGGGATCACGATCGCGTTGAAGATGATCGCGGAGAGGATCGCCGACTGTGGGTTGCCTAGGTTCATCACGTTCAGCACCCAGAGTGGGCTCTTGGAGGAGCTCGACGCCGCGTATGTCGTGATGAAGATCGCGGGCAGGATCGCGAAGTACTTGGCGACGTCGTTTGCGATCGAGAACGTCGTCAGCGCCCCGCGCGTGATGAGCAGCTGCTTGCCAACCTCGACGATCTCGATCAGTTTCGTCGGGTTGGAATCGAGGTCCACCATGTTGCCCGCCTCACGAGCTGCCTGCGTGCCCGTGTTCATCGCCACGCCCACGTCGGCCTGCGCCAGAGCCGGGGCGTCGTTCGTGCCGTCACCGGTCATGGCGACGAGCCGCCCGCCAGCCTGCTGCTCCTTGATCAGTGCCAGCTTCGCCTCGGGCGTCGCCTCGGCAAGGAAGTCGTCGACCCCCGACTCCTCAGCGATTTTGGCAGCCGTCAAACGGTTGTCGCCGGTCACCATCACGGTGCGGATTCCCATCGCGCGCAGCTGGTCGAAGCGCTCCCTCATCCCTTCCTTGATCGTGTCCTTGAGATAGACGACGCCGAGGATCTGGCTGTCGCGCGCGACCGCCAGCGGCGTGCCACCTTCACGGCCGATCCGGTCGAGCTGGGCCTGCAGCTCGGGCGGCGCCTCGCCACCCTGGTCGCGAACCCACGCGATGATCGAATCGCCCGCGCCCTTGCGGAGCTGCTGGCCGTTCCAGTCGATCCCGCTCATGCGCGTCTGCGCCGTGAACGGCACGAATGTCGCGTCGCCGCTCGACATGTCGTGTTCGCGGATGCCGTACTGCTTTGCCAGCACGACGATCGAGCGGCCCTCGGGCGTCTCATCGGCGAGCGACGCGAGCTGCGCGGCCTCGGCTAGCTCGGCCTCGGCGACGCCTGGCATCGGAATGAACTCGGAGGCCTGGCGGTTGCCGAGCGTGATCGTGCCGGTCTTATCGAGCAGAAGCACATCAACATCGCCGGAAGCCTCGACGGCGCGACCCGAGAGCGCGAGCACATTGCGCCGCACAAGCCGGTCCATGCCGGCGATGCCGATTGCCGAGAGCAACGCGCCGATCGTCGTTGGGATCAGCGCCACGAGCAGCGCGATCAGCGCGGTTTCGGAGATCGCCGTGTGAGCGAACAGCCCGAAGGGGCGCAGCGTCGCAACAACGATCATGAAGATGAGCGTCAGGCCGGCGAGCAGGATGTTGAGCGCGATCTCGTTTGGCGTCTTGCGCCGCTCGGCGCCCTCGACCAGCGCGATCATGCGATCGAGGAACGACTTGCCCGGCTCCTGGGTGATTTCGACGACGATTCGGTCGGATGTGACACGCGTGCCGCCCGTAACGGCGCTGCGGTCGCCACCGGATTCGCGTATTACGGGGGCCGATTCGCCTGTGATCGCTGACTCGTCGACTGTTGCGATGCCGTCGATCACCGTGCCGTCGCCCGGGATCAGCTCACCGGCGACGACCACGACGATGTCGCCGCGCGCGAGCTCGGCCGCGGGACGCGTGGTCCCGTCTTCCATCGTCGCCATCGTCTCCTTGCGCATCGAGCGCAGCGTGTCCGCCTGGGCGCGGCCACGGCCCTCGGCGAACGCCTCGGCCATGTTGGCGAAGATCACTGTCAGCCAAAGCCAGATCGAGATCGTGAAGGTGAACCACGACGGTTCGTAGCCGCCGAGCGACTTGCCGCCGAACAGCTGGATGAACCACGTCACGGTCGTGATCACGGCGCCGATCTCGACCACGAACATCACCGGGTTTCGGACCTGAACGCGCGGGTCGAGCTTCTTGAAGCTGTCGAGCAGCGCCCGGATCACGATGTCGCGTCGAAACAGCGAGATCGCGGCGCGTTCGTGGGTGGCTTGCGGTGTGGACATCTAGTTGCTCCCGTTGCTGATGCGGTCTAGCGCGAGGTTGAGCTCGAGCACGTCGACGCCCGGCTCACCGAGGAAGCCGAGACTGCGAGCGGTCGTGTTCTGCGCGACGAGCCGGTCGACGGTTGCGAGCGAGAGGTGGCGTACGGCGGCGACGCGGTAGGCCTGGATCTTGGCGTTGGCGACAGAGATGTCAGGGTCGATGCCCGAGGCCGAGGTGTCGGCGGCGTCGACCGGGATCTGCGAAGCCTTCGTGACGCGGGGGTCATAGAGGGTGTCGGACGCGCTGAAGCCCTTGCTGTCGCAGGTCGTGTAGGGAACTCTGGTGTTCATGCACAGGTAGGTCGTGATGTTGCCCTGGAGGGCAGCGAGCGTGACCGTGCTGTTCGGGCCGTAGTTGGCGAAGGCGCTGTATTCGGCGTTGTCGGCTGGCGAGGTGCCCGACGGGCGCGTCTGGAAGTACTTGGGGTCGGGCTGCGTCACCGGCGAGCCCTTGCTCATCTCGACCTTGCCGTTCGCGCCGATTACGTTCTCGTAGAACTGCTGGCCGATCAACGCAGAGCCGACGACCTTGCCGTCGCGCTTGATCAGTGAGCCGTCGGCCTTTCCCGGGAAGACCACCTGGCTGACGCCAGTGACGACCATCGGGTAGCCGAAGCCGAACAGGACGGTGAGAACGACCATCGCGACAAACGCTCTGAGGGCCTCGCGCGCCATCAGCTGTACAGGTGTCCGGTCAGGGCTTGGACGATCGGCCCGAGCAGGAGGGCGGGGAAGAAGGTGAGCGCTCCGACGAGGACGATCACGCCGATCAGCAGCACGACAAACGTCCCGTTGTCGGTACGCATCGTGCCGAGGCCGGCGGGGCTGACACGCTTACCGGCAAGGGCACCACCGATAGCGAGGGCGAAGAGGATCGGCGCGTAGCGCGCGAAGAGCATCACACCACCACCCAGCAAATCGGCGAATGTGACGCCCGCGGAGTGGAGGTTCCCGACGTTCGGGTTGTTGTAGCCGTCATAGCCGGCGAACGCTGAGCCGTTGTTGTTGGCCTGCGACAGGTAGGCGTAAAAGCTCTCGGAGAAAGCCTGCGGTCCGCCCGCGGCTACCGTGGATATCGACGCTCGTCCAGCAGAGCTCGCCACCGCCAGCGCGGTCGCGAAGAGCGCAGTCAACGGCGTGATCAACAGGCCGATCGCGACAAGCTTGATCTCCTTCGCCTCGATCTTCTTACCGAGGTATTCCGGCGTTCGCCCGACCATCAGGCCGCCGATGAAGACGGCGAGGATCACGTACATGAGGATCGAGTACATGCCGGTACCGACGCCGCCGAAAATCACCTCGCTCGCCGAGAGGTTGGCGAACGGGACGGCGCCACCGAGACCCGTGTATGACTCGAGCGCGCTATTGACCGAACCGTTGGACGTTACGGTCGTGGAGACATCGAAGAGCACCGAGCCGGCGATGCCAAAGCGCTGCTCCTTGCCCTCGAGGTTGCCGCCGGTGGAGTCGGCGATCACCTGCGTGTGAAGCCCGGCCGCGTGCTGGGCGGGCGAGCCGTGGGCCTCGGCCGCGTAGGCGACGGCAACGCCGCCGAACCACATCACGAACATCGTCGTGAAGATCGCCAGGGCCTGGCGGCGCGAGCCGACCATCCGGCCGTACATCCAGACCAGCGAGGCCGGCAGGATCAGGACCATGAAGATGATGAAGAAGTTCGTGAATCCGTTGGGGTTCTCGAACGGATGCGCGGCGTTGACGTCGAAGAAGCCGCCACCGTTGCTGCCGAGATCCTTGATCGCCTCCATCGACGCGACGGGACCCTGGGCGATCGTCTGCGCGATGCCGCTGATTCCGTCCACGGAGGTGTAGTGGGAGAGGTTCTGCAGCACGCCCTGTGAGACGAGCAGCAGCGCAGCGATGAACGACATCGGCAGCAGCACGTAGAGGATCGTGCGGATGACGTCGGAGTAGAAGTTGCCGAGGTTCTTGCCGCTGCGGCCGGCGATACCGCGGATCATCGCGACGGCCACGGCGATACCTACCGCCGAGGAGCAGAACTGCTGCACCGTCAGCCCGAGCATCTGGCTGAAGTACGTCATCGTGTCCTCGCCGCTGTAGAACTGCCAGTTCGTATTGGTGAGGAACGACGAAACGGTGTTGAACGTGACGCTCCACGGGGCCGAGTAGAACTTCACCCCGCCAGAGTTGTTCCAGGGATCGAGCGTCTGGGTGCGCAGGATCAGATAGAGGATCAGCCAGCCCGCGAGCGAGAAGAGGATCAGGCTCTTCGCATAGGACTTCCAGTCCTGTTCGCGCTTAACGTCGACGCCGAAGACGCGGTAGAGCCCCCGCTCGAACCAGCCGAAGACGGGCGTGAGGAAGACGCGCTCGCCCATGTAGACCTTGGCGAGGTAGCGGCCGATTATCGGCGACAAACCGATCAGCAGAGCGCAGAAGACGAGGATCTGCAGCCAGCCGTTGACGGTCATTTCGCGCTCCTAGAACTTCTCGCCGCGAAGCAGCGCGTAGAGGAGGTAGGCGCAGATCAGGAACGAGACGATGAGGCCGAACAGGTCGGCGGCGCCCATGAAGGCAAGCGGCGGGTTCATACCCGGTCGATGCCCTCGATTAGCAGCCAGAGGACAGCAAACGAGACGATGCCAAGGACTACGGCGAGGATGTCATTCATACCAGCGAGCGTAGGCCCGTCGCCATCAAGCCCGCATCAAGATCCGCGGGCGCGGCATGGAGATTTCATAAAGGTCCGCTAAGGCTTCGGCGGCGTTAAATCAGCCCACGCGTCCCGCCAGCCGCGTGGTCCCGCTAGCCTGGGCGCAGCGTGCGTCGAGCATTTGCCATCGCGGCCCCAACTGTCTGCGGGCTCGCCGGCTTCCTCATCCTGGAGGAACACACAAGCAATGCGCTCGCCGCGGTCGGCGGTGTTCTGCTCGGCGTCGCGCTGATCGTGGCGATCGGCGTGACGATGATCCGCCTCGTGCCGCGCAGCGAATCGGACCGCGCGCGCGAGGCGGAAGCGCGCGAGGAATTCGATCGCACAGGGCGCTGGCCGGGGGAGTGAGGCGGGCTCTAGCTCTAGCGACCCTCGGTCCAGGGGCCGACGCCACCGATGTGCTCGACGGTGATCCGCGAGACGATCCCTGGAGGCGGATCGGGCATCGGGGGAAAGATCACATCCGGCCCGATGTAGGTGTGGGCGAGGCGCTGGAGCACCTCTGGCGCGCCGCCCTCCTGCAGCCGCGCCGTGCCGCGGATGACGAGGTACTCGTTCAGGCCGATCTCGCTGGTCGTCGTGGATTGCAGCGAGAGCGCGACCCGCGGATCGCGCGCGATCCGCCGCAGCTTCGGCTGGCTCTTGTCGAGATGGCCGGCGACGATCTCATCGCCTTCGAGCCCGACCCAGATCACCGTGATGCGCGGACTGCCATCGGCGGCCAGCGTGACGAGATGAGCCAAAGCCCCGGATTCGATGAGCTCGCGGGCACTCGGTGGTAGTTGAGTCATTCACTTCTCCTTGATTGCGCGCGCCGCGGACGCGAGCGCCGCGGACGCCGGCTGGGAGGTGTAGTTGAGCTCGCGTCGAGCAAGGCTGTCATCAAAGCGCATTGGCCAGCGCCCGACGCGCACCTCGTCCAGCATCAGCAATGAGGGCTCACGCCGCACGAGTCGCAGGGCGAAGTCGCTGACGCGCGCGCTGGCGTAGACGATCGTCCAGGGAATCGGCAGCGCCGGCGCCGGGCGGCCCGAGGCGGTGGCGATCGCCGCAAAGACGTCTCGCATCGCGAGGTTCTCACCGCCGAGCAGGTAGCGCTGCCCCGTGCGGCCGCGTTCGAACGCCAGCAGCTGACCACGCGCGACATCCTCGACGGCGACAATGTTGAGCGCGCTGCGGGCTAGATATGCGCGTGCGCGACCGTTTGCGACGTCGGCGACCATCTTTCCGGTTGGCGTCGGCCGGAGATCACCAGGCCCGACCGGGGTGGTCGGGTTGACGACGACGACGTCACCGCCGCTGGCGGCGGCGCGCAACGCGATCGCCTCGCCAGCGACCTTGGTTTGCTTGTAGGGCACGCGGAGCTCCCACGCCGCCGGGTGGTCGGCTTCGGTCGCCGCCCGGCCCGCGACCGGTCCACACGTTGCGCACGAGCTTGTGTGCACGACTCGCCGCCTGCGCGGACCGCTCAGTGCGACCTCGAGAACGGTCCGCGTGCCCTCGACGTTGATCGCGTGCATAGCGCCGGCGTCGGCGCGCGAGTAGCTGTAGAGCGCGGCGAGATGAAAGACCGCGTCGCAGTCCCTAACCGCACGACCGAGGGCGTCGCGGTCACAGATGTCGCCGACGACGAAATCAGTGCTGGGGTCGGTCGCGTGGGGGAGGAGGCGGTCAAATCCGCGCACCTCCGCGCCGGCGGCGAGGAGGGCCTTGACGACATAGGCGCCGATGAACCCGGCAGCGCCCGTGACGAGCGCCTTCATTTCGAACGGGCGCGAGCGCTCCCGCGAGCCATTTGCCAAGCAAGCCCGGCGAACGCGCGTGGCAGGCGCTCAGTGCGGGCGAGGACGTCATCGAGTGCCGCCGCGAAGCGGCGGATGTCCTCCTCCTCGATGATCAAAGGTGGCAGCGCCTTGACGACGTTCATCCGGTGCCCAGCCACCTGGCAGAAGATGTGGTGTCGGCGGAACAGCGGCACGGTCAGCAGCTGGGCTGCGAGACCCGGCTGTCGCCGCTCGACGCCTTCCCAAACGCGCCGGTTTGTGCCGCGTGGTGGCGCCGCAAGCTCGATCGCCCACATCAGGCCGAGGCCTCGCACTTCGCGCACGATCGCGTAACGCTCGACGAGCGGCTGGGTCAGCTCGAGCAGCAACGCTCCCAGGCGCTCCGCGCGCTCGACCAGCCCCTCACGGTCGATCACTCGCAGCGTTGCGAGGCCGGCGGCAGCCGCGAGGTCGTTGCCGCCAAACGTCGACCCGTGACGCACGCCGCGCTCCATCGCGTCAAAGACGGCGTCGCGGACCTCGCGCGAGATGAGTAGCGCGCCAACCGGTACGAAGCCTCCCGAGAGGACCTTCGCCAAGCAGATCATGTCGGGATCGAGTCCCCAGTGCTCGAGCGCGAGGAAGCGGCCCGTGCGGCCGAGACCGCTCTGCACCTCGTCGCAGACGAACAGCACGCCGCTCGCGCGGCAAGCCGCCTGCGCAGCGGCCAGGTACTGCGGCGGCGGCAGGTGGACTCCCTTGCCCTGGACGGGCTCAACGATGAACGCGGCGACGTCCCCACTCGCGAGCTCGCGTTCGAGGCTCGACAGATCCCCAAACGGGACCGCGCTGCAATCGGCCAGCAGCGGCCCAAAGCCGTCGCGGAACTCCGCGTTGCCGTTGAGCGAGAGCGAGCCGAGCGTCAGCCCGTGAAACGCGTGCTCGGCATAGATGATGCGCGGGCGTCCGGTCGCGGCGCGCGCGAGCTTGATCGCGGCCTCAACCGCCTCGGTGCCGCTGTTCGCGGTGACCATCGCGGTAATGCGACTCGGCGCGCGCGTGACGAGCTGCTCGGCCAAGACGCCAGTGAGGACGCTCACGCCGAGCTGGGGCAGGTTGGCGCTCTGGGCATCGAGCGCCTCCTGTATGCCCGTGCGAACGTCGGGGTGGTTGCGCCCGAGCGCGAAGACGCCGTAGCCGGAGAGCAGATCGAGGTAGCGCTCGCCGTGCTCGTCGATCAGGTAGGAGCCCTCGCCGCGCTGCCAGTTGCGGTCGACGCCGAGCGTGCGAACGATTCGACCCAGCTGGGGGTTGAGGTAGCGGTCGTTGAGCGAGAGCGCATCGTTCGCGCGGCTCTTGAGGATCTCCGCTATCGGCGGGGGAACGCTGGCCATCGTTGAAGCCTACGTGGCGCTTGTCGTGGCGCCAGTTGTGGTGCTACACTTACTTCTCCTTCGTAAGCAAGTATGGAGTTGATACGCATGACGTCGCTAAGGCTGGTCCCACTGGATGAGATGGTCATTTTCCCCGGCATGAGTGTCACGCTGGCGGTTTCAGTCGCTGAAGACGAGCGCGTAGTGCTCGTGCCGCGCCGCGAACAGGAATTCGCCGAGGTCGGCGTCATCGCCGCGGTTACGGATCGCGTCAAACTGCCCGGCGGAGGACAGGCTGTCGCTGTCAACGCCGAGCACCGCGCACTGATCGGGGCGGCCCACACAGGCCCCGACGGCGACCTCTATGTCGAGGTCGACGAGCGGCCCGACACGGTGCCTGTCGATGGTCGCACGCGTGAGCTTCAACGCGAGTACCGCGCCGTTGTCGAGGAGATACTCGAGCTGCGCGGCGCCGATCGGCGCATTTCGGAATGGCTGCGCGCGATCAGCGAACCGGGGGCGCTGGCCGACTCCTGCGGCTACAGCCCGGACCTCGACTACGACCAGCGGATCAGTTTGCTGCGCACGATCGATGTGACGGAGCGCCTCGAACTGGCCCTGACGCTCCAACGCGAACGCCTCGCGGAGTTCCAGATCCGCAAGCGGATCAGCGAGGACGTCCAGGAAGGTGCCGAGAAGCAACAGCGCGAGTACTTCCTGCGCAAGCAGATGGATTCGATTCGCAAGGAGCTCGGCGAGGACGACGCATCAGTCGTTGAGGAATACCGCACCAAGATCGATGACGCCGGTATGCCCGAGGAGGCACACAAGCAGGCGCTCAAGGAGCTCTCGCGGCTCGAGCGCATGGGTGAGCAGTCGGGCGAGGCGAGCATGATCCGCGGCTATCTCGACTGGCTGATCGCCGTGCCTTGGAGCAAGCGTTCTGAGGAGCATCTCGACCCGGTCTCGGCGCGCGAGGTGCTCGATGCTGACCACGCCGGCCTCGAGGACGTCAAGGACCGTGTGACCGAATACCTAGCGGTGCGCAAGCTGCGCCAGGATCGCGGCATCGAGGCCGACCCACGCTCCGGTGCGATCCTCACGTTGATCGGACCGCCTGGCACGGGCAAGACCTCGATCGGTGAATCGATCGCGCGCGCTACAGGCCGCGAGTTCGTCCGCATGTCATTGGGCGGCGTCCGTGACGAGGCTGAGATCCGCGGTCACCGGCGCACCTACATCGGGGCGCTGCCTGGCCGTTTGGTGCGGGCGCTTCGCGACGCCGGGACGATGAACCCGGTGATCCTGCTCGATGAGGTTGACAAGGTCGGCGCGGATTGGCGCGGCGATCCGAGCTCGGCGCTGCTCGAGGTGCTGGATCCGGCGCAGAACCACAGCTTCCGCGACCACTACCTCGACGTCCAGCTCGACCTGAGCCAGGTGCTGTTCATCGCGACGGGCAACCAGTCGGACACGATTCCCGGCCCGTTGCTTGACCGCATGGAGGTCATCCGCTTCGACGGCTACACCAGCGAGGAGAAGCTCGCCATAGCCAAGGGCTACCTGCTGCCGCGTCAGCGTGATCGCAACGGCCTGTTGCCCGACGAGGTGACGATCTCCGATGCGGTGCTGGCGACGATCATTGCGGAGTACACGCGAGAGGCCGGCGTGCGCAACCTCGAGCGCGAGCTCGGCAAGGTGCTGCGCAAGACGGCCACGCAGATCGCGTCGAGCGAGCCCAATGGCACCGTGGCGATCGACATCGACATGGTGCGCGACGCGCTGGGACGCCAGAAGTTCTTCCAGGAATCGGCGGTGCGGACCGCTGTCCCTGGAGTGGCTACCGGCCTCGCGGTGACCGGAGCGGGCGGCGACGTCCTCTTCGTCGAGGCGACGACGATGAAGTCGCAGCCCTCGGCGGGGGGTGCGCTCGAGCTCACCGGTCAGCTGGGTGATGTGATGAAGGAGTCGGCGCGCATCGCGCTCTCGTATGTCCGCGGGCACGCGGCAGAGCTCGGGATCTCAGACGATGCGTTCGAGAACCATCAGGTTCACATCCACGTCCCGGCCGGGGCGATCCCCAAGGACGGTCCGAGCGCGGGTGTGACGATGCTGACGGCGCTGGTGTCGCTGCTCACCGGGCGCCCGGTCAAGCACACCGTAGGGATGACTGGCGAGATCACCCTGCAAGGACGCGTTCTGCCGATCGGCGGCCTAAAGCAGAAGGCTTTGGCAGCCTACGCGGCCGGCCTCACCGACGTGGTGATGCCCGAGCGCAACCGCGGCGACCTCGACAAGATCCCTAGCGAGGTGCGTGAGCACATCACGTTCCATCCGGTGATGACCGCCGCCGAGGTGCTCGACCTCGCACTGGAGCCGGTGCGTGATGTCGCGCTGTCATAGAGGTGACCCGGTGCCTGAGGATGTCCGCCGCGCGGCGGACCTCCTCGAGCGCCGCTGGCTTATTTCGATCGTCTTTGCTGCGTGTGCCGGCGAGGTCCGTTTCAACGCCTTCATCGACGCTGTCGAAGGCATCTCCCCACGGATGCTGGCCGAGCGCTTGCGCGACCTCGAGCGGGCCGGGCTGATCGAGCGACGGGTGCTACCGCACAGTCCGCCGTCGGTCGAGTATCACCTCACCGCGCGCGGACGCGCGCTCGAGCCGGTGATCGAGGCGCTGCGCGGCTACGCCGCAGGCGAAGCAACGATCGCTAGTCGCTCTCACGCAGTAGCGTCGGCTCCTCGATGAACTCGAGGATGCCGAGCAGCTCACCGACGCGACAGACCAGCAGACGCTCCTCTTCGACCTCGACCCAGGCGCCGGCGGAGAACGGAAACACGACGTGGTCACCGGGACGCACCGGCATTTCCACGCCCGCTTGACTCCACCAATCGAGACCGGCACCGACGGCAAGGACAATCCCGTGCTGTGGTGGCGGCTCGTGTGTCCCGGGCGGCACGACAATCCCCGACTGGCGTATGCGATCGGGTTCGAGCTCTTTGATCACGACACGGTCAAAAAGTGGGCGTAGCGCTTGACGCATTGCTTAGAAGGTTAGTTGGCTCAGACGACAAAGCAGCCGCTGGCGCGCGATCGAAGCGCACATCGACGGGCATTCCGCCCGTGAGCACGCTTCCGGTCGCTGAGATCGGTGACGGCGGGCGGCGGCGGCAAGGAAAGCGCTAGCCTGCGGGCGGTGATCGATCCGCTGTCGCGTTGGGCGGCGTACGGCGAGAAGCCGGACTTCGCCGGCCTCCTTACGTTCGCCGGGCAGCGCTACAGCGAAGACCCTGCGGATCTCGCGGGCATTGACGTCGCGATCGTCGGCGCACCCACCGACGACCTGGTTTCCGACCGCCCGGGCGCGCGCTTTGGCCCGCGCGCGATTCGCGCTGCCAGCGCTCCGCCGGGACGCCATCTCGAGGCCCAGATCGACGCGTTCACGGCGCTCCGGGTTATCGACTACGGCGATGCTCCGGTTCTGCCCGCCGATCCGCTGCGTTCGCACGAGGCGATCGAGAAGACGCTTGGCGAAGTGCTCGCGGCCGGCGCGGTCCCGATCGTCCTCGGCGGCGACCACTCGATCGCCGAGCCCGACATCACAGCGTGCGCAGCGGTCCACGGTCCGCTGGGGCTCGTGCACTTCGACGCGCACACCGACACTGGCAGCGAGGTGTTCGGCGTCGCGCGCTCGCACGGCACGCCGATGCGCCGCCTCGTCGAAAGCGGCGCCGTCGATGCTCGGCGCTACGTGCAGATCGGGCTCCGCGGCTACTGGCCGGGGGAGCGGGAGTTTGCCTGGCAGGACGAGCAGGGCATCACGTCGCTCTTCATGCACGACGTGCGCCAGCTGGGGATTGAAGAGGTCGTGGGTAGGACCCTTGGGCTGGTCGGCGAGGGTCCGGTGTTCCTCTCCGTTGATGTCGACGTGCTGGATCCCTCGGTCGCCCCAGGAACGGGCACGCCCGAGCCGGGGGGGATGGGCGCGGCCGATCTGCTTTGGGCGGTCCGCATGCTAGCGTCCGAGCTGACGGTGGTTGGCATGGATCTCGTCGAGGTCATCCCGACTGCCGTCGGGTCAGCTGACATCACTGCCCTGGTCGCCGAGCGCATCGTGCGCGAGGCGCTCACGGGAATTGCGCTGCGCCGTGAGCGCGGGACGGAGACATAGATGCCGCAGTCGCCGGGCCATCAGCCAGCCGATGTATTCGTGATCTTCGGCATCACCGGTGACCTCGCGCGCAAGATGACGTTGCGCTCCCTCTACCGACTCGAACGACGCGGCTTGCTCGACTGCCCGATCGTCGGCGTTGCCGCCGACCATTGGACGGTAAATGAGCTGCGCGACCATGCACGCCAAGCGATCGTCGCCGGCGGCGAGACGATCGATTCAAAGGTCTTCGCACGGTTCGCCAAGCGACTCAGCTACATCGGCGGTGATTTCGCCAAACCGAGCACGTTTGGGGCTGTCGGAAAGGCAATCGCCGGCGCGAGCACACCGGTCTTCTACCTCGAGATCCCACCCTCACTCTTCGCGCCGGTCGTCGACAGCCTCGCCACGGCCAAGATCCTGCCACCAACCGCGCGGGTGGTAATCGAAAAGCCCTTTGGGCACGACCTCGAATCGGCCCGGGCACTTGCAGCCGAACTGCACACCCATCTCCAAGAAAGCCAGATCTATCGCATCGACCACTTCCTCGGCAAGATGGGACTCGAGGAGTTTCTCTATCTGCGCTTCGCCAACACGATCCTCGAGCCGCTTTGGAATCGCTACTACGTCGCCAGCGTGCAGATAACGATGGCCGAGCAGTTCGGCGTCGAGGACCGCGGGGCCTTCTATGACCCGGTCGGGGCGCTGCGCGACGTCGTGGTCAACCACTTGCTGCAGCTGCTGGCCGCCGTCGCGCAAGATCCGCCGGCCGCCGGCGACGCCAGCGCGCTGGCCGACGCCAAGTACGCGGTTTTGCGCTCGGTCAACGATGCCGATCCGGCCCATTACGTGCGCGGGCAGTACGACGGCTACCGCTCGATTGAAGGCGTGGCAAAGAACTCGACTACCGAGACTTACGCGGCGCTGCGGCTCGAAATCGACAACTGGCGCTGGTCGGGCGTACCGTTCCTCATTCGCACCGGTAAGCGGCTGCCGCTGACCCAGACCGAGGTCCGTCTTGTCTTCCGCCATCCGCCACGGCTGCCGTTCGCCAAGATCAACCATCGCCGGCCGGAGCCGGACCAGATCGTCGTGCGCGTCGATCCCGCCACCGGCGTGAAAATCAACCTCGACGCGCTGCGCGCCGATCACAGCGGGCCGTCGGAGATCGAGCTGCCGATGCGTTTCAAGGACGAGGGGGGAGAGGCGCCGACGCCGTATGAGGTGCTGCTACAAGCGGCGCTGAAAGGCGATGCAACGCGCTTCGCGCGTCAGGACGCGATCGAGGAGAGTTGGCGCGTGTGCGCGCCGCTGCTCGCCGAGCCTCCCGCGATCGAGTCTTACACCGACGGCTCCTGGGGGCCAGCGGCAGCTCAGCGACTCGTCAAAGGGCTCGGCCGCTGGCACGAACCTTGGGTTGACGCTTGATGGCGCTCGCGCCATCGGGCGAGCAGATCGAACTCAGCAACGGCGATCAGCGCGCCGTTGTCGTGGAGGTCGGCGGCGGCCTGCGCTCCTACACCATCGGTGAGCAGGCGGTTCTCGACGGCTACGCGCTCGACGCGCTCTGCAGCGGCGTGCGAGGCCATCCGCTGATTCCCTGGCCGAACCGTGTGCGCGACGGGCGCTACGAATGGGACGGCGAGGAGCTGCAGCTCGATATCAGCGAGCCATTGCTTGACAACGCGATCCACGGGCTTGTGCGCTGGCGCAACTGGCGTGTGCGCGAGCGCGAACGCTCGCGCGTCGTCCTCGAGGAGATCCTTTACCCAACGCCCGGCTACCCCTTCACGCTCGACGTGGAGCTCACCTATGAGCTGCTCGACGACGGTCTGGCCGTCACCGCTCGCGCCACCAACGTCGGCAGTCGAGCCTGCCCCTACGGCGTCGGCTTTCACCCCTACCTGAGGCTGGCTGGCGCGGCACGGATCGACGACGGCCTGCTCACGCTGCCGGCCGCCGTCGGTCTGCTCTCCGACGAGCGGTTGATCCCGCACTCGCGTGAAGCGGTCGATGGCGGTGACTACGACTTTCGCGCCCCGCGTCGCGTTGGAGCCACCGTCATCGACAGCTGCTTCACCGAACTCGAGCGCGACGCGGACGGCCTCGCGCGCGTCGTTTTCGAGCACAGCGACGGCTCGGCGCGCTGGGTGCTCTGGCTGGACTCCGCCTACCCGTTCTTGATGGTCTTCACCGGCGAAACGCTGGCGCCCAGCGAGCAGCGGCGCGGCCTGGCGATCGAGCCGATGTCGTGTGCGCCGAACGCGCTGCAGAGCGGGGAGGGCCTAGTGCGACTCGAACCCGGTGAATCGCATACTGCGCGCTGGGGCCTAGCTGTCCTCTAGCAGCGGCGCAACCCGGATCAGCGCCGGGCCCCGCCGAATATGCGCAGCAGCGAGATGAACAGGTTTATGAAGTCGAGGTAGAGCATCAGCGCGCCGTAGATCGCGAACTTCTCGCTACCCGCGCCAACCGTCAGCGGCTGGCCGCCGCCACCGCGTCCGCGGAATCCGCCACCAAAGCCGAAGCGTCCGCGGCCGATACGCATCTGCTTCAGGTTCTGGATGTCGTAGGCCGTCAGGCCAGAGAAGATGATCACGCCGGCGAAGCCGATCAGCAGATTGAGAACGCCGCCGCCGGTGAAGATGAAGACAACGCTCGCGACGACCATGCCGATCAGCGCGCCGAACAGGATCGGGCCAAAGCGCGTGAGGTCAGACTTCGTCGTGTAGCCCCACAGCGCCATGCCGGCGAATACGCCGCAGGCGCCGCCGAAGGCGCCGACGACAGACTTCGTCGTGTACACGTCGAGCAGGATCGAGAAGACGACGCCTGTAAGCGCGGCGTAGAGGAAGAAGACCAGCGCGGCGGCCTGCACGGAAACGCGCTGCGAGGCGACGATCGGGCGCAATGCGATGACGAAGCCGAGTTGGGCGAACAGCGCGACGTAGAACAGCGTCGGATGCGCGGAGAAGTAGTTCAGCGCGGCGTTGCTCTGGTGAAACAAGACTGCGACGCCGGTGGTGAGTGCGAGCGCCAGGAACATCCAGGCGAACACCTGGCGCAGGAAGTCACGCTCGGCGATCGCGTCGGTTCCAAATGCGGCGGTTGCGTCATACGTTGGCACAGCTATGGTCACTTTCCTCGTGGATTCCGGTGCTTATTAATCTAGCGTGTGACGTAGCCGCATCGCCACAACAAAGGCGATACGCGCTAGCCTGAAGGTCCGGCGGATTGCCTACTCGGCCACGGCACCTAGCGTGCTGAGCCGGGCAACGCACCGACTTCGGTGGGTGGCCTGTCCCGGTGGCCGGGAGTGTCACGCCAACCCAGGCAAGACACAAAGTCCTGGGACGTTGTAGTAGAGCGGCGATCTATGACCGGGCGGAACCGGGCGAGCCCTAGGCTCGCCCGGCCGCATTCCTGGGCTACTGTGGCGCTCTGATGCGAGCGCTCTGGCGCGGATGGCGAGCGTTCAAGAGGAGGACAGTGAGTGCCGCACTGACCAACAAGGCGCCGATGAGCGGAGTGCTCCCGAGTCCGAGCGTCGATAACGCCAGGCCGCCAAAGAGCGGTCCGCTGGCGATGCCGACGTTGAACGAGGCCGAGTACCACGCTGACGCGATATCGGTGCTGCGCGGCGCGACCACAAGAACGCCGGTTTGCATCGCGATCGCGAGACCTCCGAAGCCGACGCTGTCCAACGCCACGAAAATCACGGCGGCGAGACCGGTCTTGCCGAACACGTAGAGGCCGAAGAGGGAGATTGCGAGGAGCGCTACCGGGGCGATTGTTGTCGCGCGTGGCCGCCGGTTGTAGAGAGTGCCCACCGCTGTGATGCCGAGGGTGCCCGTGATTCCGCTGAACAGAAGCACCGGTGCGATGTCGTGCTGTGGTAGTCCGCTGACGCGGTGCAAGAACGGGCTGATGAAGGTAAAGGCAGTGAAGAACCCCGCGACGGCGAGGATCGTCGTAGCCACGATCACGCGATAGCGCCGGGCGTCCGGATCGCTGCCGGCCGCGGCGTGGCTGTCCGAGGGCTTGGTGGTGGGGATGAGGAGCGCAACGGCGCCGAGACTCACGAGTCCGAGCCCGGCGAGCACAACGAAAGCGATGCGCCACCCCGCTTGCTGGCCGATCCAGGTCTCTGCGGGGACGCCTAGAACCACGCCTACCGAGCTGCCAGCGAAGACGCCGGCGACCGCGCGAGCTCGCTGAGTGGGTTTGAAGAGTCCCGCCGCCGTTACCGCAGCAACCGACCAGTACACGGCTTGTGACAGCGCCGTAAGGGCTCGCGCCGCCACCAGCCACCCGTAACTCGGTGCCGCTGCCGCCCCGAGCGTGCCGAGGACGAAGACGGCAAGCAAGCCGGACAGCAGTAGCCGTCGCGGAATCCGATGAGTGAGATGCGTCAACGGCGCCGAGGCCAGAAAGACGACACCGGCGTAGACGGTGACCAGCAAGCCGGTATCCGATAGCGAAGAGTGGAGTCCCGCCGATATCTGCGGTAGGAGGCCAACCGGAAGGTTTTCGCCCGTGACGTAGCAAAACGCCGCTGTCCCCACGGCAGCGACGGCCAAGACCGCGGCGAACGGCCGCTGCGCGGACAGCAAATCGACGTCCGGGGAGCCCGGGGGCCCGTCAGGCCTCACGGGGTCAATCCCTCCACGCAATACCTCCCTGTAGCTGACCTCGCAATGTAGTGGCTGGACCCGCGGAAACAGGGAGGCCCGAGGGTGAGCGGCGAGTGCCACGGCACGGGTCGTTACGCTGAACTGGTGAGCAATTACCCGCAGATCGTCGTCTCCGTCAACCACATCGAACCGGTGCCGCGGCGGGTGCGCGCCTTTTGGGGCGGGGTGGCTGTGCTCGACACCACGCGTGCCTTATACGTCTGGGAGTCGCCGCGTTACCCGCAGTACTACATTCCGCTCGCCGACGTGAACCCGGCGGTACTCGTCGACGAGGGACACGTCGAGCATCTACTCCGTGGCACAGCGAAACGACACGGTCTGCGTGTCGGCGAGGCAGCTCGGCCAGGCGTTGCTCACGTGTACGGCGACGGCGCATTGGCCGGGTTGGCCGGCACGGTGCGTTTCGACTGGGACGCCCTCGACGCCTGGTTTGAGGAGGACGAAGAGGTCTTCGTGCATCCGCGGGACCCTTACGTCCGAGTTGACGCGCTACGCTCCAGCCGGACAGTTCGCGTCGAATTGGACGGCGTTCTTCTCGCGGAGTCCTCATCGCCGGTCATGGTGTTTGAGACCGGATTACCGACCCGCTATTACCTCGACCGCACCACTGTTAACTTCGACCGTTTGGTCCCGACCGAGACCGTCAGTTCGTGCCCATACAAAGGCACGACCAGCGGCTACTGGTCGGCGCGCATCGGCCATGAAATCCATGCAGACATAGCCTGGTCCTACCGCTTCCCAACCGGCGCTCTGCTGCCGATCGCCGGTCTGATCGCGTTCTACAACGAGAAGGTCGACCTGACATTGGACGGCGTGGCCCTCGAGCGGCCCCCGATCCACTCGAAGTAGGCCGTGGTGTCTGTTACATAATTCCGCGACCGGGGGGTGGGCCGGGAAATTGCGTAGTGGGTCGGTTTGACCCACTCTCGAGGTCAAGGACTGACGCGTCAGGTCCGATAAGGAGGTCGTGAAACGCCACCTGCTTTTGCGCGTCACCACGGCACTGGCGGCCATTGGGGCGGCCGCGGCGCTCGTCGTCGGTGTCACGCCGGCAGCCGCCGCTAGTGGAGGCAGCGCTGTCACCTATACCGGCACGGTCAAACTTCAGAACTCCGATGTCGGTACATCCGCGGCGTTGACGTTTTCAATCACGATCCGGGGGCACCGCATCACCGCCTACCAGTTCCCGGCCTCGCTGCGCTGCGCGGACGGCTCGGTGTCAAACGTCGGCGTCAACTCGGCTCAGCAGACGCCGTCCGTGACCCCGTTCACCGGACGCCACTTCGCGGTCACGGTGGGCAACGCGTCCACCGGTATCGGGCTCACGGCCCGGATTTCCGGCACGGTGACGCCAGGGCGTCGTGTCAAGGGGGAACTCGGCGTAAACGCTCACGAAGACAGCGGGGCCACGCCGAGCGGACCGCTCTGCAGCAGCGCCTACCACTGGACCGCGCGCGCGTAACGGCCGCGGTGCATGCGAGCGCGGTACCGCGGGCACGCGAGCAGCCACACTGCGACGTCACGGCGCCGAATCCACCATCCTGAAGGGCTTCCTTCGGGCGCAAACGCACAAACAAGCCCCTGATGTCGCGTCCAACCGCTCCCTCGCGGCTGGCAGCACTACATAAGATAGATTATCGAGCGTTCAACAGCGGGCATCGAGAGAGCGAGGGTTGGCGTAGCAGCCCACACGTGACGACGGACGAGCGACTGTTGTGTGCGATCACGCTGCGCTGGAGCTTGGCGGTTCGCCCGCCGTACCACAGGTCTCTCAGACACCCTGAGCTGATCTTTCCCTTAAATAAGACAAGAGGCCCAGCCAAGGCACGTCACCCGACGGCTGCGGGTCCGTCAGTCCGTCCGGTCCCGCCGGAGCGTTGCACGCTCCCTGCGGCCCCGTCCGTCCTTCCGTCCCCCACGGACGCCGTGGGTCCGGCCGCTGAGCGGCCGGCGGCGAGGGCATCGGAGACGGGCTGCCAGTCGTCGGCCGCCAGGCCGAGAGCAGCAACGCGAGCCTGACGCGCGCGCTCGGCCCAGTGAGCATCCTTGGCGACAAGCCAGGCGATCGCCTCTCTCAACGCAGCTGAGCGGCTCAGAGACCGCCCTTGCGCGATCGCGTCGAGCCTCGCAACCTCAAATGGAGTGAGCCGCAGCTCGACGCGGACCGAGCGATGCTCCCGGCCCAACAGCTCGCGCTGACGGATCTCCGACGCTCGAGCGAGCCCGCGGCTCAACCGCGGCGCGCCGTGAACGGTAGATCGATCATCTCCCAGTCGCAACACACCGGTCGCTGCTCCCAGTCCGCCTCGACAGTGCAACGCCGACCACACTCCGCACAGAAGAAGTCAACGACCAGGCCGCGGAGCCGCGCGTTCAAGCGCGCGAGCTCCGCGGCCATCAGCACATCCGCCTCATCATCGCTGTGACCGCACGCGTATCTCACGCAGCCACCTCCACGCGGTCCGGCGGCGGCAAGCCCCGGAATGCCAACCACTTCTCAACGATCACCAGCGCGATCGACGCGTCGCCCGCGTCCCCGGCCGCCCCCAGCACGTGTGCAGCGGCACCCGGGCACCGAGCAATCGCCCGCCAAGCGTCCCGACTGAACAGCGCCACAACCTCGCCGCCGCGGTCCGTCTCGGCAGCGAGCTGCTCGTCGCTCAGCTCCACGTCGAGACCCAGACGACCACGGAAGCCCTGCGACCACGTGACCGATCGCCGGCCCTGCGACGCTTGCTCGAACTCCCACCACAGCGCAGCATCATCAACAAGCCCGTAGGCGACGACGTCCTCCAGGAGCTGCATCGGCGTGCGGTTACACCGCCGAGCACGCTTAGTGGCGCCGGCGATCTCCAACGCGGCGCGCCGGGATGGTTTGAGCGCTTCAAACGTGCCCTTCGCGAGGTACTTAGCGACATCCTCGCGAGCCGTCGTCAAGTCGAGCAGCTTCGCTGACAGCCCGCCCTTGCTGGCGATCGGAGCATCGAAGCCCTGCCCCATCAGGCGCGTGGACCAGGCCTCGAACATCGTGGCGCCCAACGCGTCAACGTCGCTCTGCTCAGTCCGCCCACCGACGAACAGCAGCGCGTGCACGTGCACGTGCCAGCCGTTATCACCACTGGTGACCTCGACGCGCCGGCACCAGCCGGCCACATCGGACAAGGCTCGCCTCACCGAGCGATTCCCGCGTGAAGCGGCCGTCCACGCCTCGCCGAGACCGTCCCACAGCCCTGCGAGACGCTGACCGCGCCGATGGCGCATCGTCAGCGTCACCATCGCAACACGACCACCGTCGAGATACCAGCGCTCGACGGCGTCGCCGATCTCAGCTGCCCGGCCGGCAAGAATCTTCGAGGAGCACAGCGGACACGACCACACCGAGCCGCACGTCTGCAGGCCCGCGAAATGCGCTCGCCCCTCCTCACACCGCAAGCGCAGCTCCACAGCCGCATAACCACTGGCCAGCGTCCGCCGACAGTGGTGTAGGCGCCTCAAACCCGAGTGGTCCTGAAGCCAGCGAAGAGCAGCCCACGCTAGCTCCCGCCGATCCTCGCTGCCACAGTTATTCGCATAGTCCCAAGAGGCGATCGCTTGGCGAGCTGCTGGCGACGTGTTCACCCGACATAAGATGCCGTGGCTATCGGACAGAACGAGACGACACTTCAGGTCGTCCGTTCGCCATGCCAAGATCACGACGCCATGACATCGTTGGCCGTCCTCGCTCCTCACACGACAGACAGGGTCGGGCGGGCGATCTACACTGCTCCTGTGGCTCGCCGTCCGACCCTGATCACCGTCGCGATCGCCAACCTGCTCGCCACCTCCGACGACAACGGGATCCGCGCCCAGCTGCGAGCCACGAAGGAAGCCGGCGTCGTCGTTGGATTCCTCGTCACGCTCGCAATCGCCTACCGCCGGCTCGACCGCGACGAATTCATCACCCAGCTCGAGTGGGCCGAGCTAGGCGACATGGACGAGCGCACAGCTCAGCGCTACTGGCGCCGCTTCCGCCACGCCTTCCCGACCGAGCAATCGCCCGAGCGCCTAGCACGCTGGATCGCCTCTCAGCTGAGCGACACTGAACCCATGGCCGCCGCCAGCGTCCTGGCGCCCGCCGACCTCGCTCTCGCTGCCTGAACCGCCGATAGATTATCGAGCGTAACGGGCCGAAGAATTGGGCACCCATCCGCTAGGCACCACGAACCCCAAGATCGCCTCTCGCGTACAAGCTCGGGGGTCGCGTGACGACGACTGGCAAGACATCGGCAGGTACGACCACCTTGAGCCAGCCCTACAAGCGGCCCTGGCGTATGTGCGAGAGCACCCGCGAAGCGAATCCCGCGTGATCGACCGCAACGGTGGCGTCATGGGCGCATTCGGGAGCGGCTGACTGTCGTAGCCTGCGCTCCAGGCCCGTCAAGAGCCGTCCTGCGGGCGCTACGCGTCGCTGACGCGACGGCTCTTGACTGGCCCTCCGCTACGGCTGTTTTGCATTTAGGTCCGCGATCGCGGACTGCGCCTGTCCGCCATGCTCATCCGGGCGCAGTCGTAGCGTGAGCGACAATGCCGCGGAAGTACAGCGAAGTGAGGAAGGCTCTGGCCGACGCCGGATGGGCCGTGGTACGGCAGCGCGGCTCCCACGAGGTTTGGGCGCACCCTGATCACGAAGGGCGGATTGTGGTCGCCGGAAAGGACAGCGACACCGTCCCGGTAGGCACGCTAGGTAGCATTCGCCGAGCTACCGGGTTGGAGCACCTTCGATGAGCGAGTACGTGGTCATCTACGAGCAAGACGAGGACGGCGGTTGGGGTGCGTACCTCCCCGATCTTCCTGGCGTCGTCGCGCTCGCCCCCACCCGGGCCGAAGTCAGCGAGCGTATCCAGGAGGCGCTGTCTGCCTACGCGGATGATCTGCGCGAACGGGGCCGGACATTGCCGTCGCCGCACCACGCCGCCGGCACCGTCGCAGCCTGACCCGTCGATAGATTATCGAGCGCTCACTGGTAGTGGGTCAGTTTGAACAGCCCGCTGCCTGTCATTGGTGGTCTGGACCCTGGGATCGCGGAGTACGTCGCGGTTCTCCGCGAACACGGCGTGTTCACGATCGAGTCCTGCGACGGCGGCGAAGGCCACGCCTATGCTGAGCCGACGATCAAGTTCAGCGGCGGGCGCGGCGAGGGCTTCCGTGCCCTCGCACTCGCGCTCGATCGTGGCTGGCCAGTCCGTAGGCTCGATCGCAGCTGGAAGGTCAGCAACGGCGAGCCAGCGGGACCACGCTGGCTTACGTCGCTCAGGGGAGAGAGCCGACGCCCGAGCCTTGCCGCCCTTTAGACCGCCTGAGCGACCAGCGGTCGCGTGTTTGGTCTCGACGGGTTTCGTCTGCGGCTCAGTCGCCTCGCGCACGATGCGCGCCGCAAGCGAGTTCAGATCAGCCATGGGGTGATCGTAGCGCGAGCCTCGGTGGGGTACTAGTAGTCGAGCACTTCGTCGATCACGTTGCCGTGCATGAGCGCCTTGGTGCCAGTAGACAGGTGCTCGATCTCGAACAACGGCGGGGTGAGGCGCCACGGAGTGAGAAGCGGACGGTTTCGTTTATGGACCTTGAGGATGCGCCCTTCGGTGCCATCCATGAAGAGCACGCGCGATCCCTCTCGCACGACGTCGTAGGGCTCGCCAACTGGCATCGGAGGAGTCTAGTTTGGTCCAAAGATTCAAACTGACCCACTACCCGCTCACTAAACGGCCGAGCACGCGTCCTGTTCCGTCTCGGCAGCGACCGGGACCCCCCACTTTGCGCGGCCTAGCGGTCGAACACCGCAAGCACGATCACGCCAACGCCGCAGAGCCGCAGTAGCCACATCGCCGGTCGCCACCACCAACTCTCGAGAACCGCTGTGAGGCGCTCGGCCTTGCCCCCGCGGGCGACAATACGATCACGCACGCCCCGCCACTGCCGGTCCTGATAGCTCGGGAATAAGACGATCACGCACCCGAAGATGACCTCCACAGCCAGCACCGTCGCGCAGCCTAGCGTCCTGCCCGACCGGGCGAACGGCCGATAGATTATCGAGCCTAGCGACGAATTCCGTCAGCTCGACCAGATCGCTACGGCCGCGGATCCTTGTCGAGCTTGTTCAGCTCTTCGGCTAGCGCCACCGCCAAGTCGTCGACGTCTGGCGCGCTGAAGATCGAGGCGTGATTGCCGGGTATTGATCGTGTGGTGATCGCTCCGGCGATGTGTCGGCTCCACCCGAGCTGGGGTCCCCCCATCAGGATCTGGCTGTGGGAGGTGTGCAGAACGGCCACAGGCGCGGCCAATCTCTCGGGGCGGTAGCGGCGCATCAGCTGCAGTGCACCGGCCTGATCCCACGGATCGTCGAAACCGCGAGGCCAGCTCTGGAGCGGACGCTGACCACGGGCAAGCGATGTCCCGAGTCTCAGCGCGTTGCGGACCAGGTCGGCCTGTTCTCGTGCCCGTCGCGCCAGTGATTCGTCCCTCACCGTACGGTCGCGCGCCGCGATTCGCCCACGCCAGCGAAACCCTTCAGGGGCAACCGTATCGATCAGGACCACGAGTTCGACCGCCGCGCCTTCGCGAATCAGGCTGCACGCCATCTCGAACGCGACGAGTCCTCCAAGCGAGTGCCCGCCAAGGCGGTACGGACCCGTGGGATCGTGCGCGCGCACCGCCCGCAGGCACGCGCGAGCAATCTCCGGCACGCTCGAGCTGCGCCACGACTGAACCGCCGGATCGATCGCCTGTAGCGCGAACACCGGCTGGTCGGTGAGCATCGCCGGAAGCACGTTGCGCAGGCCGATTACGCCGCGCTGGTCGGTCAATACGCAGATCCATGGTCGCCTCGTGCCGGACGATCGAAGCGGCACGAGCACGCTTGATGCCGGCTCGGAGCGAGCTGACTCTATGGCGGCAGCCTGCTCTGACAAGGTCGTTGCCGCCAGCAGCGCTCCGACGGACAGTCGCCGTCCGAAGCGATCCTCCACGGCGGCGAGCAGGTGGAGCGCGCTGAGCGAGTCGCCGCCGAGCGCAAAGAAATCGTCGCGGCTACCAATCGGACTCGAGACCTCGAGTACCTCGCTCCAGAGCTCGGCGAGAGCGGTCTGCGTTGCGTCGGTCACTTCCCCAGCGCTCCCCAACCCGGTGGCCGAGTCCGGCTCGGGGAGCGCGCGACGGTCGAGCTTCCCGTTTGGCGTTAGCGGGAGTGCGTCGAGCACGACGATCGCGCTCGGCAGCAGAGCGCCGGGCAGCCGGCTTGCGAGCGATTCGCGCACTCGCGTCGTATCGGGCGAAGCGCCCGCCGCCCCGACCACGTAGGCCACCAGCTTGCGCTCGGCGCCTTCGCCGCGCACAGCCACGGTCGCATCGACAATCGAGTCCTGTTCGCGCAACGCGTGCTCGAGCTCGCCGGGCTCGACGCGCACACCGCGGATCTTTACCTGGTCATCGAGGCGACCGCGATAGTCGAGCAAACCGTCCTCAGTCCACCGCGCCAGGTCGCCGGTGCGATACACGCGCACCGGGTCCCCGCCCGTGAACGTCAGATCAGGGAAGCGTTGGGCCGTGAGCTCCTCGCGCCCGAGATAGCCTCGAGCGAGACCGAGGCCGGCGAGCAGCAGCTCGCCCGGGACGCCTTGCGCCACGGGCCGGAGGTGGCGGTCGACAACGTAGGCGTGTGTCCCGGGCAATGGCCGTCCGATATACGGGTGTCCCCCAGGCTCGCAGCGGTGAGCCGTCGAGTAGGTCGTGTCCTCGCTGGGGCCGTAGAGGTTCCAGACGGCACTGATGCCCGGCTTTGCATACAGCCGGTCAACGAGTGCCGACGGCAACGCCTCGCCGCAAAGGGCAACGGTGTGTACGGACTCCGGGAGGGCGCGCACCCGGAGTAGCTCGCTCAGAGCGGACGGAATCGTGTTCACGAACGCGATCTGATGGCGGAAATGCGGATCGCTGAGGGCGAGAACGTCGTCTACAAGCACGATGCGACCGCCGAGCGCCAACGTCACAAGAGTCTCGAACACCGAAATGTCGAAACTCATGGAGGTCGACGCAAGCATCCCGTCCCGCTGATCGTCAGTGAAAGTCGCCTCGGCCCATTCCACGAGCTGCGCCACTGAGCGATGCTCGACCATCACCGCCTTTGGTGTCCCCGTCGAGCCTGAGGTATAGACGAGGTGCGAGAGATCGTTCGGCGCGACCGACCGCTCCGACGCCGCGGGTGGATGGGACGCTGGCATGGCATCGACGTCGAGCACCGCGCAGCGCTCAAGTGGCGGCAGCCTTCCCCGCGAGCCGGCATCGGTAACGACTGCAGTCGCGCCGCTGTCATCGAGCATAAAGGCCAAGCGCTCCGCCGGATACCTCGGATCGAGCGGCAAATACGCCGCGCCGATGCTGTGCGCGGCGAGCACTGCGCAGAGCATGTCGGGTGTGCGGGCCATCGCGACGCCGACTAGACCGCCCGGTCCGGCACCCAGCTCGACCAGATGTGCCGCCAGCTGGTCGACGCGAGCCCCGACCGCGGCGTAGTCGACGATCATGTCGCGGTGTTCGATCGCGACGCGCCGAGGATCGCGCGAGATACGGCCGCGGATGCGAGCTGGCACGAGGTCGGCCGCTGTTGGCACACGACACTCGTATAGCTCGCCGGACAGCATCCGCCGGCGCTCTGGGCTGAGTTCGCAGACGGACGCCACCGACGCCTCCGGGTCGGCGACGCAGGCGCGCACGAGCGTCTCGTAGCGGTCGATGATGCGCCAGGCCTCCCCCGCCGGAACGAGCGCATCGTTGTAGAGCACGTTGACGAGGATCTCGTCGTCGCCAAAGGCCTCGAGCGTCAGCGGAAACTCGAGCTGCTCGATCAGCCGAACGTCGCGGCGCTGCCACGCTGGATCGGCGGCGCGTAGCACGCTGTTCATCGACGCGGTCTCGTAGGAGAACAGCGTCTCGGCGATCGGTCGTGAACGCGCGAGGCCGCTCCAACGTCGCATGTCAAGCAGCGGTGCATGTTCGAAATCGCGCACCGCCAGGTTAAACTCGCGTACCCGCGTGAACCACTGCCTCACCGGTTCATCGGGCTCAAGACGCAACCGCACCGGCGATGTCACCATCAGCAGGCCGACCATGCCCTCGGTGTCGAACGGCGGCGATCGACGCCCGGCCCGCGTCGTCGCAAACAGGAGGTCGTCGCTGTCAGCCTCCTGCGCAAGGACCAGCCCGTAGGTGCCCTGGAGGACCGTTGCCGGCGTGAGCTCGTGCTCTGACGCCATGCTGCGTAGCGCGTTCGAGAGTTGCGCGTCGAGCCGGCGCGAGATCATGCCGCCGTCGCTCTCCCCGGAGGGGGTCGATCCGTCGGTTGGACGAGCGCCAGGTGCAGGCGTCGGCTCGTCGATCCCGGCGAGGACGCCGCGCCAGAACGCCTCGGTCGCGGAATCGCTGCCGCGGCCGGCCGCCCACTCCGCAAACCGCGCGAACGGTGGTTCGGTATCTCCACCCCCGGGGCCTCCCGGTGGCTTTCCTGCATAGGTATCAAACAGCTCACCTAGGAGCGCGACACGCGACCGGCCGTCGAGGATCGAGTGGTGATAGGTCCACAGAACTCGGGTTTCGCTGTCCGAGAACTGGCAGATCGCGACGCGCATCAGCGGTGGTTGGGCCGGCTCGAAGCCGAGCTGTCGGTCGGCGACAAGCAATTCCTGCCAGCGGCTTTCGCGCTCGTGCTCGCCGAGCCCGCGCCAGTCGGTGATCACTACACCGAGGTCGACCGCCTCGTGCACACGCTGAAGAGGTATCGCCGACTCGCCGATCAAGAAGCTGGTACGCAGCACTCCATGCCGCTCCACGAGTACGAGCCACGCCCGGCGGAGCGCCTCAGAATCGAGCGGCTCACGGCAGCTGATGGCAACCTGCTGCGTGTAGCTACCTCGGTGGCCGCTAAGCGTCTCGTAGAGCAGGCCCGCCTGCATCGGCGCGCAGGCGAAGGTCGACTGTTCGCCTTTCATCCAGCGGTCGACGGACCCGGCAGTCCGAGCATTGCGCGTGTCTCTGCGGCGCCGCTTAGCGATCGTCCCGCAATTTCCGCCAGCCTTGCCACGCGGCTGACGAGCTCGGCGTTTGTCGCCGGTGTCCGCGTGAGGTGATCCAGGTGCGGATTGTCCTCGAGCCCAGTGCGCACGTGTCCGCCGGCGAACACGGCGAATGAATTGATTGGAAGCTGGAAGGCGCCGATTCCGGCAGCGGCCCAGATCACGCCGGCTGGCAGCGCATCGACGAGCTGCTCCAGCGCACCCATCCGCGCCGGCGCCGTGTTCGCGGACCCCAGCAGGACGTTCGCGTACATCGGCGTCGGCAACAGCCCCTCGGCCTGCAGTGTGTGCGCGAGGTACGCCATGCCGCTATCGAAAACCTCCAGCTCAGGACGGATCCCGGCCGCGCCCATCCGCTCGGCCAGGCCGCGGATCATCTGCGGCGAGTTCATGCTCGCTACGTCACGGAAGTTCAGTGAACCGAGCGTCAGGCTGGCCATGTCGGGTTTGGCCGCTCCCTCGAGCGTCAGCACGTCAGCGCGCTTCTCGAGCTCGCTAAACGTGCGCCCGCTGGTACTGGCGCAGACGACGATGCCCGGACAGTGTTTGCGGATCTCGGGGATGAATTCCGCGTACGCTTCGTGGCGCCACTCGGGTGACTCGTCGGGTGCGCGCGCATGTAGGTGGACGATCGTCGCACCAGCCTCATAACACGCCTGCGCGTCGGCAACGATCTGCTCTGCGGTGACTGGGACGTGGGGCACGCTTGCACGACGCGGCACCATGCCGGTCAGCGCCGCGTTGATGATCAGCGGCGTATACGGACGCAGCGGGTGCGGAACATACGGTGGGTAGGAAGAGCTGCGTGGTCTCCCACC
>Ga0182015_10000882_pt1 | contig 41931 bp, 42 predicted proteins | sample 712P3MmetaG_FD_120478 | JGI IMG/M metagenome (GOLD analysis project Ga0182015, IMG submission 120478) | Permafrost microbial communities from Stordalen Mire, Sweden - 712P3M metaG | ecosystem: Environmental > Terrestrial > Soil > Wetlands > Permafrost | place: Sweden: Stordalen | collected...
ATTATATGGGGGGACACATGAGCAGTCAGATTTTCAACCGGCAGGCTTCGTAGACTCATTACAAGGCATTGGAGTGCCGACTGCCGGGTTCAACGGGAGCGTTGCGAGATTTTATCGCCACCCTTTTTTTTAGTTTTTCAACGGTATCGACCCATAGCGGAAACTGCCAACTCCGGCTGGATTGGCCTGAAAATGTAACGGCCGTACCAGCGTTTGGCTAAGAAACCTGCCTCATCTCACGATAGTCCCGAGCAGCATGTCTGCCGGCGAGAAGGCGCGGCTTGATAATGACGGAAATCGCGTTATTGGTGCACTCCACGCGGAAATTGCCGATTTGGCTGCGCAGGAGCCGCGGTTTCCATAAATCTGATATTGCCAAGAACCGTTAGAATTGGAGAATTTCATGCGGTCTAGATTAGGCGCGCTGACGGCTCTCTGCACGATCACGCTCGGCGCACTGTTGAGGCTCTGTTGCGGCGGCGTCGTTGATTTATCAAAGCGCAAAATCAGGATGTGAGAACCGAAGCGCGCCTCAGCGGCCGGATTGCCTAACACCGCCCATTTGTGCCGAAATTCTTCCTCGGATTCCTGCGCGCCCTGACCGACGCGACCATACAGGATCCATTTGCGCTCGCCATCCGCGACGAGAAGCGGGCTACGGTGTGCGCGCCAGGCGAGGACATCGAACTTCGACTCAAAATGAAATGGCTCGGCATAAGACGTAACGATGGTTTGCACCGCCGGGTATTCGGCAACGATCACACCCTGCGGGCGCAAATTATTTGCAAGATATGCCGCGACCTGGTCCCAGCGCGGCTTAGTCTCCGAGCTGTAATACGGCCACAGGCTCACCGCTCCGCCCATCGCGACGGCTGCGGTGATCGCCGGTGAAAATCTCGCCGGCAGCGCCGCCACTCCGATGCCTGCCATTAGAAAAAACGGACCCGTGCTCCACAGCAAATACCGCGGCACCAACACCGGCTGAAATATCGATATCAGCAAAATGGTGACCGGCATGGCCACAAAGGCAAGTCCGATCACCGCCAGCAGATTCGGTTGCGATTTCAACCGCCAAGCCCCGAACAGGACAAGCGCTACGACCGCGACGCCAAATTGTGGCAACGGCGCTGGGAGCAGGCCAAACGTCATCATGTCCGATAGGCGAAACATGTAGACCGCCGCGATGATCGAACGGATGTTGTCCCAAGTGGGCTGAGGCACCCATTCAAGCCCGGTCAGAGCAGCGCCTCGATTTGCCGAATACATGATGATGAGCGCGGGCAACCAGACAAGCGCGATGGCCGCCTGCGTCCATGCCCAATTGCGCAGCAGGGCGCTGCGGGCCGACGCGGTGCGGTGAACGATCACTAAGAAAGCGATGTTCGAAGCGATGAGCCAGGGGATTGTATTGTTCTCGACGAAGAGTGCTCCGATCGTGCCGAGCAGATAGGCTAGCCACGGCCCACGCAGCGCGTCGGGCCGGCTGAATGGCAACGCGGCCGCTTCAGACTCCCGTGCGATGCAGACAAGTCCCCAGACCGCGACCAGCACCGAGCAGGAAATAAGAGTGTACGGCCGAGCCTCCTGGCCGAACTGAACCGCCAATGGCGACAGCGCCATCAGCAATCCCGCCACAAGGCCCGCGAGCGCGCCACCTATTTCGATCGCTGATCGCGTGACGAGGAAAACGCAGACCGTCCCGAACACGGCGGATGGAAATCGTAACGCCCATTCACTAATGTGCGCCGAGGCAAATGGACGGAGCAGCAGAAAATAGGTCGGGTAATGCTTGTGGGTGAGCGCGTCGATGACGAGGCTGTCGAGCGGAAGTCTCGCCCGGGTTAAGCTCAAAATCTCATCATACCAGAGCGGCTTGTCGGCAAGGCCATGGAATCGCAGCAGTGCCGCGAGAGCCGCCAAGGCTAAAGGCAACGCTATCGCCGCGTTTAAGGCTTTGAAATCGGTGAACCGCGCTGTAAATGGCCATTTGGCGCTCGCAGTAGGCATGCCGCACTCGCGCCAATTTTGATCGAATTGCATGCGACTGACCACAACGCGCCCGGACGACACAATCTATACCGAATTGTTGAGGATCAGTCACGGGGTCGGAATGCGTCTAGCGATCGGGATTGCATTTTCGTCCACCTTGCTCACGCGCGCCGAGGACGTGATCGAATAAACGGGCCGATGTCGCTTAATGGCCCTTAGCGTCATTTAGCGGCATCGTAGCATTTCGGTCGCTTTCGGAGCGAAGCTGACATTGAGCCGGATTTATGAGTACACGCCCTAGCGCGTGCTTTTTGCGTCCCGCCAATCTGCCCAACTATGTGCTCGATCGCCTGAGCCGATATGAGGTCACCCTGTGGCGCCAGGTCGGCCAGATCTTATTCGCACTCGACAGTCTAGATCGCCGCAAACCCCAAGAGAGAAGGCGGCGGTCTTTCACTTGATCAAGCAAAAGCAATCGTCATCATGGATGCTTCTCGTTTTTTGCAGCGCGCATTCCTTCTGCCGCGGTATCGCGTTCGCACATGTACGCGCCGCTCTTCGTGTTTCCGTAATTTCTAGTTCCGCTGAAGTGGTAGACCTTGGATTTCAAATTGACCCACACAACGGTATCGGTGGGGCAACGTGCTTTAGCCTGCGCTTCGGTCGAAAATTCGTTCGCTCCGACCGGATTCGCCGCACTGGTGGGAGCCGCTTTGGTGGCAGGAGCTGGGGAAGCCGGCTGGCTCGACGGAACAGCTGCCGTTGGCGCCGGCGCCGCTGAAGGAGCAGGGACAGAAGCCGACGGTGCTGCCGGAGCCGCGGTGGTTTGTGCCGGCGCAGCGCCGCCGCGACATTGGGCGACGTAAGCACTTTCCGTCACTCCGCTCGCCTGATTGGCCGACTTATTTGCCCGCCATTCGTCTCGGCATGCCTTCGCGGTCTTTTGTCCGCTCGCTGCTTGCGCGGCGGCAGCAGTAGGAGCGGGGACAGAAGCCGGCGGTGCTGCCGGAGCCGCAGTCGCTTGAGCAGGCGCGGCGGCGCCGCGACATTGGGCGACATAAGCGCTTTCGGTCACTCCGCTGGCCTGATTGGCAGCTTTATTTGCGCGCCATTCGTCTCGGCACGCCTTCGCGGTCTTTTGTCCGCTCGCTGGTTGCGCAGCCAATGCTGCAGCCGACGGTGCTGCCGGAGCCGCAGTGGTTTGAGGCGGTGCTGCCCCACCGCGACAGTTAGCAACGTAGGCTTTTTCCGTCACTCCATTAGCTTGATTGGCGGCCTTATTGGCCCTCCATTCTTCCTGGCATGTCGCTGCCGTCTTTTGTTGGGCCATTGCGTGTGAAGACAACATCAAAACTCCGAAGACTGCCGCGTACATGACAACCGCGATTTGCCGTTTCATTTGTCGACTCCTTGAGGGTGTTCATTTCTGTCTACTTCAGACAATCCCGCCAGCAAAGCACCGTGTGGAATGGAGCACTCAGGGCCGACCCTGGGATTTGTTACTTTTGCGAACACAATCTGACAGCGCCCACCGTACGCCGCTCCCTTAGGCCAGTCGACCCGGCGGCGGATTTCTTCGATGACGATACTGTCGCTCCGCCGTACGTCATGTAGGCTGGAGGGAGCGGTTAGCCGACGGTCGTGTCGTAACCGTCGCCATCACGGCCATGACGTTCCATCGCCCGGTGTTGGTCGGCGATGAGGTCTCATGCTTCTCTGCAACGTGGAGCGGACCGTGAATACGTCGATCGCCGTAAAGATCGAGAGCTGCGATCAGCGTCGAGCAAATCGCCTTGGTCGGATCGCCGGCATGCGCCTGCGAAACCAGACCGGCACTGGGGGATAAGGAAATAGATAACGTGCCAGGTCGACAATCTGCTTTGAATCGTACTGCTTGCCGATGCGCGCGAGAGCGTAGTCGATAACCTTGTTCTTGCCCTCGTCATCAAGGCCTACTGGGCGGCAAGTGTCCGGAATTTGATCAGCCTCATCGAAACGGGTGGTGCATTATTGTCGCCGCTCGCCGTCGCCCCGGCACTTAGGGTAAAAGCGAATTTTGTTTTCTAGTTCCCGTCAGTGGTTGGCGAATGGGAGCTGAAATCAGCGCTCAACCTTAAGGTTTTCTGCAGATGTTTTGCCTTTGTTCGAGACTTCGTCGTATTCGACGACTTGCCCCTCATTGAGACTGCTGAGGCCGGCCCTCTCGACCGCTGAGATGTGGACGAAAACATCCTTGCCGCCCGCTTGCGGCTGAATAAATCCATACCCTTTTTGGGAATTGAACCACTTCACGGTACCTCTAGCCATCATCTGCTCCTAATGAATTGGCGGCTCGTTGCCACACGTCTGCTCAGTTCGTTGTCATCGACTAGACTTGGTACATGTACGAGCTACCTTGAAGGTGGCAATTTTGGCTCGGACACAAAAACCATACGCAACTTCAGCGCCTTGATGACAGTTTTAGTTGGCGGCTTTAGACCGCGTAGAATCTTATTCACTGTACTTCGATTAACGCCGGTCTTTCTAGACCACTGCGACTGGCCCCTGCTTGCTCTATCTCAGAGCGTAGGATGGAAATAATATCGTCTTCTTCAAGAAAGCGCATTGTGGATCCTATCTCATCATCCCATTACTGGGAATAAGGTATGAGCGGGGGTATTTCAAACATCCCCGGGAGGCTTCATGCCGTTTCCCCCTCTTGAGATGCAAGCCGTCTTGCGTAAAGATATACGCAGTACAAGGGCGTAGCGTGGAGTAGTAGTGATGTTGACCGTTGCGGATTATCGAAAGAGAGCGCACGACTGTGGAGTGGAAGCCGAACGTGCATCGGATCGAGATGGGCAATTGCAGTGGCGGGTGCTCGCTGATCTTTGGCTCATGTTTGCTGAACAGTTTGACCGTCGGGAGTCCGGCCATGATGAGACGCCAGATGCGATTACCGTTATCAGAACTAACGTCGTCGAGGACGGAGAGCGCCTTCGGGCGCGGCTCGATCTGACGACTTGAACAAAGCTCAAGACGTACTTCACCTGATAAATCCCTGGTGTAACGGTAGCGAAACCCCGCCGCGAGCGCTCCCGCCATTCCGGCGATATCGGATTTTGCGTCATCAGCCTGACCGTAAGGGTGTCTGGCGCCTCGGCGAGATGTTGGCGCTAGGTTCATTGGCACCGGCAGGCAATCGCCCCTACGCTATCCGGCTTTCGCTCGATCTGATTTACTCAGACGAGGGTGGTAGGATTAAGATCAGCCAGCAATGGTTCAGCGAATCACCTCAGCCACGGAATAGGGAGCGGGGGAGATGGAACAGGCGACAACGCCGGCAGCGATGATGATTAGTGCGACATGGGCCGAATTGCTGGCTGGTGCCGCTGCCGTTGCCATTATCATCGTCGGCGGGGTATGGGCGGTAGTCGGTTTCTTTTTGAATGATCTAAAAAGCGACTATAGGACCATGCGGACTAAAATGGACGGAGTGCATATCGCAATCAACAGTTTAACCGTCGCGGTGGCCGAGATGAAAGCTTCAATGCCCATTCTTGATAGCGGCCTAAAGGAAATGCTCGACGACCTGGATAAATTGCGCAGTGAGATCAGCGACGACATGGGTCGATTGCGCAGTGAGGTCGATGCAGTGAGCAGTAACATCGTACGCATTACAAATTTTTTAGCCCATCTGGCCGGAACGCCGCCCTCATTTCCCTCAGATCTGCGGCCGGAGTAGTCGCACGACGCGTCGAGACAAGTGTCTTTTGGGTCTTGCGGATGTTGGACGCGACGAACTACGAGCCGGTCCCCGAATTCGATCAATCGTTACGTGTTGGGAAGTGATTAGGGTTCAGATTCATTAAATCCACAATACAAGAGCGGCGATCAGGCAACAGAGGCCAGGAAGTTGCGCGCCAACCTATCGTAGCGCGTAGGCCACGCGCGACGGCCCCGTGCAATCGGAAGAAATGCGGTTCCCAGCCATCTTACCAGACCGAAAGCAATCGGCCGACATCATTGATTAATGCACCGATCACGCACGCCGCCCAGCCGCTGGCGATCGGCCCAAGCACGACGGCGGTATTCACGCGAGCGAGCGTTTGCTCGTCGACGAAATGGCCTTTTTTGAAAAAGTGGACCATGTAGCCACTCTTTGGCAGGCACACTTGACCGCCCGGTGCGACGCTACTCAGCGAGTCGACTAACCAACATCCTGCTGGTAGCGTGCGCCGCAGCATGCGACTTTGCAAGGCCGGTTCGGCGCCGTTGATCTTGGCGGCGATCCAGAAAGGGCATGCGCCCCTCTCACTGTTTCTCGAAGCTGAGACTGCAAGGACATAGCGGCTGGCTCGAGGACGACCTTCTGGCGACAGGCAGCGTCGACTGCACTGCCGCCACAGCTTCAGCGCTGCCGCTTTCGCCCGATTTCGCGGTCTTGCAAGACTTGGCCGAGCCGCGACGCAAACGGCCGGTTAGAGAAGCGGACATTCTGCCGAGATCGTAGAATGTTAGCTAACGGCAAAAGACCTGACCTTCAGGCGGCCCGACCGATGCAAGTGACAAAGCTCACAATGCTCATCTCATCAGGCCGTGCCTCGCGGGCCGTGGAGCTACTGTGCTCGCTACTTCGTATTGGGAGAGTCGGCGGGCGGCGCAGCGGGCGCGGATGGCGTAGCGTTCTCGGGCGGCGCAGCGGGCGCTGAGGGCGTAGCGTTCTCGGGCGGCGCAGCATCCCCGGTTGGTGCAGCTGCTGGAGCCGGCGCCTGATGGCTCTGTGCAAGCGCCGCCTTGCAGGCTTCCGACAATTGTGCGCGGTGCTCGACCATGCACTTGTGACGGGCCTCAGGATCCCGGATTACGGCGCTGCAAAGCTTTCTGGCGTCGGGTCCGCAGGCGGCGCGAACCGCCGCAGTGGTTGCGGGACCCGCCGCCATGGCGAGGGTGGGCGCCACTAAGGCGATGACGACGCCAAGATTTCGCAATCCGATCATCATCAACTCCGACATTTTCTGGGGCGATTTGACGCCGGGCGGACCCGCAAAAATATCACATGGCCGGTCTAGCCGGAAGCGCAGCTTTACCCCTGAAAGCGGACGTTCGGGATACTACGACGGCGCGGCAGCAGCTGTGGGTCGCATGCATCCGCCGACGTCAGAATACGAATGCGATGGGGACGATAAGTAGGACGCCGGCTGCAATCATCAGAATCTCGATGGCGTCATAGTGTGGAGTGTGACTGTTTGGACACTGAACGATTTGCGGGGGCATGACCGGTGCGTTCCTATCTCGTTATCGAATGTCCGGTAAGCGCCCGCTCTGGACCGTAGACTGGCCGGCTTTGACGAGTGGCGCGCTGCCGAGATCGATTTCGCTGACATTCGCGAACGTGCCTACGACCGCGACCAAGGTGGCACATAGAAGGCCGACGACCACAATCTTCAAATGGGTCCCGCGGTCGGCACTCCTCATCAAATGATTCATGGCCTGCTCCTGTCCTTTGTCGCCACATTCCTCGTCTCCTGCGGTGCGGGATGTGACCCAAAGCACAAATTCGCGCTTTTGCCATAGCCGCCCGAATCCGCATCCGAAGCGCCGACAGCCGACGATCGGCTATATAAGTCCCATGGAGTTCGGGATGCAGGCGGAGTTAGCTTAAGGCCGGTGTCGACCGAACCGGATGGAGGGCAGGTGAAGCGAAACTCCCCTTATTCCACATATATGTTGTGGGTGTAGAATGAGTCGTAAGCGTTGTTCTGATGCCACCTTTTGCGAACACTGATGAATTCGTGGCTTGAAAATCGACCGGCGAAATTTGTCTTAGGAATTACTAAACGACTGTCGGGCAAACTCTTAATTAGAGATCACTATTTGACCCGAGAAGGCTCGCCATCGACTGTAAGCTACGCTCGAGAGCTGATTACTAGAAGACAGCCTGACTTCTGGCGTCAAAGCACCGGCACAAACCATTCAAGCTGTAATGACGGCATACGTTACCCTTCTCACCGAACTCGACCACGCAATCGCACACGGCTCGGCCCAACGGCGGGCCGAAATGCTAATGCACGTCACTGATCTCTTTATCCGCGGATCGGTTGGATTGTCAGACCACGAAATTGACTTGTTCGATGATGTCATCTCCCGACTCGCTATAGAAATTGAAGTTTCAGCGCGGTCGTTGCTTGCGCGACGTCTTGCGTCGATTGCTAGTGCGCCGCTCAACGTTACTCGGATGCTAGCAAGCGATGATGAAATCACGGTTGCCTATCCCATTCTTGCTGAGTCTGAGCGGCTTGACGACGCCACTCTTGTACGAAGCGCTCGATCAAAAAGCCAAGAACATTTACTCGCAATTTCAAGACGGAAATCACTGAGTGAAGTAGTTACCGACGTGCTTGTTGAACGTGGAAACAAATATGTTGTGCTGAGCACTGCCAAAAATGCTGGAGCTAAGTTCTCCAAGGCGGGCTTTTCTGGACTTGTTAAACTTTCCGATGGCGACGACACTCTCGCCGCGTGCGTTGGCTCGCGGCCGGACATTCCTCACTCGCTATTCCTGGCTTTGCTTGCCACGGCATCAGAATTGGTTCGGTCGAAGCTTCTTGCCGAAAATCCAAAATTCAGCCGGGAAATTCACGACGCTGTCGCAACGGTTACCGACAATATTCGCAAGGATGCCCATGCCAGAACGACGAACTATACCGCAGCGCAAGCTTTGGTTCAGTCTCTAGATGATTCTGGGCAGCTCAGTGACGACAAGATTCGGACGTTTTCTGAAGATAGAAAATTTGAAGAAACCGTAGCCGCACTTGCGCGCATGTGCAATGTGGCTATTGGAGTGGTCGAACAAGCAATGATTCAGGAAAAACCTGAAACCTTGCTGATTCTAGCCAAGGCTGCGAAGCTGTCATGGCCTACCGCGAAAATCCTGTTGTCGTTTCGTGCTCGTGCTTGTCAACGGGCCATCTCATCAGGCGAGATCGAGCAATGCCTGGCAAGCTTTGAGCGCTTGAATTTCAGCACAGCGCAGAAAATCATCGAATTCCATAGAATGCGGCGGGCGAGCGGATCATCTCAGCTTGTTTGATGGAGCAACAGTAGAGCCTTAGTATCAATCGCTGGCTGGCGGCCCCATAATCAAATCGTCTTGGGCTGCTAAGGCGGATTCTGTTGAAAACTCAAAAATGGGCTGGCGGCAAAATTTCGCGGTGCCTCCGTCGAAACCGCTAAGAAAAGAATTTGCAAAAGCCTCTCAGGGCAATTTCTGAATAAATCGGTGGAATTGAATCCGAAAGAGTTGGCTTTCACGGTTGGCTTCTCGCGAAATAATATTTTCGTATTGGCCGTCGAAGAGAACCTCATCAGCCGCCCAGAGGATGCCGATGAGTACCAAAAACATGAGGAAGCCCCGCATATCCGCAAGTTAGAGTGGAATTGACTTAAAAATCGTTAGCGCAACCGTTGTACAACAAACAACCTTCGGATCGCGTAGCCTGACCAATCGCGCGATCCCTCATCAATCATCTGAGCACCGGCTCGCCTGAGCAACGGCAGTTGAATGCAAGCGAGTGATAAGATCCGTCCGCCGTTTAGGACGCGTCACTGCAGCTGTTCGTGAATGCGCGGCCGAGTTATCGGACGGATGCGGCGCCGGTAAGGCCCTGTCGGCAGGAGTGCAAGTGGGGACATCATAGTAACTTGTTTGCTTACTGGCCGTTTGATTGACTTCTTTGCCACAGGCGTATGACGTCCTGGGCCGCCGCGCTCGAGAGCTTTTCGAAAATGCGCTGATTGCTCTGTAGACTGTGGCTCGACATGCCATGTCCCTTCCTGCGTAACAGAACGACCGCCTGCGCCGTTGGCCAAGCAAAACCGGCGGCCTTGCATACCACGAGGATCGAATCGGCGCGCTTGTCTGCCATAGTCCGATGCATTACCTCGATCGGAATTTTGCACACTTGGGACAACGCCGCGACCGTTTCCTCGTAGCGCCCCGCGCTGGCCAAGTTAACGATCGCCGCTTCGTCGAGCTTATCTTCACGCCGAATTTTTTCCACTACGTGCTGGGCGGCCGAATAGTCGGGCGGCGTAGCGTTAATCCCGAGCTGGTTTGAGATTTCAGCGAGCACGCGCCGGATTTTAGCCTGGGTTTCAGGCCCTGCCGTGGCGACCAGCCGCTTCTGTACGATCTGTGTTGCATGCAAGAACAGCTCGCGAAATAAGACCTGAGGAATATCGGCACGCTGACCTACTTTTTCAGCTAAAATTCCATCTCTATCGGCCTTTCGGATCAGAATAGAAAATCCTGCATGCGAAAAAAGTGCGCCCTTATTTTCGGCGACATTACGGACCACCTCGCGATCGCCACGGCGTACCAGAACATCGGTAATCATTTCGGCAATCTGATTACGATTGGAAATAGCAAGTAGATGCCCTTGGCTCTTGCTCCTCGCCACGTCGAGCAAGTCGGGATCCTCCAGTCGCTCGGAATATTGCAGCACTGGACCGGCAACAGAACTGTCGTCGTCCTGCGCGAGACGTCGTACAATCCGCGGCGGCGCATTAGCTAATCGGGCGAGGCTGCTCGACAGTTCAAACCGAGCATTTTCTTCGATCTCTGCGACGAGACGATTGAAGACGTCGTCAAATAGCTGGACATGTTCCTCGGTGAAGTCAGCCGCGCGCCCAACAAAGAGATTCGTTAAGCCTTTGAGCAATTCGGCTCGCCGGCCTCGAGAACCGTGTTTAACGAGAATTTCAAGCTCGGAAAGCAGTGGGGCGTCGGCGATCACGCGAACCTACGGACTTGCAATGGGTCAACGGATGTTCACGCAATGCTACCAAAACGACCTGAAGGAACAGTTATTACCAAAATTAACACAATCCCGAGGAGGCCTGGAATTGCTGCAGGTCCAAGGGCCTGACAAATGTCTTGACGCGGTCTAATCGTCGCGGAAGGACTCAGTGGCCAGCCCATGGGAGCGATTTGCTAATCGAATCAAGCTGGTGAACGGTCCCCATTTGGAATGGGTACCTCATTTGCGGCCTTCCGCCGCAACGGTTTACGGCACTACAAGCCCCGGTATAAGAATTCCCCATTTGACGCCAAAATGCGTGATCAACGCGTCAGCGCCACCCAAGTCACCGCCGCAGCGATAATGACGATACGGCGCTTATGCATAGCGCTTGTGCCGGGTCTTGCCGCCGTCTAGCTTGCAAAAAATCATTCTGCAGATAATGACGCTTGATCGCAAACGACTGGCCCGGATTGCCGATTGGGAAGCTGTTGCGGTGGCTGCGTCGCTGCCGTGGTCGACATCGGCGACCTCTATTCTCATCGTCGTGTGGCTCTTGACTTTGATTGCGACCTTGGACGTCGCAACGGTGCGGCGCGAGATCGAGACGGCGGCTGGCGGTTTGCCGGTATTGCTCTGGCTTCTCGCGGCCGTCGGGATGCTGTGGGCCGAGGTCAGCTGGTTCGAACGCTTTGGCGGTCTCGACGGCTTTCACCGCCTGCTGACGATCCCGTTATTGTTGGCGCAGTTTCGACGGTCCGATAACGGTATGCGGGTTGTCTATGGATTCTTCGCTTCCGCAGTAATTTTGCTGGCTACGTCGTGGCTATTGGCGATCGATCCCAACCTCACGTGGCTTCACAACAATCCGATCTATGGCGTTCCGGTCAAAGACGTCATTTCCCAGAGCACCATATTCTTGATCTGTGCGTTCGCTCTCATCTGGCGCGCATGCGATCTCTTGCGCGAAGGAAACTGGCGGCTTGCTTCAGTACTCGGCGGCTTGGCTGCGCTTTTTCTCGCTAATATGGTCTTTGTCGCAATAAGCCGCGCCGACGTCGCTGTGGCTCCGTTTCTCATTTGGTTACTCGGCTGGCGACAATATGGCTGGAAAGGAACCGCGATAGGCTGCATTGCGGGCATTGTCCTGGCAGCGGGAGCATGGGCGAGCTCGCCTTACTTACGCGAACGCCTGACGACTGCCGTCGAGAATGTGCAGAACTATCAAGCCACTCACGTACACAACGACGTCGGCGACCATGTTGAATTCCTGAAAAAGTCGCTGGTCTTCGTCCGCGAGGCTCCCCTGATCGGACACGGCACCGGCTCGATCGCCGATTTATTCCGCCGATCGGCGGCGGGCCAGACAGGCGCGGCCGGTGTGGCCTCGGTCAATCCGCATAATCAGATTTTCGCGGTGGCGATACAATTGGGACTCCTCGGCGCCGCCGTCCTGCTCGCCATGTGGATCGCGCATTATTTTCTGTTCCGTGCTGCGGGATTTACCGCCTGGATCGGCGCCATTGTCGTGGTCGAGAACGTCGTCTCGTCGCTCACGAGCTCGCACTTGTTCGATTTCATGCACGGGTGGCTTTACGTGTTTGGCGTCGGCGTTGTCGGCGGTATGATGTTGCGCGATAGAACGATCAAGAGCGCGGATTGAGAATGCGTATGTGATCCGGGCGGCAATTACATTTATCGACAGCGCAAAATGCTCAGCAGCGGTCCAAGGATCGCTGCTTTCGCTTTTGGCGGTCTGCTTATAAAGCGGGCGGCGGTCGTGCTGAAAAATTTAGCCTGAATATCGGCCGCTTATAATACCTTGTAATATCATGGTCTTAGGCGGCGGGAGAATCTGGCACATGGTTTGCGATGCTATCCGCAAGGCGCCCTCAGTGCGCCCGCCGATCACCGAGAGGCTTATCCATGTTCAGCATAACGCAGCCAAGGTCGCGCCGTTGGTTCTTAACCACTGCCGGACTTGCGACATGTCTTCCGTTTGGGCTCATAGCGGCTGTGCCCGCCCGGGCCGACGACACGATCAAAGTCGGCATTCTCCATTCACTCTCCGGCACCATGGCCATCAGCGAGACCACGCTGAAGGACGTGATGCTGATGCTCATCGATGCGCAAAACAAAAAGGGCGGCTTGCTCGGCAAGAAGCTCGAGGCGGTCGTCGTGGACCCGGCCTCGAACTGGCCCTTGTTCGCGGAAAAAGCGCGCGAGCTGATCAGTCAAGATCACGTCTCCGTGGTGTTCGGCTGCTGGACCTCGGTGTCGCGCAAGTCCGTGCTGCCGGTGTTCAAGGAGCTCAACAGCATCCTGTTCTATCCCGTCCAATTCGAAGGCGAAGAGGGCGAGCGTAACGTGTTCTATACCGGCGCCGCACCGAACCAGCAGGCAATCCCCGCCGTCGATTATCTGATGAGCGCGGACGGCGGCTCGGCGAAGCGGTGGGTGCTGGAAGGCACCGACTATGTCTATCCGCGCACCACCAACAAGATCCTCGAAGCCTATCTCAAGCAGAAGGGCGTCGCTGACGAGGACATCATGATCAATTACACGCCGTTCGGCTTCTCCGACTGGCAGACCGAAGTCTCCAAGATCAAGGCGTTCGGCTCGGCCGGCAAGAAGACGGCGGTGGTGTCCACCGTCAACGGTGACGCCAACGTGCCGTTCTACAAGGAACTCGGCAATCAGGGCATCAAGGCGACCGACATCCCGGTCATGGCATTCTCGGTCGGCGAGGAAGAACTCGCGGGCCTCGACACCAAGCCGCTGGTCGGCCATCTGGCCGCCTGGAACTACTTCGAATCGATCAAGACGCCGGCGAACGCCGCCTTCATCAAGGAATGGCATGACTTCACCAAGAACCCGAAACGCACCACCAACGATCCGATGGAAGCTCACTACATCGGCTTCAACATGTGGGTGAAGGCGGTGCAGAAGGTCGGCACGACCGATCCGGACAAGGTGATCGCCGCTTTGCCCGGCATTAAGCAGGCAAATCTGACCGGCGGCGTGTCTGAAATGTTGCCCAACCACTACATCACCAAGCCGGTCTTCATCGGGGAAATCCGCGCTGACGGCCAGTTCGACGTGGTGTGGAAGACCAAGGAGTTGGTGCCCGGCGACGCGTGGTCGCCCTACCTTCCCGGATCGAAGGATCTGGTGGCCGATTGGGTGAAGCTCAATTGCGGCAACTACAACACGGTCACGAAATCTTGCGGCGGCTCCTAGTGACCAGAGCACGAGTCACGGCTACGTCGACGCTTTGACCATGACTTCGGGAGGCGGCGCCGCCACCTTCCCGTTATAGCGCCGGGGACAATTGCGATGCGTTTGAGTCGAGCTTGCCTCGTCGCGCTGCTTTTGGCCTTCAGCCTCGTCTTGGGCATCGCTTTGGGCTCGACGAGCGCGCGTGCCGCAGGCCTCGACGAGGCGATCGCCCATTTTACCGCCGACGATTTCGACGAGACATTGACTGGCGTCAGCGAAGTTGTCGCCAGCGGCAGCCCACGCGCGGAAGTCATTCTGCGTGCCTTGCAGGGCAGCCAATTGATGTTCAGCACCGCCAACAAGGCGGTCTACATCCAGGACGATGCCGGCAAGCTGACCGACGCCGCGACCGGAAACGCCGTTCCCGGCGATCCGCCGGCCGATCTCGGCAACGTCAACATCAACAATCGACTGCGCGGCGCGCTCGATGCCGCACTCGGCGCGCTGACGCTGTTATCCCCGGATCCGGGCAAACGCTTCGATGCCGCGCAGGCGGTCTTCAAGTCGCGGGACGCGAGTGCGCTACCGGCGCTCGAAACCTCGATCGCCAGGGAAGAGGATGCCGGCGTCAAGCGGGCGCTCATGCAAGCGCGCGCCGCCATCGTGCTCAACTCGGCAAGCGCCACGGATGCGGACAAGCTCGCCGCCGTGGACATTATTCGCCAGCGCGGCGACCAGGACGCGCTCGGGCTTTTGTCGAGCCTGCCGGCCGGAACTGCGGTGCCGGTGATGACGGCGGCCGGCGCCGGCGTCGCCGCTATCCAGCAGCGGCTCACGTTGTGGGATACCGTTCAGAACGCTTGGTACGGTATCTCGCTCGGCTCGGTCTTGCTGCTTGCGGCCATCGGGCTTGCCATCACGTTCGGCGTCATGGGCGTGATCAACATGGCGCACGGCGAGATGGTGATGCTCGGCGCCTATGTCACCTATGTCGTGCAGGAGACGATCCGCACCCATGCGCCGGCGCTGTTCGACTACTCGCTGGCAATGGCCATTCCGCTTGCCTTTCTGTTCGCCGGCTGCGTCGGAATATTGATCGAACGCTGCATCATCCGCTTTCTCTATGGGCGGCCGCTGGAGACGCTGCTGGCGACCTGGGGGCTGTCGCTGATCATGCAGCAAGCGGTGCGCACGGCGTTTGGGCCGAACAATCGGCAGGTCGGCAATCCGTCCTTCATGAGCGGCGCGTTTGATCTCGGCGGCATCACGATCACCTATAATCGGCTTTGGATCATCTGCTTTGCGCTCGTGGTGTTCGTCGCCCTGTTGGGCCTACTGCGCTATACGCGGTTCGGCCTTGAAATGCGCGCGGTGACGCAGAACCGCCCGATGGCGGCTTCGATGGGCATCCGCACTAATCGCGTCGACGCGCTCACCTTCGGGCTCGGCTCCGGCATTGCCGGAATTGCCGGCGTGGCGCTGTCGCAGATCGACAATGTCAGCCCCAATCTCGGTCAGGGCTACATCATCGACAGCTTCATGGTCGTGGTGTTCGGGGGCGTTGGCAATTTGTGGGGCACCTTCGTCGGTTCGTTCGTGCTGGGCATCGCCAATAAGTTTCTCGAGCCCTTCGCCGGCGCCGTACTCGGCAAGATCGCCATTCTCGTATTGATTATCCTGTTCATCCAGAAGCGTCCGCGGGGCTTGTTCGCTCTCAAGGGAAGGGCGGTCGAGGCGTGAGCTCTCATATCCTCATCCGTTCGCTCGACCGCGGCGCGACGATCTTCTTGGCCGTGTTGGCCGCAATCGCGTTCGTGGTGCCCGTGCTCAATCTGGCCGTGCCGGAGTCATCGGCATTTTACATTCCGACCTATTTGGTCGCGTTGTTTGGAAAGTATCTTTGCTACGCGCTGCTTGCGCTCTCGATCGATCTGATCTGGGGCTATTGCGGCATCCTCTCGCTCGGCCACGGCGCGTTCTTCGCGCTCGGCGGTTACGCCATGGGCATGTATCTGATGCGGCAGATCGGCACCCGCGGGGTCTATTCCGATCCGATCCTGCCCGACTTCATGGTGTTCCTAAACTGGAAGGAATTGCCGATCGCCTGGTACGGTTTTCAGCATTTTGCCTATGCCGCGCTGATGGTCCTTGCGGTGCCCGGCGCGCTCGCTTTCGTGTTCGGCTGGTTCGCGTTTCGCAGCCGCGTCACCGGCGTCTATCTGTCGATCATTACGCAAGCGCTCACCTACGCGCTGATGCTTGGATTTTTCCGCAATAATTTCGGCTTCGGCGGTAATAACGGTCTGACCGACTTCAAGGATATCCTTGGTTTCAACGTGCAGGCGGAGACGACTCGCGATGCGTTGTTCTCTATCACCTGCGTCGCGTTGATGCTCGGCTTTGTGCTGTGCCGGGCGATTGTCAGCTCGAAGCTCGGCAAGGTGTTGATCGCGATCCGCGACGCCGAGGCCCGCACCCGGTTCCTCGGCTATCGCGTGGAATCCTACAAGGTGTTCGTGTTCGCGCTGTCCGCCTGTATGGCCGGCATTGCCGGCGCGCTCTATGTGCCGCAGGTCGGCATCATCAACCCCGGCGAATTTGCGCCCGGCAATTCAATCGAGGCCGTGATCTGGGTTGCGGTCGGCGGACGCGGCACCCTGATCGGCGCTGCGGTCGGAGCTATCCTCGTCAATTACGCCAAGACCTATTTCACGTCGGGGATACTCGCGCCATACTGGCTCTTCATGCTCGGCGGCTTGTTCATCGGCGTGACGCTGTTAATGCCGCGCGGCATTATCGGCAGCCTGCACCATTGGACCGCGCTGCGCAGAGCCCGCATGTCCGCCACCGCTGAGGATGGCGTGACCGCGCCGCCGCCCGAGCCACAACCGGCGGAATGAGAATCGGGCCATGAAAGTTCAAGAACGGCTGACGCGAGCTGAAGATCAGGCGAGGGAGGCTTTCGAACGCACTCTCCTCTATATCGAAGGCGTCAGCGTATCCTTCGACGGCTTTCGGGCGCTCAACAATCTTTCCTTCGCCATCGAGCCGGGGGAGATGCGCGCGATCATCGGTCCGAACGGCGCCGGAAAAACGACGATGATGGACGTGGTCACCGGTAAAACAAGGCCGGACAAGGGTGCGGTGATTTTTAACAAGCTCCACGATCTGGCGCGTCTCGATGAAACTGAGATCGCCGAGCTTGGCATCGGCAGAAAATTTCAGAAACCGACGGTGTTCGATAGCCAGAGCGCCTATGACAATCTCGAACTGGCGCTCAAAGCCGATCGCCGGGTGCGCACGACGCTGTGGTGGCGTGAAACGGCCGATGAACGCCGCCGCATCGAGGAACTCCTGCAAATCATCCGCCTCACCACGGTGCGTGACCGACTCGCCGGCAATCTGTCACACGGGCAAAAACAATGGCTCGAAATCGGCATGCTGTTGGCGCAAGACCCGAAGCTTCTGTTGGTGGATGAGCCGGTCGCCGGCATGACCGATGCGGAAACGCGGCAAACGGCGGAACTCTTGAAAGAGATCAATCGCGAGCACACTGTCGTCGTGGTCGAGCACGACATGACCTTCGTGCGCGACCTCGGCGTCAAGGTCACGTGTCTGCACGAAGGCTCCGTGCTCGCCGAAGGCACGATCGATCAGGTTTCGGAAAACGAGCGGGTCGTGGAAGTCTATTTGGGACGCTGAATCATGCTCGACGCAAACGCCATCGATCTCCACTACGGCGCGGCGCAGGCGCTGCGTGCCGTGTCGCTCAAGGCCGAGCCCGGCAAAGTGACTTGCGTGCTTGGCCGCAATGGGGTCGGCAAGACCAGTCTACTCGACGCGCTGGCCGGCCAGCACCCGGTGACGCGCGGTACGATCACCTGGGAGGGTAACGACATCACGGCGCTGCGGCCGCCGGAACGCGCCCGGCGCGGCATCGCCTACGTGCCGCAAGGCCGTGAGATCTTTCCGCTGCTGACGGTCGAAGAAAATCTCAAAAGCGGCTTTGCGCCACTGCCGCGCGAGCAACGCAGCGTGCCGGACGACGTGTTCTCGCTGTTCCCGGTGCTCCAAGGCATGCTGCGCCGGCGCGGTGGCGATCTGTCGGGTGGGCAGCAGCAGCAGCTCGCCATCGGGCGCGCGCTGGTGATGCGGCCGCGGCTCCTCTTGCTCGACGAGCCGACCGAAGGCATTCAGCCCTCGATTATCAAGGATATCGGGCGCGCCATCACCTATCTGCGGTCCCTCGGTAAGATCGCCATCGTACTGGTCGAGCAATATCTCGACTTTGCTCGCGAACTCGGCGACCATTTCGCGGTCATGGATCGCGGCGCCGTCGTCTATTCGTGCAATCGTGACGATATTGACGAAGCGGCGCTGCGGCGGGCCATGGCTATTTAAAGCCGTGGCTATTTGAAGGTCTGGCAACTTGAAGCTTGTTTCGATGACCCAAGCGACGATGGCGAGCGAGCCGATAAGAGATGAAATCTTCGCCGCCAATCGAGCGGTCGGACGTATCGCGTTCGCCGTCGCGGCCGGCCCCGGCGGCAGCCGGCGCACCCGCGTGCATGAAGCGGGTTCGCTCCGGGCGCGCTTTCCGAATGGAAACGGCGAGACTCTCGACGCCGTCCTCGTCAACGTCGCCGGGGGAATGACCGGCGGTGACCGTTTCGACATCGGCATTGAAATAGGCCCCGGCGCCAAGCTAAGCGTGACGACGGCGGCTGCGGAAAAAATATACCGCTCGCTCGGGCCGGACACCGAGATCGGCGTAAAACTCGATGTTGGCCCGGCAGCTACGCTCGCATGGCTGCCGCAGGAAACGATCCTGTTCGATCAGGCCCGGCTGCGGCGCAAGATCGACGTCGATCTCGCGCGCGGCGCCAGCTTGCTGTTGGCCGAAGCCACGATCTTTGGCCGCTCCGCCATGGGCGAGACAGTGCGCAGCGGACATTTTTCCGACCGCTGGCGCGTGCGCGCCGAGGGGGCCTTGGTCTTCACCGAATCGGTCAAGCTAGATGGCGGCATCGCGCAACAGCTCGCGCAGCGGGCGATTGCGGGCGGCGGCGTGGCGGTGGCGAGTGTGCTTAAGATTCCCGGCGACGAGGAAAACGTTGCGGCGGTCTGTGCGATGCAGCAAGCTTTTGCCGGCGAAGTGGGTGTATCGGTCTGGAACGGTCTTGCACTTGCGCGCTGTGTCGCCGCCGACGGTGCGGTGTTGCGTCACGATCTCACTTTGGTGCTCACCGCGCTCGGCGCCGTGGCGCTGCCGCGGTTGTGGATGAACTGAGGCGACATGCTACTGACGCCGCGCGAGAAGGACAAGCTGTTGATCGCCATGGCGGCGATGGTGGCGCGGCGCCGGCTCGATCGCGGCGTCAAGCTCAACCATCCGGAGGCCATCGCGCTTATTTCCGATTTCATTTTGGAAGGCGCCCGCGACGGACGTACCGTGGCCGAGCTGATGGAGAAGGGTGCGCACGTGCTCACGCGCACGCAAGTGATGGATGGCATCCCAGAGATGATTCCTGAAATCCAAGTCGAGGCGACGTTCCCGGACGGAACGAAGCTTGTGACGGTTCATGAGCCGATACGATGAAGGTCTAGGAGATGCGCGCATGATTCCCGGTGAATTCTTCATCAAGGATGGCGAGATCGAGCTCAACAAGGGCCGCCGCGCCGTCACGCTGACGGTTTCCAACACCGGCGACCGGCCGATACAGGTCGGATCGCATTATCATTTCTTCGAGACAAATCCGGCGCTGAGGTTCGACCGCAGCAAGGCGCGCGGCATGCGGCTGGATATTGCCGCGGGAACGGCGGTGCGCTTCGAGCCCGGCCAGAGACGCGACGTTACTCTTGTCGCGGTTGCCGGCAAGCGCACGATCTATGGCTTCCGGAACGCTATCATGGGGAAACTCTAGAGCGCCGCCATGCCGGGAAAAATCAGCCGCAGTGTCTATGCCGACATGTTCGGCCCGACGACCGGAGACCGCGTCCGGCTCGCCGATACCGATCTCATCATCGAGGTGGAGAAGGATTTCACCGTTTACGGCGAGGAGGTGAAGTTCGGCGGCGGTAAGGTGATCCGCGATGGTATGGGCCAATCGCAAATCACCAATCGCCAGGGTGCCGTCGACACCGTCATCACCAATGCGCTCATCGTCGACCATTGGGGAATCGTCAAAGCGGACGTCGGCATCAAGGACGGCAACATTTTCGCTATCGGCAAGGCCGGCAATCCCGACATTCAGCCCGAAGTCACCATTATCATCGGGCCGGGTACCGAGGTCATCGCCGGCGAGGGCAAAATCCTGACCGCTGGCGGTTTCGACACCCACATCCATTTCATCTGCCCGCAACAGGTCGACGAAGCCCTAATGTCGGGCGTCACCTCGATGCTCGGCGGCGGCACCGGCCCGGCGCATGGCACGTTCGCGACCACGTGCACGCCCGGCCCCTTTCACATCGGGCGCATGATCCAGGCGGCGGATGAATTCCCGGTCAATCTCGGCTTTGCGGGGAAGGGTAATGCCTCACGACCTGCCGCCCTAGAAGAAATGATCAAGGCCGGCGCCTGCGCGCTGAAACTGCACGAGGATTGGGGCACGACACCGGCGGCGATCGATTGCTGCTTGTCGGTCGCCGACGATTACGACGTTCAGGTGATGATTCACACCGACACGTTGAACGAGTCCGGCTTTGTCGAGGACACCATCAAGGCCTTCAAGGGCCGGACCATCCACGCCTTCCACACCGAGGGCGCCGGCGGCGGACATGCACCCGACATCATCAAAGTGGCGGGGCTGAAGAATGTGCTGCCGTCATCGACCAATCCGACGCGGCCGTACACGCGTAACACCATCGATGAACATCTCGACATGCTGATGGTGTGCCATCACCTTGATCCGTCGATCGCCGAGGACCTCGCCTTCGCCGAAAGCCGCATCCGCAAGGAGACGATCGCGGCCGAGGACATTTTGCACGACATTGGCGCGCTTTCGATGATGTCGTCGGATTCGCAGGCCATGGGGCGACTCGGCGAAGTCATCATCCGCACCTGGCAGACCGCGGACAAGATGAAGAAACAACGCGGACGCCTGCCGCAGGACAAAGGCGACAACGACAATGCGCGGGTGAAGCGCTACATCGCGAAATACACCATCAATCCCGCGATTGCGCACGGCGTGTCGAAGCTCATCGGCTCGGTGGAGAAGGGCAAGCTCGCCGACCTCGTGCTGTGGTCGCCCGCCTTCTTCGGCGTGAAGCCGGATTGCATCATCAAGGGCGGCTCGATCGTCGCCGCGAAAATGGGTGACCCCAACGCCTCGATCCCGACGCCGCAGCCGGTGCATTACCGTCCGATGTTCGGCGCCTTCGGCCGCGCCCGCACCGCCTCGTCCTTCGTCTTCGCGTCGAAGGCGGCGGTGAAGTCAGGCCTCGGCAAGAAGCTCGGCATCGAAAAGAAACTTTTCGCGGTGGAGAACACGCGCGGCAAGATTTCCAAGAAAAGCATGATCCACAATGACGCGACGCCCGAGATCGAGGTCGATCCGGAGACTTACGAGGTCCGCGCCGATGGCGAGCTTCTCACCTGCGCGCCGGCGGACGTCTTGCCGATGGCGCAACGCTATTTCCTATTCTGAGACGAAAATCGAGACCGGGCTCCATTATGCGCGCCATTTCAGTCAAAGCATCGTCGAGCTGGTCGGGCGAGGCGGCCGATCGCGTCGTGCTCGATTACGACAATCGCCATCGCCGGCGCATCGCGATGACAGGAAAGAATGGGATCGCCTTCCTGCTCGATCTACCGGGCTTGACCGGATTGCGCGGCGGCGATGCGCTGGTGCTTGAGGACGGACGGCTGATCGAGGTCGTCGCCGCGCCCGAGCCGCTGTTGGAAATACGTAGTACCGATCCGCTGCATCTCGCCCGGCTGGCCTGGCATCTCGGCAATCGTCATGTGCCGGCGCAACTCCTGTCGAACGCGCTGCGCATTCGCCGCGATCATGTCCTTGCCGACCTCGCTATCCAGCTCGGCGCCGAGGTGGTGGAGATTGATGCGCCGTTTGACCCGGAAGGCGGCGCTTATGCCGCGCCGGTCGGCCACCCCGATCATGGCGGCCACGATCATCATCATTCCCATGATGAACGCAGCGACGAAAGCCACCGTTATGGCCGGTGACAAGCGCATGGCGCGGAGCGATGCCGTGCGCCTCGCGGCGGCGGGTGCGGAGACTTTGCCGCTCGATGCGCTCTATCGGCTGATGACCTGGCTGTCGCCGGCCTATCCGATCGGCGCGTTTTCCTATTCAAGCGGCATCGAGTGGGCCGTGGAGGCGGGCGATATCAAGGACGCCGAGACTCTGCACCATTGGCTCGAAGCCACGCTCAGCGTCGGGACGGGGACGAGCGACGGCATTTTCTTCTGCCATACGCATCGCGCCGTGACGCGCGGCGACAACGCCGCCTTGGCCGAGATTGCCGAACTCGCGGCGGCGTTCGTGCCTACGCGCGAGCGCTATCAAGAGACGACCGCGCTGGGCCGGGCTTTCCTCGAAGTGACGCGAGCGGCTTGGCCATGTGCTGCCCTTGAGAAACCGCACGAGCTTTGGGCCGGCCCGGTCGCCTACCCGATCGCGGTCGGCGTGGCCTGCGCTGGTCATGCCATCCCGCTCGTGCCGGCGCTGCATGCCTTCCTGACGGCGGTCACATCGAACTGGATCTCCGCCGGTGTCCGCCTCATTCCGCTCGGTCACACCGACAGCCAACGCCTGTTGAATGCGCTCGAGTCGATGGTTGCCACGACGGCGCAACGCGCCTTGACCGCCGGGCTCGACGATCTCGGCAGTGCAACGTTTCGTGCCGATCTCGCCAGCGCCAGGCATGAAACGCAGTACACGCGTTTGTTCCGCAGCTAGCACGAGGTTGAACGATGCCAAGCCCCAATGGTCCGCTTCGTGTCGGTATCGGCGGCCCGGTCGGCTCCGGCAAAACCGCTTTGATGGATGCGCTCTGCAAATCGATGCGCGGCAGTTACGACATCGCCGCCATCACCAATGACATCTACACCAAATGGGATGCCGAGTTTCTGGTGCGGTCGGGCTCGCTCGATGCGGAGCGCATCGTCGGCGTCGAAACCGGCGGCTGCCCGCATACCGCGATTCGCGAGGATGCCTCGATGAATCTTGCGGCCGTCGCCGACATGCGCGCGAAGTTTCCCAAGCTCGATCTGGTGCTGATCGAGTCCGGCGGCGACAATCTTGCCGCGACGTTCTCGCCGGAGCTGGCGGATTTGACGATCTACGTGATCGACGTTGCGGCGGGAGATAAAATCCCCTCCAAGGGTGGACCTGGCATTACCCGCTCGGATCTTTTGGTGATCAATAAAATAGATCTCGCGCCCCATGTCGGAGCGTCATTACCTAAAATGGAGACGGATGCGAAAAGAATGCGCGGCGTCCGCCCATTCGTCATGACCAATCTTCGCCAGGGCGACGGCATTCAAGCCATCGTACATTTTATTGAAACAATGGGCGGCCTTTCACGCTAATCCCGACAAAGGCGTACCTTTGGCAAGCTGTGCGCGGTATTACGAGAGTTGAATAGACGCCGTAACTTGGATAGGTTTCCCGCTGTCTTTTGCTCAGGGTAAGGGTGCAAAGATGCTTCGCTGGGTAAGCCTTTTCCTTGTGTTTTTCATGTCCGTCGTGGGCGCGTCGGCGCAGACGCAGATTCCTCCCGACAGCCGCCTCCAATCGATCACCGCCAATAAATCCATCCGCATTGCCTATCGCACCGACGCGGCGCCATTTGCCTCCGCAAACGACAAGAACGAGGCGATCGGTTATTCGATCGATATTTGCCAGCTGGTGAAGAAATCGATTGCCCAGCAGTTTGGGCTGCAAGATCTCCAGATCGAATGGGTCCCGGTGAACGTGCAGACGCGGTTTTCGGCCGTCTCAAGCGGCAAAGCCGATATGGAGTGTGGCTCCAGCACTGTCACGCTTGGCCGTATGAAAGAGGTGGATTTTTCCAACGTTATATTTGTCGAATCCACGGGCGTCGTCGTGGCGCGCGCTTCGAATGTCAAGAACTTTGCCGATATGGACGGAAAGAAAATCGCGGTCATCTCCGGCACCACCAACGAGCGCGCGGTGCGGGAACAGAGCCTTAAAGATAACCTCAACATTACGCTGGTCACCGTGAATAATCGCGACGAAGGCGTCGCCGCGCTGGAGGCCGGAAAGGTTGACGGTTATGCCAGTGACAAATTGCTGCTGGTCGGTAATCAAATGAAGAATGCTTCGGCCTACATGATGCTGCCGGACGATCTGTCGATCGAATCCTATGCGATCGCGCTGCCGCGCGGCGATTGGGCGCTGCGGCTGGCGGTCAACACCGGGCTTGCGCAGATTTACCGCAGCGGACAGGTGGTGACGGTATTCAAGCAGTGGTTCGAGCAGATCGGCTTGCAGCCCGGCGTTTTGATGCGGGCGGCCGTGGCGCTGGGGGCTCTGCCGAACTGATTGGGGCGTCTCGCTATTCGTCGTTTCACTTACCGGGTTCGCCGGCGGATTTCCTCAATGACGATACTGTTGTCTTGCTCGCTATCGCCGTGGCCGATGCAGGCTTCGAGCACTTCGGCATGAATCTCAAGTAGCGGCAGCTGCTGCCCGGCCTTGCGCGCCTGGTCGAGCATAAGATGCGTGTCCTTGAGCGTCTGCCGCACGCGGCCCTCCGGCGCAAAATCTCCAGCGACCATTTTCGGGCCCTTGGTGTCCATAACTTGCGATGTGGCCGCCGACGAGCGCGCCACCTTCAGGAAAGCTGCGGGATCGAGGCCGAGCCGCGCGGCAAAAATCAACCCTTCCGCAAGCGCGAGGCGATTGAGGCCAAGGATAAGATTGACAGCGAGCTTGGCGCGGCCGCCGTCGCCAATCTTGCCGATGTGGAAGCGTTTCGGGAATAACGCATCGAGCGCCGGCGCGGCGTCCGCTGCGATCTGCGCGTCGCCGCCTATGAGGCCGACCCCGTCGCCCTGGCGGACCTGCTCGCTCGTGCCCGAGACCGGCACTTCGAGAAAGCGCAACTTGTCCGCCACCCGCGCGCCGAGTACCGCGATGCGATCCGGATCGCAGGTGCTGGTGCAGATGACGATTTTTCCCGCCGCCGCAGGTATTAGCGCGCGCTCGACCACATCCTCGACCTGATCGGTCGAAAACACCGCCAGCACGATCGGATTGCAATCCCGCGCGATGTCGGCGAGCGATGCGGCGCGGCCGCCGATCTGCGCGAGCCGCGCGGTTTTGTCCGCATCAATATCGAAGCCGACGACGGTAAATCCCGCGGTGATGAGGCGCCGCGCATAGACTTCGCCCATCAGACCCAAGCCGACGACACCGACAGGCGCGACGCTGGCCATGGCGCTAGTCCAGCAGCGCGATGTTGAGATCGCGCGCCACGGTATCGAGACTTTCGCGCAAGCTTCTCTGCATCGGTACGCCGTGAGCGCGGCGATCCAAAAGCTTGGCATGGCTCTGCTCGCCTGGGAGCCAAATGCGCTCGACGCCCGGTAGCCGCCGCGAGTTGCGGATATCGCCTATGACCTGGTCGACCGCGCGCTTGAATTCCACAGGCGGCATGAACGCCTCCACCGCTATCGCTGCAATCGCCTGGCCGGTATTCGTCGCCTTGCCGGTTTCCTTGACGAAATCGATCACCTCGCGCCCGAGCGCGGCGCGATTAAGCGCGCCGGCGAGGAGCCCGATGATGAGGCTTAAGCCAGAGCCCTTGTAATCGCCGATCGGCAGAAGGTGGCCTTCGTCGGCGCGCTTCGGATCGGTCAGCGGCTTGCCTTCGCGATCGATCATCCAGCCGACCGGCATCTGCTCGCCGCGCTGCACTTTGAGCCGCACCTTGCCGTAGGCGGCCACCGTCGGCGACATGTCGAGCACGATCGGCGGTTCGTCCATCGCCGGCACCGCGACCGCCATCGGATTGGTGCCGAGGAGGCTCTCACTGCCGCCCCACGGCGGCAGGTGGTTGCTGCTGCCGACGGCGAAATAGAGCCCGATCATATCGTGCTTGAGCGGCATGGTCACATAAAGCGCAGCGGGACCCGCATGGTTACTCATGCGCGCGCCGACCCAGCCGATGCCGGTTGCTTTGGCCTTTTCGATCGCAAGCGCGGCGGCGCGGCGCATCACCAGATGGCCCATGCCGTTGTCGCCGTCGATCAGCGCCGCCGATGGCCGATCGCTGATCCTGCGAATATTCGGCTTGGCATTTACGCCGCCGGCGCGGATGCGGCGCACGTAGAGCGGCAGCCGGATCACGCCATGGGTATCGCTGCCGCGCAAATCCGCCTCGACCATGAGTTGCGCCAAGGTGTCGCTGTCCTCAGCCGGAAGGCCGGCTGCGGCGAATGCGCGAGCGATAAAGCTTGCCAGCCGGTCGGCCGGTACGCGGATGGGCTCTTCAGGCATACTGGTCATGCGCTCCCGTGAAGGTCGAGGACTGGTTTAACACCTCGGCAGATCATAAAATCAAACGACCTTGGGAGGTAAGCCGATATGAGCACCCTGACCGCCGAAAAAGTCGAGACGCTGGACGCTTGCTTCGGGACCTATCCCCACACCCGGCCGCTGAAAAACGGCGACATCAAATCCGACCGCGTGGCGCTACACTTCACCGAAGTCGAGCCAATCAACAAAGCCTTCCTCCAGATGGTGCGCCAGGAGAAATTCGACGTCAGCGAAATGGCGATCGCCACCTATCTGCAGGCCAAGGCCTACGGCAAGCCGATGACGCTGTTACCTGTCACCATGATGGGCCGCTTTCAGCACGGCACCATGCTTTATAATTCCGAGCGCGGCACGGTGACGCCAGAAGGCTTGGCCGGCCGCCGGGTCGGCGTGCGAGCCTTTTCACAGACCACGGGCGTGTGGCTGCGCGGTATTCTCTGGAAGGATTACGGCCTCGATCTCGGCAAGGTGAAGTGGGTGACCTTCGAGGACGCCCATGTGCCCGAATACCGCGATCCGCCAGGTGTCGAGCGCGCCGCCGAAGGAAAGGATTTGCTGAAGATGCTGCTCGACGGTGAGCTCGATGCCGGGATTTTCGGCGGCAACGTGCCGGCCGATCCCCGGCTCAAAAGCGTTATTGCCGATCCCGAGGCGGCGGCGAAGGAGTGGTACAAGAAGCACGGTACCGTGCCGATCAATCATATGGTCGTGGTCAAGTCGAGCCTTGCGCAATCGGACCCAAGCGCGGTGCGCGAAGTGTTCCGCATGTTGGCCGAGAGCAAGAAGGCCGCCGGCCTGCCGAAGGCCGGCGCGATCGACACGATCCCGCTCGGCTTTCATGCGGTCAAGCCGGCACTTGATCTCATCTCCAGCTACGCGTTGGAAATGAAGATCATTCCGCGGCGCTACTCCGTCGAGGAACTGTTCGACGATACGACGCGGGTGTTGCAGGCTTAGACCTCCTTGAACGCCGAGCGCTCCGCCGTAAGCACGCGGCAATTGCCGGTCTCCGGAAACCCGATCGTTACCCGGAGAGCTTCGACAGAGCTTCGCCGTGGTTTCCGTAAACCATTGTGGCGAGCGCCCCAACAATACCTCAGATTTCGACACAATCCGTCACGCTCCCGCCGCGGAGAGCGGCTGAGATCAGCATCGTCTGGTTGGGGAGCCGCGCGTCATGCGTTGCCGGGGGACTGCTGCCATCCTCGCGGGATTACTTGCGCTCGCGGCTTGGACAAGCGCCGCGGCGGAAAATGCCGATTCCAAGGTTGCCGATTCGCCGATCGCGGTTAACGGCAATCGGCACGTCGGCGCCGATATGATCCGTTCTTATTTCCCCGCGCCCGGCGGCCATTACGATGCTGCCGCGCTCGATGCGGCGCTCAAGCGCCTCTATGCCACTGGCCTTTTCAAGGACGTCAAAATCGCGCACGAGGGCGACCGAGTTCTCGTGATGGTCGTCGAAAATCCCACTATCGGGATGCTCGCCTTCGAAGGCAACAAGAAGGTCAAGGATGATGACCTTAAAAAGCAGGTCCAATCCAAGGCCGGCGGCCCGCTGTCGCGCGAATTCGTCCAAAGCGATGTGGTGCACATCATCGATCTTTATCGTCAACGCGGCTATTTCGGCGTGCAGGTGGTGCCGAAAACGATCGCCGCCAAGAACGGAGGAATGAGCGGCGGCGATAGGAATACGCAAATCAATCTCGTGTTCGAGATCAAGGAATGCGATAAGCTCGCGGTGCGCCAGATAGTGTTCACCGGCAACGCCGCTTTCTCGGCCACCAAGCTCAAGGCCGTGGCCAAGACCGGCACGTCCAATGTTCTGAGCTTTATTCTCGACAATGATACCTACGACGCCGACCGCGTCGATAACGATCGCGACCTCGTCCGGCGTTTCTATATGGCTCACGGCTATGCCGATGCGCGCGTGTCGTCTTCGACGAGCTACGATGCCGCTCAGAAAGGCGTCGTCCTCACGTTCAAAGTCGACGAAGGCGCGCTGTACCGGCTGGGTAAGGTCAAAATCGAATCTGTGATCCGCGCCGCGGATGGGCCCGGGCTGGATGGTGCGCTGCATACGAGAGCCGGCGACATTTATGACGCCGACGCGGTGGACAAGACCGTCGACGATCTCGCGCTGGCGCTCGCCAGATCCGGCGAGCCATTTGCCAGCATCGCGGTGAAAACCGAGCGACAGCCGCCGCCCAATGTTCCACCGCAGGCCGGGCCGGGCAGGGGCGGAGTGATTGATCTCGTTTATACGATCGAACAGGGCAAGCGGCTTTATGTCGAACGCATCGAGATTCATGGCAACACCAAAACCCAGGACCAAGTGATCCGGCGCGAATTCGATTTCGGCGAAGGCGACGCCTACAATCGGGCGCTGGTCGACCGCGCCGAGCATCATCTCAAGGCGCTCGGCTACTTCAAGTCGGTCAAGATCGCGACCGCGCCCGGCTCGGCGCCGGATCGCATCGTGCTCAATGTCACGGTCGAGGAGGCGGCGACCGGGACTTTCACCATCTCCGGCGGCTATTCGACAGTCGACGGCGCGCTGGCCGAGGTCTCGATCAGCGACAAAAATTTTCTCGGCACCGGCGACACCGCGAAAGCCTCGGTCACCTACGGCCAATATGCCAGAGCCTTCGATCTTGCCTTCGGCGATCCGTGGTTTCTCGGCCAGCACGTCGGCGTCGGCGTCGACGCATTCGGACGGGAAAGTTTTGCCAACGACAATCAAAGCTTCAACACCAGTCTTTACGGTGCGAAGTTTTCCGTGACCACGCCGATCAACGAAAACATCGGCGTGAACTGGAATTACTCGATCTATAATCAGGGACTCAGCCTCGATCCCGCGCTCGGCACGGCCTCGCTGCCGATTCAGCAGGCGGCGGCCGCCGGTCCCTATTGGGTGTCGTCGGTCGGCACTGGCGTCACCTATTCGACGCTGGACAATGCCAAGGATCCGACCAGCGGCATCCGCATCCAAACCAATAATGAATTTGCCGGCCTCGGCGGCGCCGCGGACTTCGCGAAAACCACCGTGGACATGCGCTATTACCACGCGATCGCCGGCGACGTGGTCGGCATGGTGCGCACGCAATCGGGCTATGTGACGCCGTGGGGCAGCCAGCAGCTGCCACTGCTCGATGGGTTCTTCGGCGGACCGCAACTCGTGCGCGGCTTCGCGCCGAACGGTTTTGGGCCGCGCGATATCACGCCCGGCACCACCATGGATAATCTCGGCGGCAACGCCTATTGGACGACGTCGGCGGAGCTGCAATCGCCGGTGCCGCTGGTGCCGCCCGATGCGCAGCTGAAAGTCGCTTTATTCTCCGATACCGGCAGCCTATGGGCGACCAGCGCATCGACCGTATCCAGCCTGTCGTCGACGTTATCGCCGGCGCAACAGATCGCCAATTCGACGGCTATCCGGTCCTCGGTCGGCGCCAGCCTGATCTGGGATTCGATGTTCGGCCCGATTCGGATCGACTACGCCTATCCGATCGCCAAACAGCCCTACGATGTCACTCAACGCTTCCAGTTCAGCGCCGGCGGGTTATGATCGCAAAAGCGCGAATCGCTGGGGCAATCCCGCGTTAACCATTTGTTAACCATAATTACCGCAGCGTTGCCCGGGGCAAGTGATCAGGAGATCACGCATGAACGTCATCACGATGGCGTCCCGAAAGGGTGGGGCGGGTAAAAGCACCTTGACCGCTCAACTCGCTGCCTTCGCGCACCAGGCCGGTCATCGTTGCTTGATTGTCGATGCCGATCCCCAGGGCTCGCTCACGCTCTGGCATTCGCTACGCGCCGATGGCCAGCCGCCCTTGCGAAGCGGCGCCCGCGGTGTTGAACGCGCGGTGGCGCTGGCGATGACCGAAGGTTACGACTGGATATTTATCGACACGGCGGCGAGCATGTGGGTGGTGGCGCAGGAAGCGATCCGCGCAGCAACGTTCGTGCTTATTCCGGCGCGGCCCGGATTCTTCGATCTCAATGCGGTGCGCGAGACGATTGCAACCGCACGCGAGCGCAACAAGCCCTACGCCGTAGTGCTCAATGCCGCGCCGGTGAAGCGTGAAGATAAGGAAGCTCCGGCAGTGACCCAGTCGAGGGCATTTTTTGACAATCTTGGCATCCCGGTATGGTCTGGCCAGATCAGCCAGCGCGCCGGCTACGTATTCACGCTGGCCGCTGGCGCGAGCGTCTGCGAGGTCACGCCAGAGTCATTGGCCGCGGCCGAAATCGCCCGGCTGTGGTTGGCGGTAGAACGGTCGGTCGCGGCGATAAACCAAGCGCACGCCGGTTCGAGCGTGGCGCACGGCCGGGCTGCGTAAATAGAAGTTGCGCGGATCGAGGCGTTTTAGCGGCGTCTTGCGGGCGGCGCGATCCGCCTGTCGCCGCAACGCTCGGACATTTCAATCCTATTTTAGTCCGCAACGTTTGCCGCACAGCGCGGGCGGCGCTCCGGCGCGCCATATTTACGCTGCAGAGGTGAACGTAACATTCGCTTGGTGGCCAGCTAGTAGCGAGTACTGACGCCATGCGTGAACGATTCGTTGCGTATGTGGTCTGCCCGAAATGCCAGAAAAAAGGGGCGGCGGTCTGGGAAGAAAACGAGGATCCGGTTTACCAGGGAGGCGAGTGGGTCAAGACATTGACGCGGGTGTCGGAAGGCTTTCGCGCAACTCCGTCTGGGCAAATTCTCTGCACCGATTGCGATGTCGAAGCCGTCCTGGCGCAAAGCGGGATGCGCGGGGGCTAACGATCGTATGACCGCCGGCCTCTATTCCTGCCACAACGGTGCGAACTGCGTAGCGACGATGCTTTCGTAAGGCGCTTCGCCGTCGAGAATGCCTTGGCTCCGCGCGAACGCCGTCATGCCGGCGACAAACGCCGGTGACAGCGCGGCGTCGTAATAGGGCAGGTCGCGGCGGATAAGCTCGGCGATCAGGGCTGCCTCCGGCGGCGGAAATAGTTTTTCTCCGACCTCGGCCGCGCGCGCCACATTGGCTTTGAGCGCGGCTTGAGTTTTTACGATCGCGCGCACGGCGGCGGCAACTTTTTCCGGGGCGCGCGTAATAAAAGCGTCGGTTGTGGCGATCGTTGCCGCCGTAAAGTTGAAGCACGGTTTCGGTCCGTCGCCGCGGCGCACATCGAGCACGACGGTGCCGACGCCGCGACGCACGGCGACCTCCGCGCCCATGCCGTTAGCCCAGAAGCCGTCGATCTTGCGCTCCTCCAATGCTTTGGCCGCGGTGAGGCCGAAATTGACGCCGGCGCCCGCGCCTGGCACTGGCGCAATTTTCACCTTGTCGCGTTCGAGATCGATGCCGGCCTCGGCGAGCAAGCCGCGCAAGCCTTTATCGACCCACGGGGCGGCGCCGATGCTGCGGCCCTTCACGATCGAAATATCGCCCCGCCGCGCCTTAAGATCGGCGTGCATCACTAGAAACCAGTACATGCCTTGCGCCTGCGCGCAGACGAGCTTCACGCCGCCAAAATTCGGAAACGCGGCCAAAGCCGAATGCGCCGAGCCGCCGACAAAATCGACCGCGCCGTCGCGCAGCGCTGTGTAAGCCTTATCGACCGGAAAGATCAGCTCAAGCGCAACGTCGAGTCCTTCGGCTTTGAAGAAGCCAAGCTCGACCGCGGCCTCGGCCGGAAAATACGAATTCGAGATCATGTCCGGCACGGCAAGCTTCATGGGTTTCTCTTTCATCTTTCGCGGCTATTTACACTTTAATAGCGAATTGTCATGGTCGATCGTCGTGAGCGAGGCGTCATCATGAGCGAGTTCTTCCGCCGGCGTCTGGCATCTTACGCGGAACATCATCGCGACGAGCGCAACAGCGCTACGCACTATGTCGGCATTCCGATGATCTTCCTCGCCGTGCTGATCCCCTTGGCATTCTGGTCCGTGTCCATAGGCATATTCGAAATCTCAATCGGCTCGCTTTTGCTGACGTTCGCGGCGATCGGCTGGATCTTCCTGGATGCCGGCGTCGGATTGGCGATGCTGGCGATGATTGTGCCTTTGGCCGCGGGCGCCGAATGGATTGCGCGATCTAGCAGCACCGCGCACGCTTTGTGGATCGCGGCGGGACTTTTCGTCGCCGGGTGGATATTCCAATTGGTCGGACACAGCGTGTTCGAGAAGCGCAAACCGGCATTTTTTGACGATCTGGCGCAGTTGTTTATCGGTCCAATGTTCATCGTGGCGAAGATTCTCGTGCTGTTCGGATTGCGCCGCGATCTTGCCGCGTTGTTGAATGGCGCCGGCGAGGCTATGAACGCGCGCCCAGCGCGGAACTAGGCATCGCTTGGTTTCAGCGCTGCCGCGCTATGCCTTCCCGTCCAACAGCCAGCCGAATTTTTCCCGCGCCTTGCGCGCGACTTCGGCGCTCGGTGTATTGGTGGGCGGAAACTTGTCGCGCCAGTGGAACGGCCGGCAGGCATCGATCACCGCCACGGAGTGAGTCATGTCGCCCGCAGCGCGCTTCCACGGCGGCAACGCCGGATCGGCCGGCGAATCCCATGAGCCGTTGATGAACTGGATCGATTGTGCCGGATCGGTGCGTGTCAGCATCGCCCAGAGCAGATGATCAAGACTGGTGACATCGACATCGTCGTCGACCACCACGATATATTTCGACGCATAAGCCGACGCGCCGCACTGCGCTGCGATGTAGCCTGCTTGCACCGCATGGCCGGGATAGCGCTGTGTGATCGACACGCCGTGGAATAGCCGCGCGCCGCCGATCTCATGGCACCACACCTGCGCCACGCCCGGGACGCCGGCATTGGTCATGTTCTGCTTGATGGTCGCGGAGCGCAGGACCGCGCGGTAGCGCGCCATCTCGTCAGGGCCGCCGCCCATGGGCGGCACGCCAAGCAGAATCGGATCGTTGCGGTGATAGATCGCCTTGATGTCGAGCACGGTGGCGGGCTTGGCGCCGCCGGCATAGTGGCCGGTCCATTCGCCGAACGGGCCTTCGATCTCGCGGCGTTCCGGTGTGACAAAACCTTCGAGCACGATTTCGGCAGCGGCGGGAAACGGCAGGCCGGTGATCTTGCCGCGCACCATTTTCATCGGCCGGCCGCGCAATCCGCCGACGATGTCGATTTCGAAGGTGCCGTAAGGCGCTTCTATCCCGCCGTAGAAGAACGTCAACGGATCGCCGCCCAGCACCATCGCGACCGGCATCGCCTCGCCGCGCTTGAAGTATTTCTCGCGATGAATGTCGCCATGGTGCCCCGCTGCGATTAGGAGGCCGACCGAGGTGCGGTCATGCACCTGCGCGCGATAGGCGCCGGCATTGAGCCAGTTCTCCTCCGGATCGCGGGTGATGCTGTAGGTGCCGGTGCCGATATAGCGGCCGCCGTCCTTCTCGTGCCAGATCGGGGCCGGGAATTTGGTGATATCGATATCGTCACCCATCAGCACGTTTTCCAGCACCGGGCCGTCCTCGACGATCTGGTGCGGAATTATTTTTTGATCCTTGAGAAAGGCCTCGCGATAGGCCTCGCTCAGTTCCCATTTGGTCAGGTGATCGGGAAAGCCGAACGTCATGTTGCGGCGGGTGCCGGCGAACATGTTGAGCAGCACGCGAAAGCCTTTCGGGCAACCGGGAATATCGTCGAACACGACACACGGCCCGTTTTCGGCGCGCAACACGGCTTCGGCGGCGAGCCCGATATCCTCTTGCCAGCTCGCGCCCGAGACGTTGCGCACCTCGCCGAGCCGCTCGGCGGCGGATAGCCATTGCCGTAAATCGTCGTAGGCGATAATGGCCTCGACGTTGCTGTGCTGGCTCATTTAAGCCTCCGGGCGGCGATCAGGATGGTTCATCCGGCCGTCGTTGACAACACGGCACCTGTTTCGCCGATAATGCCGGTCGCGGCGAATTCTGACCGTCCGCCGGCCTGTTCGAGGGAGCATCATGCCATGAACCGCCCACAGCAAGGATTCCCGCCGATCCACGATAATCGCGGCGCGCCGACTGTGCGCCGCTTCGAGGAGCAGCGCTGGGTCATCGACAATATCATCCGCGCCAACGGCATCGATTGGGATCAGCCGCGCTCGCTCTACATCCACGCGCCATGCGGCATCGAGGCCAATGCCGATTTCGCCGGCATTCGCGAGCGGGTGAAGAAGATGGCGGATATCGGCCCGGCCTTTGCCGCGGTGGCGCGGCGCCGCGAGGCCAAGGCCAATGCCGCGGCGCAAGCCGACCGCAAAGTCACCGCCCGCGACAATTTTTTCATGGCCGCGGTGCATTGGGGCGCGGCGCAGTGGCCGTACGACGAAAACGACGAGACCAACATCGCCTATAACAACAAAAAGCGCGAATGCTACGCCAAATATGCGGTGCTCGCCGATCATCATGTCGAAGCTGTGTGGGTGCCGTTTGCGGACAAGGCGATCCCGGCCTGGCTGCATCTGCCGCCCAATTTTTCCAGCGGACGCCTGCCGGTCGTGATCGCGGTTCCGGGCATGGACAGCTACAAGGAAATCCAGGTCGCGCTTTACGGCGACAAGTTCCTCAACCGCGGCATGGCGGTACTGGCGATCGACGGACCGGGTCAATACGAAGCGCCGATGATCGGGCTTCACTTCACCATGGAAAACTGGATGGCTGCGGGGCCTGCTTTGGCCGACTGGATTGCCGCGCGGCCGGAGCTCGACGCGGCGCGCATCGGCGTTGCCGGAACGAGCTTCGGCTCATTGTTCGGCACCGTGCTCACCGGCAACGAGCCGCGCATCAAGGCCTGTGCGGTGATGTCGGTGTGCCACGAGCCGGGCTGTCACACCATTTTTCAGGAGGCGTCGCCGACCTTCAAGAAGCGCTTCATGTATATGTCGGGCATCACCGACGAGGACGAGTTCGACGCGTTTCGCAAAAAAATTACCTGGGAAGGCCACGCCGAGAAAATTCGCGTGCCTTATCTCTGCGTCGCCGGCGAGGCGGAGGAATTAAGCCCGCTGCAGCATTCCGAGCGGCTCATGGCGGCACTCAACGGGCCGAAGCAAATGGTGGTGTATCAGGAATCTCGCCATTCCGTCGGCAACGTTCCCGCCGCCAATCTCGGACCGTTCCCGCCCATTCTCGTCGCGGATTGGCTCGCCGATCGGCTCGCCGGCAAGGCTTTTGTCAGCGAGCGCTGGTACATCACCGGCTCCGGCGAGATCAACAAGACGGCATATTGAGCGATTGAAATTCGCTCAAACGACGTTGCGATTGAAGTAGCTCGAGCCCCAAATCACCACAAGCCAGATCACGGCAAGGAAAACGACTGCTAACACGGCTGGCATCTTTCATCACTCCTTCGTTGGCGACGTTCCTCCGATTGCATTTTTCTTCGTTCGGTATCGCCGGGCGGCCGCGGCGATTGCGCTCTAGTCGGTTTCGCCCGACGTCGCGACGACACTGTGGTCGGCCGCGGCGCGCCGTCGGGTCAGTTCTGTCGACAGCCGTTCCGCTTCGTCTTCCATGCCGATCCAGCGCAATTTGCAGATGAGCTTGATCAGCTCATCCGATGTTGTCTGCAGCGCCGACGTATCCGACAGGGTTTGTCGCTCAAGCGAGATTTCCATGAACGTTCTCCCAATTTTTTCTCGATTGCACGCACGACGGATCACGCCGAGTCGTTAGCGCCAGTCTTTACCTGTTGGGAGGTTGCGGCAAGGCACCATGCGTGCGCCGCACCATTTCTTGGAAGCGCTGCCGCATCGCGTTCCGCATGCTCAGGGCCGCTTCGCTTCGATGGTCACCGGAGCGCGGGCGCTGTCATCGGCGGGTCCATTCTTCGTCGTCACGACGCGGATCGAGTTTTTCGAAATGGTCACGCCGCCGTTCCAACGGTCGCCCAAGGCGATGCTGCGCACGATTGTAAGATTGATGCGCTGATAAATCTTGCCGTCGTCGCCGAAGGCGTTCGCCAGCGCGAGATCCAGTATGTGCAGCGTCATGAAATCGCCGGAACCTCCGCCGCTCCAGCTTGCCAGCACGACAAGAAGCCCGTTATCCGTCACGCCGCGATGGCTTCGAGGCGGCGCTTGGTGACCGCCGGCCCGAACCCGCCGATGACGATGAACACGATGGCCATGGCGGCGGCGATGAAGCCAAATACGCCGATGGTGCCGTAACGGCCGAGAAAGAACGCGATGATGAAGCCCGAGAAGATCGCGGAAAACCGGCTCCATGAATAAACGAAGCCGACGGCCTGGGCGCGGATGCGGGTCGGATAGAGCTCGGCCTGATAAGCATGGAACGAAAACGACATCCAGTTATTGCACAGCGTGATCAACAGCCCGCAAACGATGACGCCGGCCGCGGTGCTCTGCTGCGCGAACAATAATCCGAACACGGCGATGCCGGCCGCGGCCCAGGCGATCTGCCATTTACGCTCGAAATAGTCGGCGAAATAAACGCCGATCAGCGGGCCTATGGGCGCCGCCACCGCGATGACGAACGTATAGGTCAGCGACTTGGTCACGCCGATGCCCTGTGAAATGAGCAGCGTCGGCACCCAGCTAGAAAAGCCGTAATAGCCGATGGTCTGAAACAGATTGTAGATCACCAGCATGATGGTGCGGCCGCGATAGGCCGCGTTCCACATTTCCATCCAGGCGCCGGACTTGCGCTCGGCTTCGCCGCTGATTTCTTCCGGCGGCGGTAATTGCGTCCCGGTATCGGCCTGGATGCGGCGTTCTAGATCCGCGACGATGCTATCGGCTTCGGCGGCGCGGCCATGCTGCTCGAGCCAGCGCGGCGATTCCGGCAGGCTTCTGCGGATCCACCAGATCACGAAGGCGCCGATCGAGCCGATGATGACCACGATGCGCCAGCCGTCGACACCGAAGATCGTCAGCGGGACCAATTGCCAAGCCAGGAATGCCACCACCGGCACGGCCGTGAACATGACGAACTGGTTGTAGGCGAAGGCCGGCCCGCGCTGCTCTTTGGGCACCAGCTCAGACACATAGGTGTCGATATTCACCAGCTCGACGCCAAGCCCGACGCTGGCGATGAACCGCCACAGATCGATGGTCTCCGGCGTCGTCTGAAACGCCATGACCAGCGCGCCGATCGAGTACCACAGCAGCGCGAAGGTGAAGATGGAGCGGCGGCCGTAGCGATCGGACAGCCAAGAGAAGGCGAGCGTGCCAACGAACAGGCCGAGGAATAGCGCGGCGACGAAGCTAGCAAAACCTTCCAGGTCGAACAAGCCTTGCGTCGTCGGCTTGAAGATGCCGGCCTTGAACAGGCCGAGCGCCACATAGGCGGTGAAGAACAGATCGTAGAACTCGAACCAGCCGCCGAGCGACAACAGCGTGACCAATCTTCGCGTGTGGCGCGAGGGCGGCAGCCGATCGAGCCGCGCCGCCACCGTGACTGTCGTATCCGCCAAAGCTTCCGCCACAGTGGTCTCCTCCTAATCGGCCGTGTTGTTTTCTTAAAGCCCGGCTGCGCTGGTACGTCACCGCGGCGGCAAGATCAATAAGACCGGGACGCGCGCATTCGCCTTTGCGGCCCGATAGGATATGACCTGCGCAGCTCATTGGCTTCTCGGGGTGGTTACGCCATGGACGTTTTCGAAGCCGTCGATTCCCGTATGTCTTGCCGCTGGTTCCTCGACAAGCCTGTCGATCCCAACATCGTTCGCGATCTCATCGCGCGCGCCGCGCGCGTGGCGTCCGGCGGCAATCTGCAGCCGTGGCATGTCTATGCGCTCACCGGCGCGCCGCTGGCTCAGATCAAAGCGCGGGTCGCGGCGCACATCGCCGGCCGCGACCCGCGCCACGACGATGCCGAATATCCGATCTATCCCGGCACGATGTGGGAGCCGTACAAATCGCGCCGTGAATATCACGGCGTGCAGCTTTACGGCGCGCTCGGCATCGACCGCGGCGATCTCTCCGGCCGCCTCGACCAGTACAAGCGCAACTACGAATTCTTCAACGCGCCGATCGCGCTGTTCGTCGCCATCGAGCGCGAGCTGGGGCCCGGCCAATGGGCCGATCTTGGCGGCTATATCCATGCGCTGATGTATCTGGCGCGCGGCCATGGGCTCGACACCTGCGCGCAGGAATCGTGGGCGCGCCTGTACCGCATCGTCGGCGACTTCGTGAACATGCCGCCGAAACAGATGCTGTTCTGCGCCGTCGCCATCGGTTACGGCGACCACGAGCATCCGGCCAACAATTTCCGCGCGCCGCGCGCCGAGCCGGAGGAGTTTTGCAAATTTTTCGGGTTTGATTAGAAGCGGACGGCGCTTTTCGCCTCTCCCGTTCCGGGAGAGGCTTACGCGTGCCGCAAGCGCGCGGGTGGCCACCCTACATTATTTCTGACGAAGCGCTTAGGACCAATCAATCGCGCGCGAGCGCGGCAGCGATGAATTCGTAGGCCAGATAGAGGAGACCCACAACGCTGAGCGCGCCCACCAATCCCGAAAACGCGGCGCATAATTTGGCGCCCATTGCGAGAAGCTTTTGCCACCAGGCCGGTTGCGGGTAGTTCGATGCGCTGTGCCATAGGGCGACTGAGACGAAGGGCATGGCCGCGCTAGCGAATGTGAAGAGCGCGATGATGCATCCCGCAATCAACGGCTCTTCGACGCCCCATCCGAGAACCATGCAGGCCCCGGTGGCATCCCAGAGGAGAGCGAGTGGCGCTTCGATCAGCCAGAACGTGCGCCAAAGAGCGATCTGGCCGGTCGCCAATCTCGTCGGGAACTTCATCGGCGCAGATTAGCCGTAGCGGGCCGCTTGGCCAAACGTCATCACGAAAAAATGCCGCGCCGCGAATCGCGCCAACTGTTACTGATATCGCATGGTTCAAGCCAAGCTCATTGCAGCCAAGTTCACTCCAGCCAAGCCGATTGCAGCCATCTTTGCGGCTTTCTTGGCGGCGCTCTTGATCGCAGCATGCCTCGCCACGGCCGGCGAAGCCGCGACGCCCGAAGCGCCGGGCAGTGCCGAAAAAGCGGCGGCCGATATACACGGACGCGCCTATTTGTTCCGCGGCCTGATCGGCCTGATCGATTGGGGCATGGACGAACTGGCGGAGCGCATCACCCGCAGCGGCGTCGCGGCAAACATCAGCTCCCACTTCATGTGGCGCAATGTCGCCAACCAGGCGATCAGCGATTACCGCCGCGACCCCAAGCCGATCGCCGTGATCGGCCATTCCATCGGCGGCGATGAAGCCGTGCAATTTGCCGAAGCGCTCGACGCCGCCCACATCCCGGTGAGTCTGCTCGTCACCTACGATCCCAACCGCTCTGCCGATCCAGTGCCGGCGAATGTCGAGCGCTATATCAACCTCTACCAGTCTTCCAATTTTTTGGGCGGCGGCGACGTCGCGCCGGGCCGCGGCTTCCATGGCCATTATGCGAGCTTCAACCTCAAAGACCGGCCGGAAATCATCCACGTCAATATGGACAAGTTCGATCGCATCCAGGGGCAAATTGCCGCCAAGGTCAGGACGATGGGTGCGAAAGGCGAGGGTGAAGCCGTGCCGCTGCACATTGTCTTTCCGGCCACCGGTCCGATCGAATTGTGGGACTCGGGCCGGCCGGTAGCGGCACAAGCCGGCGATACGCTGCAAAGTCTTGCGGCAAAGTATCAGGTGCCGCTCTGGGCGCTGACGCAGATCAATCAGAAATCGGAGAACGCAGCGCTGACCGAGGGCGAGCGCATCGTCGTTCCGCGCTATCTCGGCCAGAGAGCGGTGCCGGACCCTGCGGTGTTAAGTCCTGCCTCGGGCGCCGCGCCGGCCCAACACTGAGTGCGCCGCCGGATCGCGCACGATGCGGGCGCGCGGCGGCAGAGGTGATCATTGCAGCCTAATATGCTATAAATAGCGCAGGAGAGTTCCCATGAATCTGAACGCCCTGGGTTATGTCGGAATCCGCGCCAAGAATCTCGAGGATTGGGTGACCTATGGCACGCGCTTTCTCGGCATGCAGATGGTCGACAAGAGCCGCGGCACGCTCGCGTTGCGCATGGACGATCGCAAGCAGCGCGTCATCGTTCATACCGACGAGGACGAGGGGCCGTCGTTCTACGGTTGGGAAGTCGCCGATGCCGCGGCGCTCGACGCGCTTGCGGCGCATCTGGAAAAATCCGGCGTCAAGTTCGCGCGGGGGTCACGCGCGCTGGCGGATGAACGCCGAGTGAAAGACTTGATTGTCTTCTCCGATCCGATCGGCAACCGGCTCGAAGTTTTTCACGGCGCCGAAATCGCCACCGATGCATTCAAGCCCGGCCGTTCGATCTCCGGTTTCCGCACTGGCCCGCTCGGCATGGGCCACGCCGTGCTGACCGCCGCGCGGCTCGAGGACGTGGTGCCGTTCTATACCGAGATCCTCAACTTCAAGCCGACCGATTACATCTTGCAGCCGTTCAAGGCCTATTTCTTCCACATCAATGCGCGCCACCACAGCCTCGCTTTCATCGACACCGGCAAGAACGGCATCCATCACATGATGTTCGAGGTCTGCTATCTCGACGACGTCGGGCAGGGCTACGATCTGGCGCAGCGCAATCCGGAAATGATCGCGACGACGCTCGGTCGCCACGTCAACGATCACGTCACGTCGTTCTATTCGTATTCGCCGTCGAAATTCATGGTCGAATATGGCTGGGGCGGCCGTTCCATCGACACCGCGAATTGGACGCCGCACGAGCGCACCGAAGGCCCGAGCCTTTGGGGCCACGACCGCACCTGGCTGACGCCGGACGGCCGCGATACGGCGCGCGAGTTGCGCCGCAGCGTTGCCGAATCCGGCGGCCGCGTTCCGGTCAATGTCATGGACGGCAATTATTTGCGGGCCGGCGACGTCTGCCCGTGGTGGAACGCCAACGTACCGGCGCGCAAGACGGGTTAGCGGCTATTTTCCGGCACAAGTGACGCCTCCGTCACGGACCCCGCGGGTCGCTATTTCGCGCGGCGGCTGCGGCATGCCGATTTGCGCGCGGCGATTTACAGGCCGTTAAGGATAACAGGGTAATAATACCTACTGCCGATCATGCCGATCGGCAAACGCACTCGCCGGTACGAACGTACTGTAAGTGTAAGCCAGTACGGCCTGAACCAGAAGGGTAGTTCCATGTCTGATATTACTTTGTCCTCGGGCATTCGGCAGAACTTGCTGTCGCTACAGCAAACGTCTGCCGATTTGACCACCACCCAGGAAGCACTCTCGACCGGCAAGGCCGTCAACTCGGCCGCCGACAACCCGAGCGCTTACTTCACCTCGCAGAATTTGACCAACAACGCGAATTCGCTCTCCGCCTTGCTCGACCAGATCGGCCAAGGCCAGCAGACGATCAACGCGGCGACCGACGGCCTCACTGGCTTGTCCAGCCTGTTGCAGCAGGCTCTCGCAACGGTGCAGCA
>Ga0182015_10000883_pt1 | contig 41812 bp, 38 predicted proteins | sample 712P3MmetaG_FD_120478 | JGI IMG/M metagenome (GOLD analysis project Ga0182015, IMG submission 120478) | Permafrost microbial communities from Stordalen Mire, Sweden - 712P3M metaG | ecosystem: Environmental > Terrestrial > Soil > Wetlands > Permafrost | place: Sweden: Stordalen | collected...
GGTCCCGACCTTTCCAGCTATACACAATCCGAACTGGATCAGATCGCGCTGCCTTTAAATCACAACGTCCGCGAAAACTTTGGGCTTTCAGACTCCCGCGAGTAAACTGCGCGCAAGTGTTGCGCCGGCCCCCCCGCACGGCCAATCGGGACCTAACCAATGTCCGTGATATAAAGACTCGGTGCTGTTACGTGTCGCCGCATACCTGAGCATTGAATGACCACACGCACGGCCTCTCGCACTGTCATCCAGGTTTCTAAGCTTCGAAAGACCTATGGCTCCACCGTGGCGGTAGACGAGGTGTCGTTCGAGGTCAAAGACGGCGAAATCTTTGGTCTGATCGGACCCAACGGCGCCGGAAAAACCACCACGATGGAGTGCATCGAAGGGGTGCGTACTCCTGATCGGGGCACCATCTCCGTTCTGGGTCTCGATCCCTTCCGCGACGTCTACAAACTGCAGGACCGCATCGGCGTGCAGCTTCAACAGGCCCAGCTGCAGAAGCGCATCAAAGTTTGGGAGGCAGTGGATCTTTGGGTCTCCCTCTACCGGAAGAAGACCACTGACGGCGAACGCTTACTGCAGCAACTCGGCCTCGCCGAAAAACGAGATGCTTGGTTCATGACTCTTTCGGGAGGTCAAAAGCAGAGATTGTTCATTGCACTAGCGCTGATCAACGATCCGGAGGTGGTCTTCCTGGATGAGTTGACCACCGGGCTGGATCCGCAGGCCCGCCGGGCGATCTGGGACCTCGTGCGGGGGATCCGCGAACGTGGCAAGACAGTCTTTTTGACCACTCATCTGATGGAGGAGGCAGAGAGATTGTGCGATCGAGTGGCAATCATCGAGCACGGCAGGATCATCGATATGGACACTCCCGAGAAACTTGTGGATCGGTACTGCCCTGAGCGGACCGTAATTCTGGCCACGGACGACCCCGCCGCGGAAGGCATGTTGCGCAGGATGCCGTCACCTTGAAGAGGTGTGCTGCGACGGCTTGCGGTTCACGATTCGCGGCCGGGGCGACGAATTCGTGACGGAGGTGATCCGCTGCCTGTCCGAGAACCGCATCCGGGTGACCGACTTCCGCACGATCTTGCCCAATCTCGAAGACGTTTTTCTACGACTGACGGGACATTCGATTCGCGACTAAACTTTATGATCCTTCGTGGACTGTGGAAACTGACCTGGATTGAGATTAAGGTCTTCCTGCGCGAGCCGCTCGGGGCCATCGGAACGCTCCTCATTCCCGTATTAATTTTTATCGTAGTGGGTCGAACCGTTGCCAAGAGGCTTGGCCCGTCGGACCTGGCAACCAACGCATTTATCCACGTGGGCTTACCGGTTCTGGCGGCGCTCCTGATTGCTATTAGCTCCGTGCTGTCGCTGGTGACGATCATTGCGATCTACCGCGAGGGCGGCATCCTGAAACGGCTGCGCGCTACCCCGCTGCGGCCACAAACCATCCTGACGGCCCACGTGATCGTGAAGCTGCTCCTCACCGCGGCCACACTTTTGTTGATGGTGCTTGCAGGCAAACGCTATTACCCGGTGGGCGTCCATGTTCCGGTGTTGGGATTTACAATCGCTCTGCTGATCAGCACTTGGAGCATTCTCTCGATTGGCTTTCTCATCGCCAGCATCGTTCCTACGGCACGGTTTGCCCAGCCGATTGGTGCTGTCATCCTGTACCCCATGCTCGGCCTTTCGGGACTCTTCGTTGCCGTGGAATCGCTGCCGCCGGTGCTCCGCGCCGTGGCGCGAGTGTCGCCGCTGACCTATGCAACGTCATTGCTTGAGGGAATTTGGAAAGGCGATCGGTGGTCGGCGCACCTGGCTGACGTGGCGGCAGTGTTATAATTTTTGTCGTGTGCACTGCGCTCTCAGCGAAAGTGTTTCGTTGGGAGTGCTTTGCGCAGGACCTGACCGACATTGAGAAAAATGTGTTGACCGCGGCGCAGGTCCCCACGAACGCAAAATGTCTGCTCTCTCCAACCACGAATCCAGCCTGGAAGAAGAAACCGTCGTGGTACATCGTGGCAAGCAGCGACCGCACGATTCCTCCCGCGTTGGAGGAGACCATGGCTAAGCGGATGAATGCGGACATTACCACCATCCCATCCAGCCACGTGGCCATGCTGTCCCATCCGGCCGAAGTGGCTGCAGTAATTTTCCGTGCCGCAGCGAAAGTGGGCGGCCAAGCGGCAGCCGCAGGTGCAGCGTCGGCAATCTAATCGTTCTTATGGCCGCTAAACTTGCTGCGGATCAGGGAGCGCCGTGTTGCGGACGGAGCTAACTGTGTTGACTGCCCCCGGTGGACTTGCAACGTTCTTTGATGAAGTTACACAAGCAATTGTTAAGCTGGGCAACGGTTAGGACACATAATCTCGCTGGGACATTCAGCATGAAGTAACGCGGCAAATTCTATTCCGTACAGTTAGTACCAGTCCTGTCCTTCACCTGCACTTACGTTCAATACCCTCCCAGGTCGCTCCCGTGCTAACGTCACTCGGGAATTAACCAAATGAAAAAATGCCGAAAATTGTCCCAGGATGAAAGGTCCGGCATTGCCTCGCGGCAAATCCCCAGCCGCGAAGTCCGTAGTCTGTCGCCGATGCGCCCGGCGCTTGAGAAATTTTTCCAGACGCGGACTGCCTTTGCCGTAAACACGCCACTGGATGACACTCTTCTTCCTGAGAATGCTTCCGCGTACCCCCTCTCGCCTTCGAGAATCAAGACTCTTTCGCGAATTTCTAATCGTCACTCCGGCCGATTAGAAATCGTCGCAACTCATTAAAAACAAACGACGGAGTCAAATTCTAATCGTCATTTTTCTGCACCTGTAGCGGGCAAAATTCGCCCCGCAATCTCTCCGGCCAGTCGTTTTGGACTCGGCAGGGAACACGATATGCCTGAAACGCAAATGCGCTATTCTCGACGGATGGAAGCGAAGCGCTGATCGGGAGCTTGCCGGGACTATGTCTACAAATTTTACAAAGGAACTGATGCTTGCGTTGGGGAAGAAAGTGAAGCTCGGCAAGTTTGATCCTGAGGATACGCTTGGATGGACTAAGAACCATGCGATGAAAGTGAGTCTTGCTAAAAATTTGAAGCGGCTCGAAAGCTTGCAGTATTTGCTGTATGCCGACCGCAAGCATGCGCTGCTGGTGGTGTTTCAGGGGCTGGATGCTGCTGGAAAAGATGGGACCATCCGGCACGTGATGTCCGGGGTGAATCCGCAAGGATGTTCGGTTACGCCTTTTAAGGTGCCGTCTCCTCAAGAGGCTGCGCACGATTATCTTTGGCGCGTGCATCGTGCTGTTCCTCCTTATGGGCATATTGGTATTTTCAATCGGTCGCACTATGAGGATGTCTTGGTGGTGCGCGTTCATGATTTGGTGCCTAAGAAAGTTTGGTCCCAGCGCTACGATCAGATCAATCAATTCGAGCGGTTTTTGCGCGACAACAATGTCACCATCCTGAAATTCTTTCTGCACATCGGCAAGGACGAGCAGAAGAAGCGGTTTATGCAGCGCATCGACGATACCAACAAGCGCTGGAAGATTTCCGAAGCGGATTTCGAGGAACGCAAATTCTGGGATGACTATGTGCATGCCTATGAAGATGCGCTGACGTTTTGCAACACCAAAGCCGCCCTGGTTCATCATACCCGCCAATAAGAAATGGTTTCGCAACCTCGCCGTCTCGCACATCATCACGGAAGCCATGGAACAAATGAATCTGAAATTCCCGCCGGCCACCATTGACCTCAAGAACTTGAATCTGCGTTAAGCGCTTCAGTTGCGAATGCCTGAATTCTGCTAGAATCTCGGTACTTGGTGGTATTTGTAGAGTCTGTGCGGCAAGCAGAAGCGCCCTGTGCTGGCGGTTCAGCCGTGCCTTGACGCATAACGATCCTTCCACACGGACTTTGTGTGTGGACGGCATGCATAGTCGGTGGTCCACCCGGCGGCCCATGACTGAGAAAGCCATTTTCCCTCGGAACTTTTTAAAGCACTATCCGCAGGCGGTGCGGGCTGAGGGATGTTTTGTTTATACCGCTGATGGCCGGCGGTATTTGGATGCGTCCGGCGGCGCGGCTGTGGTTACTATTGGCCACGGTGTGGGTGAAATCGGACGCGCCATGGCTGACCAGGCCGCGCGGCTTGCTTACGTTCACTCCTCTGAATTTCAAACGGCTGTCGCGGAAAAGCTGGCAGAGCGGATTCTTGCGCTTGCACCGGAATCGATGCACCAGGGTGGCCGTGTCTATTTTACTTCTGGCGGTTCGGAGGCTACCGAGACTGCGCTGAAGCTTGCGCGGCAGTATTGGATCGAACGTGGCGACAAGAAACGTTTTCGGGTGCTCTCGCGTTTACAGAGTTATCACGGCAGCACGTTGGGAGCGTTAGCTGTCTCCGGAAACGTGCGCCGCCGCCAGCCTTTTTTGCCCATGTTGAATGAATCGGGGCATATTCCGCCTTGCTATTGCTACCGATGTCCTTTTGGACTCAGGTACCCTGAGTGCAATGTGGATTGCGCCGATGAACTTGGCCGCCTGCTCGATCGTGACGGATCCGACGATGTTGCCGCATTTATTTTGGAGCCAGTGGTCGGCGCGACTTTAGGTTCTGTGGTTCCTCCCGAAGGATATCTGGAAAGGATTGCTCAGATTTGCCAGGAGCACGGGATTTTGCTGATTGCCGATGAGGTAATGACTGGGATGGGACGCACTGGCAGGCCGTTCGCGGTGGAGCATTGGGGCATCAAGCCAGACATGATACTGGTGGGCAAGGGCATCGCCAGCGGGTACGCGCCGCTGGGAGCCGTGATTGTGGCGGGACACGTTGCCGACGCAATATCGCGCGGTTCCGGCACGTTTCTCCATGGATTTACGTACAATGCGCATCCGGTTGCGGCTGCTGCGGGAAATGCGGTGCTCGATTACATCGAACGCGAAAAACTTTTTGCGCGGGTGGATAGCGCCGGGCGCGAACTGCACGACGCGCTGGAATCGCTGAGAAAGTTTTCGGTCATTGGTGACGTTCGGGGAATGGGGCTTTTGTTCGGAATCGAATTCGTGCGCGACGTGAAAACCCGGGAGCCGTTTCCGCCGGAGGCTCGTATGGCGGCTCGCGTTCACGACGACGCTTTCGAGGCCGGGGTGATGACGTATCCTATGCAAGGCTGCGTGGATGGCATTTGCGGCGATCACATTCTGCTTGCTCCGCCGTTCACGATTACAACCGCCATGATCCAACTGCTGGTTGAGGCCCTCGAACACGCGATCGGGGATTTGGAAAAATCGCATCTTGCGGGGGCGGGAGGATCTTCTGCGCTGGTCTAGGCCTTGGCACTACTCTCCTTTAATCACAGGATTTGTTTTATTGTTGGCCGCTGTTGGACTTCTTGCCGCTTCCGAAGTTGCGAAGATGGCTGGATTTTCTCCTCAGGCTGCCGCCACCGAAAATGCCACGGAGCAATCGTTTCGCGACCGCATTTCCGCTGGCGACATTATGAAGTTTCATCGTTATCTCACCGCGGAGCCGCATCCGGCCGGTTCGCCGCGCAACAACGATCTAGCCAAATGGGTCGCTGATCAATGGCGTCAGCAGGGGTTGGAAGACGTTACGATTCATGAATACGATGTGCTGAATTCCTCGCCGCGGCAAATTTCCCTGGAAATGATAAAGCCGAAGCATTATCGCGCGCGGCTTCGCGAGGATTCTTACGGCGTCGACTCCGACACCAACAATCCCAAAGTTGATGGAGCGTATCTTGGTTATTCAGCCTCGGGCGAGGTGACTGCGCCAGTGGTGTACGCGCACAGCGGGAATCCCGAGGATTACGATTACTTGAAACAGCACGGGATCGATGTGCACGGCAAGATCGTGCTGGTGCGTTATTCATTGCCCTACAGTTACCGTGGCTTCAAAGCATTGACGGCTGAGCGTCGCGGCGCTGCTGCGATTTTGATTTATTCCGACCCTGCTGAAGACGGCTTTTCGAAGGGTGCTGTGTTCCCGAATGGGCCCTGGGGGCCGGAGAGCCACATTCAGCGTGGCGCGATTACGTACGATTTTCTGCAGCCGGGCGATCCGACTACTCCCGGCTACGCTTCGATTCCGGGAGCGAAACATATTCCTGTGGAGCAGGCCATCTCGCTGCCCAAGATTATGGGCGTGCCGTTATCCTGGCGCGATGCAAAACCGCTGCTGGAAAAGATGGATGGGCCCGTGGCGCCGGATTCCTGGCAGGGCGGATTGCCGATCAAGTATCGCGTGGGCGGAGCGCGTGTGGTCGTGCATCTGAAAGTGGATATGGACACGCGCATTCAGCCTTATTACGTCACCGAGGCCCGCATCGAGGGTAGCGAATCGCCGGACCAGTGGGTGATTCTGGGGAATCATCGCGATGCTTGGGCTTACGGCGCTGTGGACCCTTCGAGTGGCACGGCTTCCATGCTGGAAATGACGCAGTCTTTGGGCACGCTGTTGCAACAAGGGATTCGTCCGAAGCGGACTTTGGTTTTTTGCAGTTGGGATGGCGAGGAATACGCGCTTACGGGTTCTACCGAGTGGGGCGAGCAATATGCCGACGAATTGAAAAAAAAGGCCGTGGCTTATCTGAATGTGGATGAGGCCACGTCCGGGAGCAATTTTCAGGGTGACGCTGTCGGTTCTCTTGCGCCACTACTTTTGGAAGTTAGCCATACGCTGCCCGCGCCTGCAGGGAAAACTCTTTATGACGAGTGGAAAGTTTCCCGGCAAACCGAGCTCGGGGAGAAAAAGGCTGTGCCGGACTTTGATTTGCCCAATACGCGAATTGGTAGCGGTTCTGACCACACTGTTTTTTTGAATTTTTTGGGTGTGCCGACGATGGGACTAACGTTTGTCGGACCCTATGGCGTATATCACTCTTTGTATGACGATTTCTTCTGGGTAAATCATTTCGGCGATCCTGAGTATCGCTATCACAGATTGATGTCGCAGCTTTGGGGTGTGCTGGCGCTGCGCTTGGGGAATGCCGAGATTTTGCCTTTTGATTTCGAGGTTTATGGGCAGAACATCCGGCGGTTTGTGGTGGACTTGAATCTTGCGAACCGAGTGAGTGGGCACATCGATCTGGCTTCGTTGCAACGGCATATTGGGGATTTTGAATTGGCAGGCCGCGATTTGAACGCTGCGATCGCTCAGGTGATAGCAAGCGGGCGATTGAGCGCGGATTCGGCTGCGCGCGTAAATCAGAAGCTCATGCAAGTGGAACGCAATTGGTGCAACCCGCAAGGGATTCCCGGGCGGCCTTGGTTTAAGCACTCGTTGTATGCCACGCGTTACACTTACGCGCACCTGGAATTGCCCGGGTTGACCGAAGCCGCCGAGGCTGGGAATTGGAAGCTGGCGTCGGAACAAGCCATGGTGCTAGAAGGCGAACTGGAGAAGAACACCGCTTTATTGCAGCAAATCAGGAAAGACGTGAATTCTATTTCAGGGGCTGGCAAGCCATGATTTGTTTCCGGGCGATTTTTATCGCTGCGTTTTTCTTTGTCACGGTGATGTTGAGTCTGGGTGCGCAGACCAATCCGCGCGCGAGGGCCCTCGGAGTGCCATTTGAGGGAACCCCGGGCCCGTTGGATGCGATCACCGATGTGAAGGGGGTTGAAGTAGGCTATCGCACGCTAATTGCCGGTGAAGGGAAGCTAGAGGTTGGCAAGGGCCCGGTGCGCACCGGCGTCACCGCGGTGTTTCCGCGCGGGAAAAGCGGAGTCGATCCCGTGTTTGCCGGCTGGTTTACCGAAAATGGCAATGGGGAAATGACCGGCACAACTTGGGTTGCGGAGTCGGGTTTCCTATATGGGCCGGTGATGATTACAAATACGCACAGCGTCGGCGTTGTCCGAGATTCGGTGATCGCATGGCAGCTTAAACATGCGCCCTCGTTGCCTCTGGACGATTGGTGGTCGCTGCCGGTGGTAGCGGAAACATGGGATGGATATTTGAATGACATTAACGGGTTTCACGTGAAGCCCGAAGACGCCGATGCTGCGATGGAAGACGCGCATGGCGGTGCGATTGCCGAGGGCAATGTTGGCGGCGGCACCGGGATGATTTGTTTTGAATTCAAGGGTGGCACCGGAACAGCGTCCCGCGTGTTAACGGATAAGTTCGGTGGGTACACTGTGGGCGTCCTGGTGCAGTGCAATTTCGGGACGCGCCATTTGCTGCGGATTGCGGGTGCGCCCGTTGGGTACGAAATCTCCGGGAATCCGGTATGGAAGGACGATACCGGGTCGATCATCGTGGTGGTGGCGACCGATGCGCCGCTGTTGCCTACACAAATGCAACGGATCGCGAAAAGGGTGACGCTGGGGTTGGGGCGTTTAGGCAGCATTTCCGGCAATGGATCGGGCGATATTTTAATTGCGTTCTCTACCGCGAATGCCGAGGCGGGGATGGAACAGAAGAAAATTGTGGCGCTTCAGATGTTGCCAAACGAACGTATGGATGCGCTTTTTGAAGCCACCGTGCAGGCTACGGAAGAAGCGGTGGTGAATGCGTTGGTGGCGGCAAAAACGATGACGGGTATCGACGGGCACACCGTGGGAGCTCTTCCGCATGACCGGCTGCGCGAGGTTTTGAAAAAATATAACCGGCTGGCGGAAAATAAATAACCGGGTCCGTGCTGTGGCCGTCTAAAAGGCAGATCGCAATTCGGGAGGCACGTTCACATGCGAGGCTTTATTTTTGGAATTCTTTTCACCCTTTTAATCGCTTTTTGTGCTGGATATTTCATTTTGAAGCAGGGCTACATTAATTTCAGCGCAGATCAGGAGCCGTCGCCGACCGAACGGCATCTTGCCATGTCTGCATCGGATGCTTCGACGGACCGTCATGCGCCGGATTTGAAAAATCCCGTTCCCGCGAGTGAATCCGATCTAACTGTGGGCGCCAAGATCTATGTGGATCATTGCGCGGGTTGCCACGGGGTGCCTTCGAACCCGGACAGCCAGTTCGGCCACTCGTTCAATCCGCCCGTTCCGCAGTTTTTCAAAAACGCGCCGGACATGCCGGAGAACCAGAATTTTTACATTGTGCAGCACGGCATTCGCTGGAGTGGCATGCCTGCGTGGAACAAAACGCTTTCCGACACGCAGATCTGGCAGCTAGTTACTTTTATGAGCAACATCGAGAAATTGCCGCCTGCTGCGCTGAAGGAATTCGAAGCTCCCGGAGCGGCCACCCAGGAAGTACCGGCGACGATGGGCACCGCAGCAACTAAGCGCTGATAAGTAAGACAGATAATGGCTGAAAATCGTGGGGCACAGAGCGCAGTCCTGCTAAGATTTGATTCCTGGCGGGGTTTCGGCTACGGTTTAAGTTCGCGCTAATATTTCTTGTGTTCAAGCCCTGATTTCGCGGCTGAGCCCCTTGAGGAGTGCCAACCCACGGAGGGTATGCTTGATGTCTGATGCAGTCGCGGAGAAGGTGATTACAACGCTGGCGTCGGTGAAGCGCATCCCGGCTGATACCATAACCTTGGAAACGAATCTGCAAGAGCTTGGCATCGATTCCCTGGACGTTTTCACTTTGCTCTTTGAGTTGGAGAATGCGTTCAAGATTTCTATTCCGGACGACGACGTGAGATCTATTCGCACGGTCAACGACGTGGTGGATGGTATTAAGAAGATTTTAGCTGCTGCGCCGCCCGATGCTTCGTTGGGCACCGCCACACCGGCGAATTGACGAATGGCGCCGCGAAGAGTCGCCATCACTGGGTTGGGAATCATTTCTCCGCTGGGTTTGAACCTGCAGGATTCATGGAAATCCCTCAGCATGGGTCTTCCTGCCATTGGCCCTATCAAAAGCGTGGATTGTTCCATTTTGCGTTTTCAGAATGGCGCCGAAGTGCGAGGGTACGAACCGCAGAAACATTTCGAGGGCGGCAAGGACGCTTACATCGATCGGTTCGCGCAATTTTCTGTTGTGGCTGCGCGCGAGGCTTTGGCCAATTCCGGTATTCAGCTGACTCCGGACTTGAGGGAGCAGTCGGCGATTGTTTGCGGTTCGGCTGTGGGTGGGCAAGCTGCGATCGAGGCGGGCTTCGAGGACTTATGGGTCCAGGGCCGCGGTCGCGTGCATCCTTTGACTATTCCCAAGACCATGGCCAACGCTGGTGCCAGTCATATTGCTATGGACATGGGCCTCAGTGGTCCGACTTACACTGTTTCGACCGCGTGCTCGTCCGCAAATCATGCAATCGGGCAGGCATTTCGATTGGTGCGCGATGGCGAAGCGGAACTGGCGATGACCGGTGGCAGTGAAGCCATGTTCACCATTGGGATGCTTAAGGCTTGGGAAGCGATGCGGGTGATGGCGCCGGATACGTGCCGTCCTTTCAGCAAGGATCGCCGCGGTCTGATCCTCGGTGAAGGCGGGGCCATGATGGTGCTCGAGCCGATGGAAGCGGCCAAGGCTCGCGGTGCGAAAATTTATGGCGAGATTTGTGGTTTCGGGATGACTGCGGACGCGCATCATCTTACGCAGCCGACTGTGCAGGGGCCTGCGCGCGCGATGCGAGGAGCTCTGCGTGACGCTGGACTTGCGCGTGAATCCGTGGGTTACATCAACGCGCATGGCACCGGGACACCGGGCAATGACCCTATCGAAAGCAGCGCCATTCGTGAAGTTTTTGGCACGCATGCCGACAAAATTGGCGTGAGTTCGACGAAGTCAATGCACGGACACGCGTTGGGCGCTGCTGGTGCGCTTGAGGCTATCGCTACTGTGCTGGCGCTTTACCATGGCATCCTGCCGCCTACTGCGAATTACAACGAGCGCGATCCTGAGTGCGATCTTGATTACATTCCGAATAAGCCGCGAGCTTTGCAGGTGGAAGCTGCTTTGTCTAATTCGTTTGCATTTGGCGGGTTGAATGCCGTTGTGGCCTTCCGCGCTGTTTCGCATTGATTCGCGCTAAACATTTACAAGCGACGAATTTTTCACGCCCAATAATGCTTTCAAGTTCGACGCCACAAGTTTGCATCGCGGGCATCCGGAAGCGCTGCCCTTCGTATCTCAGGGTAAAAAGGACGCGGCGGTACATTTGAACTTTTCACATTGCTGATATCGGAGTCGCACGGTATGGATTCGCAGATGAAAGAACTTGTTGTGGTATTGCGGGCGCGGCTGAGTGACATGGTGAAAATGCTGGAGAGATTTGTGCGGTGCGAATCACCCAGTCACGATAAAAAGGCCGTCGACCAGTTAGGGCGGATTGTCGCTGATGAATGGAAACGGCGTGGCGCGAAAGTTCGTGTTCTTCGACAGGCTCGTTTTGGCGATCATGTTCGCGCGGAAATCTGGCTGGGCAAAGGTAAGGCTGCGGGACAGATTATGGTGCTGGGGCACCTTGATACTGTGTACCCGCTGGGAACACTTGCGAAGACGCCGTTTCGTGTTTCAGGTGGGCGTGTCTGGGGGCCCGGCGCGTTTGACATGAAAGGCGGACTGGTGCTGGCACTTTTCTCCCTGGATGCGTTGAGGGCTGCCGGTATTCAGCCAAAGAAACGATTTGTGTTTTTGTGGACTTCTGACGAGGAGATCGGGAGCGGCACGTCGCGGCGTGAAATCGAGCGGGAAGCGCGGCGGAGCGATGCTGTGTTGGTGCTAGAGCCGGCGTTTGGGGTTGAGGGGCGGTTGAAAACCGCGCGGAAGGGCGTGGGCGGCGCTGAAATCGTGGTTACCGGGCGCTCCGCGCACGCGGGGATTGATCCTGAAAAGGGTGTGAATGCCGTGCATGAATTGGCGCTGCAAATTGAACGACTGATGCGGTTGAACGATCCTCGGCGTGGCGTTAGTGTGCAGACGACTGTTGTTAGCGGCGGGACGGTTACTAATGTGGTGCCTGAACATGCGCGAGCTTCGGTGGACATTCGTTATTCGCGACTGGCGGATGCAGCGCGTTTGCGTGGAAAGTTCCAGAGCTTGCGGCCTATTCTAAAGGGTGCGCGGGTTGCGTTTCGCGGCTTGGGGGATCGTCCTCCGTTTGAGCGCACGGTTGACGTACGCAAGCTATTTAATCATGCGCAATCTTTGATGCGTGAGATTGGTTTGGCCCTTAGCGAAGCGTCAACTGGCGGAGGGTCTGATGGGAATTTTACCGCAGCGTTGGGCGTGCCGACGCTGGATGGGTTGGGCGCTGTCGGAGATGGAGCGCATAGCCCGCGGGAACATATTTTGATTCGGGCGCTTCCTGAGCGGGCGGCACTATTGGCGGGACTGCTGGCGAGCCTTTAGAAAAGTTCAGGACGATTCTAAAATGCGCAACCGGCGAACGTTATTGGAAGCGTGCAGGACGTAAGTATGAGGCATGTGTCACGCCTACGGCGTTCAGGTATTTTGCGATCACGTTACCCGGCGCTTTCCGCACCGGGCTAACTTATGCCGCGCCTACGGCGCTTACTAGCGAGGGAACTGCTTAAGTCAAGGAGCTCTGTGAGGCAGTTCGCACCAGAAACCGACGGCGCAATGTGCGTAGCGGTTCAACGGACTTCTTCGTGTTGTAAAAATGTGATGCTCTGTTGCTGCAAATCTGAATAATCCGAATGCAATGTGTCGCGGAGAGCTTGCTCTGTATTTGAAGATGTGGCGACGCTGTCCAGCAGGCGACTGATGTCGGCGATGCTGCCGCTTTGAATGATGGATTCCACCGCGGCTAGAGACCACGCGTATGCAAGGCCTGCTGAACTGCCTGACAATGCCATCCAGGAGCCTTCGAGACTCGCAAGTGCTGGCAAGGCTCCTTGATTCGCCGCGTTCAGCAGCGCACCTGCTGAGTCTGATGTGCGGCGGCCTTCCATATATTGTGCTACGCCCTCCTGCAGCCATGTTGGGGCGCGGTTGTGCGTCTTCTGACCGATGAAACTGTGTGTTAACTCGTGCTTCAGCACTCCTGCCAACTCGGGCGTGACGCTGGTTAGGCCTTGCACCGGGATGCGCATGCGGCCGTCGTTCAGGGCGCCGACCCAACTGGGGGCCCGGGTGATGTCCGCGAAGGATTGGCCTGTGTATAAGATCACGCCGATCGGTTCTGGGGGGGTGTAATCGAGCTGAGATTCCAGATCGCGAAAATCGTCTTCGAGGACGTGCAGGATTTCGCGTGCTAAATCGGGTGTGGCCGTGCCGTTATATTTCAAATCAAAATTGGCGGTCTCGCCTTCGCGGTAGCTTTCTTCTTCGGCTTTATCGCGTTCGGCTTTTTCCAGGGCGTGCTGGACGTCGGGGTCCGGGCGCAACTTTTCGGCTCGCTTCCATTCCGTCACCGCCTGGTCCATCTTGTTGGCGCCGTAATAAGCCCAACCCATCAGTTTCGCTACGTCTGCAGAATCGGGAAAAATGCGGCGAGCATGTTCAAGCGGCTCCATTGCCGCCGAGAATTGGCTTTGACCCAGGTAAAGGGCTGCGAGGTTCAGCAACAAACCGAGATTGTCCGGCGCAAAGCTGAGGGCTTCGCGGTAGTGATCGATGGCCGAGTTAAGGTCGCCTTTGCCGACCAGGAATTGCGCTGCGGCGTAATGGGCTGCGGCTACCTTATCTACCGCGGCTGCGGTGCCTGATCGTGCGCTAATTTCCAAATCCGCGATGTAGGCAAAATCGATGGCGTCTTTATGGACAGCGAGGTGTGCAACGTCGCCGTAACCTAACACGGGATCTTGCTGTGGCGCGGAAATTGGCGGTTCGGAAGATTTGCTGGAGGCTGAAGAGTACCCCAAACCGTCGCGCTCGATGCGGGCCACGATCGATTCCGGGATGGACATCTGGCCGGCAGGGGTTTCGTAGCGAACGTGGCCGTCTTCGTCCGTGACATTCGACGCGACGATGCGACGGCCATTTTTTAGAACAATAGTGTCTGCCGCCGTTGAAGACACAGCGAGTAATAGGACAGCGGCGATGGGCACTACGGCACGCACCTTAATATGTTAACAAGCGTCTTCCAGATGGCAGTCGCGCTCCTTGCTGAGCGATGCCCTAAGCGGTACAGTCGATTGGATGCCGAAATTTTGGGGTATTTCACCGGTTGTTCTCCTAGTGCTGGTCTGCGTGGGCACGCTCGAGCTGCCTTACAGGAGGCTTTACTCGTCGGCATGGGGAAGTAGCAACAGCGAATCGGCAGGTTCAGTTACGGAAGCAAAGCACACGCCTATCGCTTCTCTCAGGCAGGATGCTTCAGCGCAATCGATTCCTGTCGACCCACGCGCGCTATACCAGGCACTCAATGAGCTTCGGCCAGACGCAACGCGTGTGTACACCGTGCACGATTTCACCCTGCGTCGAGATGTAGCCAATTTCACCTTCACAGACGGGAAGCTAGCCTTTTTCCAGCCGCTCGGAGGACACGTGACAGGCGCCGTCTTTTCTGGCCGCGGCCGTGTGATTGCAACCCCCCACGAACGTGGAGAACGGCGGTCCCTTGCGCAGTTTGTTGGTGTGCCAATTCTGGATCAAGTATTTTCCGATGCTTACATTCGATTCACGGACGACACCTATGCGGAAATTGAGCAGCAGTTGCGAAGCAGCGGGGCCGAGCCGACTAGCGATCCTGCGATTGCCGAGCAGTGGCGGTCGTATGTCTCGGTGTTGGCGCCATCGCAGTCGTTGCGGATCATGACGGATTGGCTCGCAGCGGAGCCGTTGCCTTATTTCTACGCGCTACTGCAGGGAAGTTTGGCGGGTCCGTTCGAGGTGTCTGTTGATCAGCGGCGCAAGGAGCAAGTGTTGATCGGGCAGCCCAAAGTCATCAATGGGGCGGCGTCTTACGATATTTGGGCGCTTTTTCCGGCGGAGGAACCATCCATCGTGCCGCCTGAAGCCTTTACGCCGCTGGATTACCGTGTGGAGTCCACGATCCAGGAAGATCTGTCGCTCGAAGGCAAAACGATCGTGCACTTGAAAGCGATACGCGGTGGAGAGCGCGTCGTTTCGCTGGAATTATCGCGAAACCTTACTGTAAAGGATGTTCACGGCGAAGACGGGCAGCCGCTGGTCTATTTCCAGAACGAGGAGTTGAGCCGGCGAAGCATTGCACGCCGCGGTAACGATTCCGTACTTGTTATGCTGCCTGCAGGGAAGAGGAGCGGGGAGGATTGTCGTTTGGAGGTTTCTTATCACGGGAATGTGATCGAGGACGCTGGAAATGGCGTGGAGTTTGTGGGCGAGCGCGGAACTTGGTACGCGCATTTGGGTGGCGAGCATTTCGCTGACTTCGATTTGTCATTCCGTTGGCCGAAGCGTTTAACCCTTGTTGCAACGGGTATCGAGAGTGAATCCCGCGACGGCGGCGACGTGAAGTCAGCACGGTGGCATTCGGATGCGCCGTTCGCGACTGCGGGCTTCAATTTAAGCGTATACAGATCCGAAGCTGCGACGGGCCGGCCGAAGGTGCAGGTTTTCGCAAACCAGCTATTGGAAGATGCGATTGCGAAGCGTCTCCGTGCGAATGCCCAGTTTCAGGGTGGCCTCAATTCGTTGGATGAGGCTCGGGCCACCCACGAGCTTGTCGAGATCCCAGAGCCTCCTGCTCCAAATCCGTCGGACGCGTTGACACAGGTAAACGCAAATGTCCGAGACTCAATTCGCTTTCTGGAAAAGATGAATGGCGATTTTCCGTTTGATCATCTCGAAGTCACGCAGATTCCGGGATCGTTCGGGCAAGGCTGGCCGGAATTAGTGTACTTGTCGACGCTGGCATTCCTGCCGGCCGAAGCGGAGCACCGGGCTGGATTCACCGAATGGACGCAGGAAGCGGCTCGTGACCTAATGCCATACCATGAAATTGCCCACCAGTGGTGGGGAAATGTGACCGGGGCTGCCAGTTACCGCGACGTCTGGATCCAGGAGGGAATGGCGAACTATCTGGCGCTGCTGTATGCCGATAACAAAAAACCGAGTGGCCGTTATTTGACTCGGTGGCTGGATCATTATCGCTCGGAGCTTTCGGTGAAACCCGCGGGAGCGAATCATCCCGTGGATGAAGTTGGGCCATTGATTCTGGGTTCGCGCCTGGCATCGTCGAAAGTTCCCGATGCGTACGAGACTTTGATCTACGGGAAGGGTACCTGGGTGATGCACATGTTGCGCGAATTAATGATTGATCCGGGCGCGAAAGATCCTGACGCACACTTTCGGGAACTACTCCGCGCGATATTGAGCGAGTACCGCTTCCGATCGCTATCCACAGCCGATTTTCAGCGGGCAATTGAGCAGCACATGAATCACGCGATGGACCTGGAAGGCAATCACAAAATGGATTGGTTCTTCGAGCAATGGGTGCGCGGGACTGGTATGCCACGTTATACGGTGAAGTTCGAAACCAAGGCACACGGAGCGGAATTCATTGTTTCGGGAAGGATAGAACAGGAAGGGGTGGAGGATATTTTCACCGCGCCCGTTCCACTTTATGTTGCGCAGGCGGGAGGCAAACCGCAACCTTTGGGCGTCGTGGTGACATCCGGCCCCGAAACACGTTTTCATTTCACCTCACACGTTCGTTCCGCGCGCGTATTGATCGATCCGTACAACACTCTGTTGTGCAGGAAAGACTAAATTCCTTGGGATTAGGAATTTGCGCGGGCACGGATCGCGTGCGGGGACAAATTCGTTAGAAATTATTAATAATTCTACCTTCGGCTAGCGCCGCGCCCGATCAATTTTCTTTGCTTTCAACTTGCGTCAAAGCGTGTCCGGTCTTATCCTAGGCCTCGTAAATTTGTGGCTCGTTGCTCGGGTGTGGTTCGATTTGCAAGTTTTAATCAAAACCATTGCGCACTTCGCAGCTTTAGAAACTCTGTAGACCGCCGTTATCCCGGGGTCGAGCAACCGGCGGTTTTGCATCAATGACACCCCTTCTCTAAGCTCACAACAATCTCTAATTTTTTCTGGGGCGACCGCGTGGATTCTGAGGGTTCCCAAAATCCAATCGAATCGACCTCGGCTCATCCAATTATTGAGCCGGGGCATACGCTTGGGTCCGTAACCGACAAGATCAGCTCGATTGTGTTGGGACGCGGCACGACTAAGGGTTGGGTTTTCGGCTTTGCAATCTCCTTTTGCCTGCTGATGCTGCTGAACGTGACCCTCGTTTACCTGCTGGTGAAAGGCGTTGGGATTTGGGGCATCAATATCCCCGTTGCCTGGGGCTTCGCGATCGTCAATTTCGTTTGGTGGATCGGTATTGGCCACGCGGGGACGCTTATCTCCGCCATTTTGTTGTTGTTACGGCAGCAGTGGCGGACTTCGATCAATCGATTTGCGGAAGCCATGACGCTGTTTGCGGTGGCCTGCGCCGGCATGTTTCCCCTGCTGCATATGGGGCGGCCGTGGCTGTTTTACTGGCTGACGCCGTATCCCAATCCGATGTGGCTGTGGCCTCAATTTCGTAGCCCGCTGGTGTGGGACGTGTTCGCAGTATCGACCTACGCCACTGTGTCGCTCCTTTTCTGGTACGTCGGTCTGATTCCAGACCTTGCGACGTTACGTGATCGTTCTAAGCATCGGCCCGGTCAAATCGTTTACGGGATGTTGGCGATGGGGTGGCGGGGTTCTGCAGTGCACTGGTCGCGTTATGAGACTGCTTCGATCTTGCTGGCTGGGCTGGCGACGCCGCTGGTTGTGTCCGTTCACACCGTGGTGAGCTTCGACTTTTCTGTTGCTCAGCTTGCCGGCTGGCATACCACGATTTTCCCGCCTTACTTTGTGGCCGGCGCTATTTATTCCGGGTTCGCGATGGTTATGACGCTGGCGATTCCGATTCGCAAGTTTTATCACCTAGAAGATTTCATCACCATGCGGCACCTGGGCAACATGGCAAAGGTGATGCTCGCAACCGGATTGATTGTGGCTTACGGCTACATGATGGAAACGTTCATGGCATTTTACAGCGGAAACCAGTTTGATCGCTTTGCCATCATCAACCGTATGACTGGTCCCTATGCGTTCTTCTACTGGCTGCTGATTTCTTGCAACATCGTGATCCCGCAGTGCCTGTGGCTGCGCAAGGTGCGCAATAACGTTGGCATACTGTTTGCGATTTCATTGGTCGTGAATGTGGGTATGTGGCTGGAACGGTTTGTGATCGTGGTGATCAGTTTGCATCGTGATTTTCTGCCGTCGTCTTGGGGAATGTACTACCCGACGCGCTGGGATTGGGCCACGTTCGTTGGGACCATCGGGTTATTTTTGACATTGCTGTTCCTCTTCATCCGCTTCCTGCCGGTGATTTCGATTTATGAGATGAGATCGCTGGTGGAAGAGACGGACGGAGAGAAGTCGAAGAAATAGGGGCAGGCAAGGTTCGATGCCGCAAATTTTTCATCACAGCACGAACGTCATCTCGCGGGCGAGTATCTATGGCGCTGTGTTCTTTCTGGGGATTTTAGGGGCGGTGTTGTACCGCGTGGAATTGTCGCCGATTTATACGCGGGTGAATGAAGCCAGGGAACAGCCTGTGCCCTTCAGCCACAAGCATCACGCGGGGGAATTGGGGATTGATTGCCGGTACTGCCATACAACGGTGGATAAGTCGTCGTTTGCTGGGATACCGCCGACGCAGACTTGCATGACTTGCCATTCGCAGATTTGGACGAACGCGCCGATGCTGGAGCCTGTGCGCGCGAGTTATCGCGACGATAAATCGATTGCCTGGACGCGGGTGAACCAGCTGCCTGACTTTGTTTATTTCGACCACAGCATTCACGTAAGCAAGGGCGTGGGGTGCACGACCTGTCACGGGCAAGTGGGTGATATGCCGCTGATGTGGAAGGCAAATACTTTGTACATGGAATGGTGCCTGGACTGTCATCGGCAGCCGGAAAAATATGTACGACCCAAATCGGAAGTTTTTAATCCGGGATATGTGACGCCGTCGAATCAGATGGAGCTTGGCGCGCGGTTGGTGAAGGAATACAAAATCCAGAGTTTGACGAATTGCACGACCTGTCACAGGTGAAGGCGAATCCGAAAAAACAATGAGCTCTGATTTCAATCCGAAAGTTCCAAGCGCTGTCGACCTGGCGGCCGTGCGTGCGCGGCTCAGGCAAGAGAATGGCAAGCGGTTCTGGCAGAGTCTCGACGAATTGTCTGAAACCAGGGAATACCGCGAGTTTTTGGAAAATGAATTTCCGAATAATCCGGAGAAAGACCCGGAAAAGAACCTTCAGGGCATCAATCGTCGCGAAATGCTGAAACTGGCGGCTGCTTCCGCAGCGCTTGCCGGTCTGAGCGCTTGCACAAAAATGCCGACGCAGAAGATCGTGCCTTATGTGAAGGCTCCTGAAGAAATCGTTGCGGGCAAGCCCTTGTTTTACGCCACTTCCATGCCTCTTGCGGGAGTTGGCGCCGGTTTGTTGGTCGAAAGCCACATGGGGCGCCCGACGAAAATCGAAGGCAATCCAGAACATCCTGGCAGCCTTGGCGGGACCGACGTTTTCTCGCAGGCCGCGACGCTTGGGCTTTACGATCCCGATCGTTCACAAACCGTGATGCAGGAAGGGCGCATCAGCAATTGGGGTGCGTTTCTGACTGCGATGACTAACGCGAAATCCCAGTTGGGTTCGGGCGGCCTTGGATTGCGGATTCTGACCGATACCGTTACATCGCCAAGTCTTAGCGCGCAGATTCAAGGGGTGCTGAAACAATTTCCGCAGGCCAAGTGGCATCAATACGAGCCTTGTGGGCGCGACAACGCGCGCGAAGGCGCGCGGCTGGCGTTTGGCAAGCCTGTGAATCCGGTTTATCGCTTCGATCGGGCCGAAGTAATCGTGTCACTCGATGCTGATTTCATTTCCTCCGGTCCGGGACACGTGCGCTACACGCGAGATTTTGCTTCACGGCGAGCGGTAGAGGGGCCTGCCTCCACTTTGAATCGGCTTTATGTGGTCGAAAGCATGCCGACCAGCGCCGGGGCGGTGGCGGACCATCGAAAAGCTATTCGCGCGGGCGACGTGGAGGCTTTTGCGCGGCAGCTGGCTGGCCAAGCAGGGGTGGGGGGAGTAAGTAGCGGCGGAGCCTCTGGCAAGATTCCTGCCGACTGGACCAGTGCTGTGGCCAAGGATCTGGCGGCGCATCGCGGCACATCTTTGGTGATCGCCGGCGAAGAGCAACCGCCCAGCGTTCATGCTTTGGCGCACGCGATAAACGCTGCGCTCGGCAACGTGGGCAAGACGGTTTATTACACCGATCCGCTGGAAGCGAATCCCGTAAACGAGATGGAATCGCTGCGTGAACTCGTGGGCGAGATGAGCGCCGGGAAAGTTTCGTTGCTGTTCATGCTGGGCGGCGGTAATCCTGTTTACGATGCGCCAGTTGATTTCGATTTCGGGCCTGAGCTGTTGAAGGTCGCCGTGCGCGTGCATTCTGGACTTTATTACGACGAAACTGCGGAACTTTGCCATTGGCACGCGCCGGCTACGCACTTCCTGGAGGCTTGGGGCGATGCACGGGCGTATGACGGGACGATTGGAATTATTCAACCATTGATTCAGCCGCTCTACGATGGGCGTTCGGCTTACGAAGTAATTGGGACGCTCACCGGGGATGCAGGGAAACCTGGGCACGACATTGTCCGCGATTATTGGAAAGGTCAGCGCCCGGAGAAAGATAAGGCGTTCGACGCATTCTGGGAGCGGTCGCTGCACGATGGATTGATGGCCGGGACTGCGCTTCCGGCAATTACCGTTGTACCGAGTGCGGACGTTGCAAAGCAATTCGCGCAGCAACAGACGAGTGGCGATGACGCTCTCGAAATTACGTTTAAGCCAGACCCTGCCGTCTTCGATGGACGGTTCGCGAATAATGGCTGGCTGCAGGAACTACCCAAGCCTAATACCCGGCTGACATGGGACAACGCTGCAATGATAAGCCCCGCTACCGCGCAGCGCATGGGTCTCGAAGCCGGAAACTATGTGAAGCTGCAGGTTTCGGGACGCGAAACGAAAGCGGGGATCTTTATCGTTCCGGGGCATGCCGAAGATTCAATCACTCTGCACCTCGGTTATGGGCGCCGTCGCTCTGGAAGCGTCGGCACTGGGCCCGGTTTCAACGCTAATTTCATCCGTATTTCCGCCAAGCCGTGGGTCGCCACTGGTTTGAAAATCGAAAAAACCGGCGATACATATTATTTCGCGGTTACGCAGCATCAATACATTATCGATCACGATGGACACCCAGCTGCGGAAAGAGAAAGCGTGACCGAAGCGCGGCGGGACCTGGTGCGCATCGCCAGCTTGGATGAATTCCGCAAGAACCCGGACTTCGCCAAGGATCCGCGCGAGGAAGAGACCAAGGGGCTTTCGTTGTATCCCGGATATAAGTACGAGGGTTACGCCTGGGGCATGTCCATCGATTTGAATAAGTGCGTGGGCTGCAATGCTTGCGTGGTGGCGTGCCAGGCCGAAAATAATATCGCGGTGGTTGGCAAGGACCAGGTGATGAGAGGTCGCGCGATGCACTGGATCCGCGTGGATACTTATTTCCGGGGCGCCATTGATAGTCCGGAAATGTATTACGAGCCGGTGCTGTGCATGCACTGCGAAAACGCACCGTGTGAAGTGGTCTGCCCTGTGGGCGCGACGCTGCACAACCAAGAAGGCTTGAACGAAATGATTTACAACCGCTGCGTGGGGACGCGGTATTGCTCGAACAATTGCCCTTACAAAGTGCGGCGGTTTAACTTCCTACTGTTCTCGGATTACACCACGCCGAGCCTTTTTGGAATGCGCAACCCTAATGTGACCGTGCGCAGCCGCGGCGTGATGGAGAAATGCACTTACTGCGTGCAACGGATCAATGCGGCGAAAATCACTTCCGAGGAACAGAACCGCAGCGTGCGCGATGGCGAGATCGTAACCGCTTGCCAAGGCGCCTGTCCTGCGGATGCGATTGTTTTTGGCAATATTAACGATCCCAATAGCCGCGTCGCCAAATTGAAGGCGCAGTCGCGCGATTACCATTTGCTGGATGATTTGAACACGCGTCCGCGTACTTCCTATATGGCGCGGGTGAAGAATCCGAACCCGGAGATTCACGAATAGTTTATGAAACGCAAACCACTTTACGGATTGCTGGCGGAATTTGAGACGCCCGATCAGCTTTTGCAAGCCGCGCGCACCACTCACGACGCCGGCTACAAGAGCATCGACGCGTTCTCCCCGTTACCTATCGAGGGCCTGGCCGAGGCCATCGGATTTCACGGGACGATTCTTCCGGCGGTGGTTTTCACCGGCGGATTGGTGGGCGGCCTAACCGGGTTTTTCATGCAGTGGTACGCGAACGTGCTCAGTTACCCGGTGAATATTGGCGGCAAGCCGCATAACAGCTGGCCTGCGTTTATTCCGATCACGTTCGAACTGACGGTGCTGGGTGCCGCGTTGTGTGCTGTGTTTGGGATGCTGGCCATGAACGGATTGCCGACGCCTTATCATCCGGTTTTCAATGTGTCGCGTTTTGCGCTGGCATCGAATGACCGGTTTTTTCTGGTGGTGAAAGCGCGTGACAAGAAATTCGATCTGGCTAAGACCAAGGCGTTTCTGGAAGGTTTGAATACTCATGGAGTGTTTGAGATTGAAGTCTAGGTTTACGGTCGGAAGCACGCGCGCCGCGCTTATGCGTTGTGCCGGCCTCGCGTATGTCGCTGCGGTAGCGACTTTGCTATCCGGCTGCCGACTGGACATGCACATACAGCCCAAATATCTGCCGTACGAGCCAACTAGTTTTTTTGCCGATGGGCGATCAGAGCGGCAACCGGTTGCCGGGACCGTGGCACGCGGACAATTGCGATTGGATGAATTGCTGTACACCGGAAAAGAGAATGGCGAGATATCGAACCGGTTTCCATTTCCAATGACGCGCCAAGACCTGGAGCGCGGGGAGCAACGCTACAATATTTACTGCACGCCTTGCCACGATTACACCGGCGGCGGCAACGGAATTATCGTGCAGCGCGGGTTTGCGTCACCGCCATCATTTCATTCGGACAGGCTAAGAGGTGCGCCAGCGGGGCATTTTTTTGATGTGATGACCAACGGCTACGGTTCAATGTACAGCTATGCTTCGCGTGTGGAACCCGAAGACCGGTGGCGCATCGCTGCCTACATTCGCGCGCTGCAATTGAGTGAGCACGCCACGTTGCAGGACGTGCCGGACGAAGAACGCGATAAGTTGCCGCAGACAAGTTCAGGACAGCAACCGTGATCAGCGCCCTATTTCACGCATACCTTGTCGGATATATTTACTGGCTGATGATTCCACTCGGATGCATGGCGATCCTGATGATGCATCACCTTACTGGTGGGTGGTGGGGCTATCCGATTCGGCGGCTGCTGGAGGCCGGTACGCGGACGATTGGTTGGATGGCCGCCTTGTTCATCCCGATTCTGCTGGGGATGAAGCAAATTTATCCGTGGGTTAACGACCAGGGCAGCATGGCAGGCGATCCGAACTTCCGGTTCAAACTGGAATATTTGAAGCCATCTTTTTTTGTGGCGCGGATCCTCATTTATTTTGTCATTGTGCTGATACTTTCCTATTTTTTAAACAAATGGTCACGCGAGCAGGACCGTACGGGGAACCCCGGGCTAGCAAAGAGCCTGGAAGCACTCAGCGGCCCGGGTCTGATTCTTTGGGGCATTGTGGTGTCGTTTTCCATGATCGATTGGGTCATGTCTCTCGAGCCGAGATGGTTTTCGACGATCTACGGAATGATATTCATGATCGTTGGCGCGCTGACGGCAATGTCATTCGTGATCTTCGTACTGCGCAGGCTTTCGGACCAGCCGCCGATAAAAGAAATTGTGACCGCCAGCGAATACAACGACCTGGGAAATCTGATGCTGGCATTCACGATGCTTTGGGCCTACCTTTCGTTTTCCCAGTTTCTGATTATCTGGTCCGGCAATATTAAGGATGAGATTCCGTGGTACATGACACGTGCGATGGGCCCGTGGGCCGCGGTTGCGGTAATTTTGATTGTTTTGCACTTCGCGGTGCCATTTTTGCTGCTGCTGCAGCGCAACATCAAGCGCCGCGTGCAACGGCTGTCGAAAGTTGCGACCATCATGCTGATTTTGAGTTTCGTGGACGTGTACTGGCTGATTGTGCCGGCTTATGAAAAGGACGGGCCGCACATCGGACCTTTCTTGTTAAACCTGCTGTTTCTTTCGATTATCGGCGTTATTTGGGTCAGCGTGTTTTTCCGCGAACTGAAGAAGATGCCGTTGCTGCCGTTGCATGACCCGCGCTTCGAAGGAGAGCTCCAGCATGAGCACGGGCATTAAACATCCGCACGGGCCGCCGGATGCGCCCTCGCAGAGCGAGGGATACGAGCATCAGGATGCGAATCCTAAGAGGTTGTTCTGGTGGGGCTTCGGGCTGGCGATCGTCATCATTCTGGTATTTCTCGCGATGAGGGGACTGTTTGATTTTTACGGCAAGGTACAGAGTTTGGGCAGGCCGGCTTCGCCGTTTGAAAACGTACGCGTGTTGCCGCCTCCTCCGCGGCTGCAGACCGAACCGCGGACCGATTTGCATACGTATTGCGCTAAACAGATGAAGGAGCTGGGTACTTATGGCTGGGCGGATCAACCGAATGGCGTGGTGCGGATTCCGATTGATCGAGCGATAGATCTGACTTTGCAACAAGGTTTGCCTGCGCGCGCCGCCGGAGAGGTTCCGGCCGGCGTTAGCAACCCAGCGCCGTTCGTGGCGGACGTCACCGATCCTACCGGACCTTGCGGATACGTCACTGAGCGGGATTCGGATCATGAAATGACGCAGGAAGCTCGAAGGTAATTTTTGCTGCGCTGATTTGTTGTGTCGCGTAGGTCATGTAAAGACGATGCTAGAGAGGACTTCCGTGTTTTTGGCTCGAAAATTAGGCGCGACGCATACGTTGTTCGCAGTGTTTTCCGCGACCGTTTTTATCGCTTTGGCGTTTGCTTCAAATGCTTCTGCTCAGCTGGCGTCCGATCCGATGCAGAGCGTTGGAGTGAGGCCAGAGCTGCTGAAACAGGCGGGAATCGATCAGAAACTCAACAGTCAAATACCGCTGGACCTGCAGTTTCGCGATGAGACAGGACAGGCGGTGCAGTTGGGCGACTACTTCGGGCAGAAACCCGTAATCTTGACGCTCGTTTATTACAACTGTCCAATGCTGTGCACTCAAGTGCTGAACGGAGTGGAATCGGGTCTGAAAGAATTGCCCATGGATATCGGCAAAGAATTCGATGTTGTGACCGTGAGCATAGACCCAACGGATTCGCACGTGTTGGCCACAGTTAAAAAAGAAATGTACACCGGGATGTATGGGCGCCCCGGCGCGGCACGGGGATGGCACTTCCTGACTGGCGACGGACCGCAGATTAAAAAACTCGCCGATGCTGCCGGGTTTCGTTACGCATACGATCCCGAGAGCAAACAGTTTGCGCACGCCAGCGCGATCATGGTTCTAACACCGGAAGGAAAGATTTCGCGGTATTTTTACGGCATCCAGTATCCGAAGCGCGAACTGCGTCTTGGTCTGGTGGAAGCGTCGGAGGGCAAGATCGGCAGCCCGGTGGATCAGGTACTGCTGTTTTGCTATCACTACGATCCATCGACCGGAAAATATGGATTGCTGATTTCGCACATTATTCAGGCCGGCGGAGCGCTTACTGCATTGCTCATTGGAGTCGGGGTGCTGTTTTTGTTCCGTAGCGAGCACTATGCGTTGCCGGAAAAAAAGGCTTGAAGCTGGACGCTGCAGTTTGATTTCGGTCTATAAGGCCAAGGGTCTGACGTAAACGAACAATGAACGGTCTGATTCAATCATGGCTTAATTTCATTGGCGCGGCGGCAACGCTGATTCCGATCAAACCGGCGGCTGCTTCCTCCATTGCCGAGGGAGTGGATCATCTTTACTTTGTTTTGACTGTAATCACTCTGTTTTTCACGATATCTATTTTTGCGACGATTTTTTATTTCATGATTAAGTTCCGGCGGCGGTCGCCGAATGAAGTGCCGGAGGACACCAAGGAGCATCTGGCGCTCGAGCTGACTTGGACGATTGTGCCGACTTTGATCACCGTTTTTCTGTTTGTCTGGGCTTCCAGCCTTTATTTCGAAAATTCGAGGCCGCCGAGAGCTGCGACCGAGATTTTTGTGGTGGGGAAGCAATGGATGTGGCACATCCAGCATCCCGAAGGTGTGCGTGAAATCAACGAATTGCACGTGCCGGTGAACGAGCCGATCAGCATCACGCTGACGTCGGACGACGTCATTCATGATTTCTACATTCCCGCCTTCCGCGTGAAGAAAGACGCCGTCCCCGGGCGCTACACGGAGTTGTGGTTCCAGGCCACCAAGGTCGGTACCTATCACATTTTCTGCGGGCAGTATTGCGGCGCGGACCATGCGGAGATGATCGGGTGGGTGTACGTGATGTCGCCGACCGACTATGCGCAGTGGCTTTCCGGCGGGTCGAAAAACGAAACCATGGCGCAGACCGGCGAGCGGTTGTTCACGCAGCTTGGTTGTGTGACCTGCCACGTTGCAGATGGCACCGGGCGCGGGCCTTCGCTGGTGGGTGTTTATGGCAAACAGCAAAAACTGGCCAGCGGAGAAATGAAAATGGTCGATGGTCCTTTCATCCGCCAGGCGATCGTGAATCCTAATTCTATTCCCTTGCCGAATTATCCGCCGATCATGCCTACTTTCCAGGGTCAGATCAATGAGGAGCAAGTGCTGCAGCTAATCGCCTACGTAAAATCGCTGGGGACGCAACAAACGGAGGCGAACGGCAAATGAGTTCCACGCTGATTGCAGAAATCCCGGGACACGAAATCCCGTCCGAGTCGCGCCTCAATTATCTAAACGCGAATTACGGCATCAAATCGTGGCTTCTTACCACGGACCACAAGCGCATTGCCTTGCTTTATCTCGGATCGATCACCCTGATGTTCTTTGTGGGCGGTTTTTTCGCGGTTTTAATGCGCCTGCATCTTATCGAGCCCGAGGGAGCGCTGGTCGCGCCAGAAGTTTACAACAAGCTATTTACGATGCACGGCGTGATCATGGTGTTTTTCTTCCTAGTTCCTTCGATTCCGGCGACGCTGGGAAATTTCCTAGTACCGATGATGATCGGGGCGCGCGACCTGGCGTTCCCCAAGCTCAACCTCTTGAGTTGGTACATTTATATTATCGGCGCGGCGTTCACTTTGTACGCAGTGATTTCCGGCGGCGTCGATACCGGGTGGACGTTTTACACGCCCTATAGCAGCTCTTTTTCGCATACCAGCGTGATACCCACGGCTCTGGGCGTTTTCATCACCGGATTTTCCTCCATTCTTACTGGCTTGAATTTTGTAGTAACAATTCACAAGATGCGCGCGCCAGGGCTGACCTGGTTCCGCCTGCCGCTTTTTATCTGGGCCATGTATGCCACCAGCATCATTTTCATTCTGGGCACGCCGGTAATCGCGATTACGCTTTTTCTGCTAGCGCTGGAACGTTTGCTGCACATTGGCATTTTCGATCCCGCCATCGGAGGCGATCCCATCCTGTTCCAGCACCTTTTCTGGTTTTATTCGCATCCCGCCGTTTACATTATGATTCTACCGGGCATGGGAGTGATGAGCGAGCTCATTACCTGCTTTTCGCGAAAGCGAATTTTTGGTTATAGCTTCGTGGCGTTCTCCAGCTTATCGATCGCGATAATCAGCTTTCTGGTTTGGGGCCACCACATGTTTGTCACCGGCCAATCCATTTACGCTGGATTGATTTTCTCGGTACTGAGTTTCCTGGTGGCCATTCCATCAGCTATAAAGGTTTTCAACTGGACAGCGACTCTTTATAAAGGCTCGATTTCGTACGAAGCGCCGATGCTGTACGCCCTGGGATTCATCGGGCTATTTACCATGGGCGGCCTCACCGGGCTGTTTCTGGCTTCGCTAGCCACCGACGTCCATCTCAATGGCACCTATTTCATCGTGGCGCATTTTCACTACATCATGGTGGGAGGCGCGGTGATGGCCTACCTTGGCGGCATTCATTTCTGGTGGCCCAAAATTACCGGAAGAATGTACCCCGACGCCTGGGCGCGATTTGCTGCGCTGGTAATTTTCGTTGGGTTCAATTTGACGTTCTTTCCGCAGTTCATGCTGGGGTATCTGGGCATGCCTCGGCGTTACGCCGTCTACCCCGCTGAATTTCAGGTGCTGAATGTGATGTCTTCCGCGGGAGCGTCGATTCTTGGCATCGGATACCTGATACCGCTGATCTACTTGATATGGTCCATCCGCTACGGGCCGGCGGTAGGTCCGAACCCGTGGGGCGCGAAGGGATTGGAGTGGCAAACACCATCGCCGCCGCCCACGGAAAATTTCGAGGAGATTCCAGTCGTGACCGAAGACGCTTACGATTACGCAGGAACCACAGGAGTGGCCCGTGGCTGATACGGCTGTTCACCATGCGCACCCACCCGGGTTCGCGCATCAATTTGAGGACATGGAGCAGCAACGCGACGCAGACTCCCTGGGGATGTGGGTGTTTCTGGTCACGGAGATCATGTTCTTCGGTGGACTTTTTGCCACTTACATTGTTTATCGCTCGCTCTACTTGCATGCGTTCGAGATTGGCAGCCGTTTGCTCAAAGTGAACTTTGGGGCGGTGAACACGGCTATTTTGATCGGGAGCAGCTTGACCATGGCGCTCGCGATACACGCGGCGCAGGCTGGGAAGCGAAAAACAGAGCAGGTAACATTTTTGGTCTTAACGATGATTCAGGGCGCTATATTTTTGTTTTTGAAATTCAATTTCGAGTGGCGCGCCGATTATGCTGAACATCTGATTCCGGGATTTGGGTTCATCATTCGGCAGGAATGGGGCGCTGCAGGTTCGCATGTACCGATGTTTTTCCTGTTCTACTTTTTCATGACCGGGTTGCACGCGCTGCACATGATTATCGGGTTTGGGATTCTGATCGTGCTTACGGTGATGGCGAACCAGGGCCGCTTTAACGCCGATTACTATGCTCCGTTGGAAGTAACCGGGCTGTACTGGCATTTCGTTGATATTGTCTGGATTTTCCTATTTCCGCTGCTGTACCTGATAGGTGGACGGTACGCGATGTCAGGAGGCCACTGATGTCCGAGCACGTCGTCCCTGTGAAAACCTATGTCGGAATATTTATCGCGTTGCTGTGCCTGACTGCCTTGACTACGGGAATAGCCTTTGTTGATCTTGGAGCAGAATTGAACACGGTGGTTGCCCTAGCCATTGCCGTGGCAAAGATGCTGCTGGTCATCCTGTTTTTTATGCACGTGAAATACAGTCCGGGACTCACAAAGCTTGTGGTCCTAGCAGGCTTTTTCTTTCTGGCCATTTTGATCTCACTTACGCTTGCCGATGAGCTGACCCGCGGATGGACCGCTAATCCGGGCGGCTGGAGCGTGATCCTTCCCAGCGTTCGTTTTTTATAATCCAGCTAAAAGATGCGTTTTCTGGTTGCGAGCCGGCACTAGCCTGCCAGCGAGAACGTGATAAACATTACCACCACCCCGGTAAATGTGAGCGAGACGAGAAAGAGAAGGTCAGCAATCTGGGCCAGCCTGGCGCGTAGCGCGCTTATCGGGCTGCGCAAGGCGATGTAGGAGATAATTGTGGCGACCAGGAAGCCGATCGAGACGAAGGAGAGAAAATTGTCCGCGAGGGTTGTGATCTTTTCAAACCGCGTATAAATCTTGATCAACCCGATCACCGTCAGGCAAAGCATGAACATATTAGGCGCGTTCGAAAATATCTTTTCCGAGACATCCACGGCTGATTGCGCTTCCTGGTTTCTAACCGACACGGGGTTTACCTCCTGATTTCACTCGCTTGAACGAAGGCGTGAGTGTATCGCAAAGTGTTGAAATACGCACAGAGCGAGAACCGAAGCGAGGCCTTATCGGCAACGGCGTTTCCCACCTGCTGTTGTTTCGTATAGAATTACCCGATTGCGCGAGCGTGAGAGCGGCTGTGTGAGTACGCGACGTCGAAACATTGCCGCCATCCGTGGTGGTTCGACCTAGAGCCAAAATCGAACGGCAACGAGCCAACGAATAAGCAGAGGCCAACAAACGATGATCCTCGACAGCATTGGGATCCAGAAAATATTGCCGCACCGTTATCCGTTTCTTCTGGTGGACGCCATCGAAGAAATGGAACCAAAAAAAAGGATTGTGGGAATCAAGAACGTCACCATCAATGAATATTTTTTTCAGGGACATTTCCCAGACAAGCCAATCATGCCGGGCGTACTGATTATCGAATCCATGGCGCAAATTGGCGGTTTGTTATTGCTGAAGGAAGTGGAAAACTGGCAGAAGAAGCTGCCTTATATGGTGGCTGTAGATCACGCGCGTTTTCGGCGACCGGTCGTGCCAGGAGACCAATTGAAGCTGGAAGTGAAAGTGTTGAGCTGGCGCGGGCAGTTTTGCAAAGTGGAAGGACGCGCCACGGTGAATGGCGAACTGGCCGCAGAGGCGTCGTTGATGTGCGCGATGGTGGACGCGCCGTCTAGTGAGTCTGGGGTAGCGTCGGCTGCGGAAAGCGTCGTTGAGAAGGCTCGATGAGCGAGATCGATCCCCGGGCGATCGTTGCGCCCTCGGCGAAACTCGGCAAGGACGTAAAAATAGGGGCCTTCGCAGTTGTCGCCGGTGAAGTGGAATTAGGCGATGGTACAGTGCTCGATCATCACGCAGTAGTTCAAGGTCCGGCGCGGCTCGGGCGCCAGAATCGCGTTTATCCCTTCGCCGTGGTCGGCGGTGATCCGCAGGATCTGACCTACAGGGGCGAGCGCGTTTCCCTGGAAGCTGGCGACAAGAACGAATTCCGCGAATTTTCGACCGTGAATCGCGGCACCGTGAAGGGCGGCGGAACGACCCGGCTGGGCAGCAATATTCTGATCATGTCTTATGCTCATATTGGGCACGATTGCGTGATTGGGGATTTTACGGTTTTTGTAAATGGGGCTACGCTGGCGGGGCATGTAACAGTGGAGGACTACGCGCAGGTGGGTGCGTTTTGTCCCGTGCACCAGTTCACTCGCATCGGAAAATATTCGTACATCGCGGCCCATACGGTGATCACACAGGATGTGCCGCCATTCTCGAAGATCGTGGCGCCGCGGGAGACTCGATGTTTGGGGGTCAATCGGGTGGGGCTAGAGCGGCAGGGATTTTCCGCTGAACGGATTCAGTCGATCGAAAAAGCTTACCGGCTGCTGCTGCGGTCGAAGCTGAACACATCGCAAGCCGTGGAAAAGATGCGTGGAACCCTCAAGGACTCGCAGGACGTCTTAACGTTAGTACAGTTCATCGAGTCGGCGTCGTCCGACCGCGGCCTGACGAAATAGGGTGATGGTGTCAGTTATATCCAACACAACTGAAAATCAGGTTTCTACGGACTGGGGCCTGATCGCCGGTAATGGCGATTTTCCGTTTCTGGTGCTGGAAGGGGCGCGTAGTCGCGGCATCGAGATGGCGGTAATTGCGATTCGCGAAGAGGCTTCGCTCGGTCTCGAGCGGGTTGCGAAACGTCTGCACTGGGTGAGCCTGGGCGAATTGAGCCGAACGATTGAATTGCTGCACAGGGAAGGCGTGAAGCACGCGGTGATGGCCGGGCAGGTGAAGCATAATAAAATTTTTAGTTCCATACGTCCGGACTGGCGTCTGGCGAAATTATTGCTTTCGTTACCGGCGAAGAATACGAACTCGCTGATTGGGGCTGTAGCGCGAGTTCTGGAGGACGAAGGTATCGAACTTGTAGACTCGACCAAATTCTTAGGGCCGCTTTTGCCTGCCGCAGGGGTCTTAACGCGCCGTGGGCCCGACGATTCCGAAGCGCAAGACATCGCTTACGGGTTGAAGGTCGCGAGACAAATCGCGGGCTTGGATTTGGGTCAGATGGTGGTCGTGCGCGATCGCGCATGCGTGGCCATTGAGGCGATGGAAGGAACCGATGAGACGATTGAGCGCGCCGCACGCATCGCCGGGGAGCAACGATTAGTTGTCGTTAAGGTTAGTAAGCCGCAGCAGGATATGCGTTTCGATGTGCCGGTGATCGGGCTTAAAACCATTGAAGTGATGAAAAAGTCCAAAGCTACGGCTCTCGCTATCGATGCGGGCAAGACTTTGCTTTTCGATCGTGCAGCGATGATTCGAGCAGCTGATGATGCAGGTATTGCGATTGAGGCATTCGCGCCTGAGAGTGCCGGCTCGAGTGAGCCTCGGGCAGCCGCTTCTAAAGGGAAATCGTGAACGAGAATCCGATACGGATTGCTGTTGTTGGCGTCGGGGAGTTTGGACGGAACCACGTGCGGGTGTGGGCCGAAATGGAAGGCGTGAAATTGATGGGCATCGTGGATATTAACGCCGAGCGGGCATCGCAAGTCGCCAAAGAGTTCAATACCCGCGTGATCCGCGATTTCGAGACCTTGAAGATTGAAAAAGTTGATGCCGTTAGCCTGGTTGTGCCCACGAAGGAACATTGTGCAATCGGTTGCCGGCTGCTTGATGCGGGCCTAGACGTCTTGGTCGAGAAGCCGATGGCGTCCTCTTTGCGCGAAGCTGACGGCTTGATCGCTACAGCCTTGCGCGCCAATCGAATTCTGCAGGTGGGACACCTGGAGAGATTTAATCCTGCGATTGTCGCGCTAACAAAGATCGTATCGATGCCGATGTTTTTTGAGGTGCACCGGCTTGGAGTTTTTACGTCCCGAAGTTTAGACATTGATGTTGTGTACGACATCATGATCCACGATTTGGATATTCTGCTTTCGCTGATCGAATCGCCCGTTACGGATTTGAAGGCCGTGGGCATTCCGGTGATCACCGAGAAAGTTGACATCGCGCAGGTCCGGTTGGAATTCGCTACTGGCACAGTGGCGAATATTACCGCGAGCCGCGTTTCCACCGAGCAGGTTCGTAAGATGCGTTTGTTTCAGGCGCACGAATACCTTTCCGTCGATTTCACGCGGCGGGACTTGCTGCGCGTTCGCGTGGATCAAGGTTCCGGGCAGCCTCAGATTAATTTCGAGAAAGTGCCGACGGTTGCTGAAGAGCCGTTGCATGGGGAGTTGCGCGCGTTTGTGCACGCGGTTCGCACTCGGCGTCAGCCGCGCGTGGATGGGATGGCTGGACGACGCGCTCTGGAACTGGCCGATCGCGTAATGGCGGGCATCCAGGAACACTCGCGCCGCGTCAAACTGGATACTTCCAGGCCTCAGGAAGTTCGATGATTCGTCGGATACTTGTTCCCACTGACGTGCGGCCGCTCGAAAACGGCGCGGGCCAGAAGCCGCCTCGCCGGCTGACAACCTATATGGACGACCGCACCGTGGTGCCGTCGGATTTATCCGACGCGCCGCCACTTAACGGCAAGTCCAGTCTGCCCGAATATCTTCCTCTCGACGTGCTGGTCGGCAGGACGCTGGTTCCACGCGGCATGGCTCCTAAGCCATTCGTTCCGGATGAACCGTGGGGCGAGCATGTGCCGATCGCGGTGATGGACTCGCGCACCGTGGTGCCTGCTTTTGTGGAGCGGCCGGAACAGCGCGAAATCGAAAAATTCGACCGGCCGCCGGAGATGACGGCGCAACTCCGCGAGGTGGTGGAACCGGATATTTTCATGACCGGCGAAGCCAATTTGCTGGTCGAGCCCGAAGATAAACGCGATGCTAAGTGGGACGCGGCCACGCGCTTTGCTTCGGTGCTGGCGCACATTGCATTCGTTGTTTTTTTGATCTTCCTTCCGAAAATTTTTCCTTCGCACGTGCCTACGCGCGATGAGATTGAAATGGCGAGCAAGGAACTGGGTGTCGTGTATTTGCCGCCGGACGCCGGGGAGCTTTCGCGGTCGCCTTCGCCACCGCCTGGTCCTAAGATGAAAATTTCTCCGAAGGTGTTGAACAAAGTTGCGCCTCCGCGGCCCGAGCAACATCGTATTGAAGCCCCGCCGCCCCCGGCTACCAATCCCGAAAAGCCGCCTTCGGATTTGCCGTCCGCGCCGACTGCGCAACCAAATCGAAATCCAGCTCCTGCGTTAGCTACGCCGCCGGTAAACGCGCCGACGTCGCCGTCTCGAATCTTGCCCGCTGCGCCGCAGCCTGTTCCGGGGCATCTGAATCTCGATTTGCCGAATCAATCGCCCGGGAAGGCGCTAGATAATCAGTTGCAGGATGCGATCAAGCATTCCAGTGGAGGAACCTACAGTTCAGGCGGCGGCATTCCGCGGGGAGCGGGGGGCGGCGGTGGACACGGCGGGCCGGGGGTCGGGAATGCGGTAACGATTCTAACCCCGACTGACGGCGTCGATTTCAACAGCTACTTAGCGCGATTGGTTGCGAGAGTGAAACAGAATTGGTACACGGTGATGCCGGAATCAGCCTACATGGGCGACAAAGGAGTCGTTGCTATTACGTTTCGCATTAACCACGACGGCAGTTTTCCCGGCGAGAATTATAATTTGGAAAGAACCTCCGGCAAGGATCCGCTTGATACCGCAGCAATGTCCGCGATTCGCACCTCAAATCCATTTGATCCGCTGCCCCCGCAATTCAAGAGACCTTACATGGATGTCAGGTTTATATTTTTCTATAATATTCCCATCGATAGCACGCAGTAACCGCGCTATGAAAATCAGCCGGATACAGGTAGTAGGGGTTCTTCTTTTGGCTGGGCTCGTCTTGCTTGGACTGTTGCTGCGGTATTGGAAACTTTTCGGATGAAGGCGCTTCCGCCGCTGATTGTGGTCCTAGGACCGACCGCTTCGGGCAAATCAGCTTTAGGAATTCAGCTGGCTAAACGGCTGGGTGGGGAAATTCTGGTTTGCGATTCCACGCAAGTCTATCGCCGCTTCGATATCGGTACTGCGAAAGTTTCTGCAACTGAACAGCACGGAATTCCGCATCATATGGTGGACCTTGTTGATCCTGGGGAGGTTTTCACCGCAGGCGAGTATCGACGCCGAGCGCTGGAAGTTCTCGAGGATATGCGTCGCCGTGAAAGCGTTCCGATTCTCACGGCGGGTACGGGGTTATATCTGCGCGCTTTGCTCGAAGGCCTTGCGGAAGCGCCTCTTCGCAGTGAAAAATTGCGCGAACGACTGCGTGGCAAGGCGGCGGTGCACGGGCCGGAACATCTTCATCGCCTGCTGGCTCGTCTCGACCCCGAATCGGCCGCGGGAATTGGTTCACGCGATACTCAGAAAGTGATCCGCGCGATCGAAATGCGCTCAGTCACGGGCAAGCCTGTGGGCGAGATTTATCGCAGCGGCCGTGAACCGCTCGCGGGCTACGAAATTATCAAGATCGGGCTGCTGCCGCCACGTGGCGAACTGTATCAGCGCATTCACGAGCGCGTTGAATCGATGATCCGTCTCGGATGGATTGAGGAAGTGCGCCAACTGGTCGAGGATGGCGTCCCGCCAGATGTAAAGCCGTTTAAATTCATTGGTTATCGTGAGTGGCGCGAATATTCGTCGGGCCAGTTGACCAAAGAAGAAGCGGTACAACGAATCCGACAGGCCACAAGGAATTTTGCCAAGCGCCAGATTACATGGTTTCGCAAGGAAACAGCGGTTCATTGGCTCGAAGGGTTCGGGGATTCGGCTGAAATTACTTCCGCTGCACTGGCAATAATTCAGTCATAATGATCCGGTTGTGACAGCCGCTTTACCATCGGCGGCGGCGAAATTTTCGGTGACGTTGTGTTATTGGAATCTGGTGCGACAGGAATTACTTCTCAGCTTGACGGCATTCGCGCACTCGACTATTGTTCCGCGGCACATGAGCGCCACAGGGGACCATACCATTAGTAGCTCGCCGGTTTTGAAGTCTGCTCCGCTGCAACCGAGGGATTGGGTCCAGGCTGCATTCGTACGTCTATCCAACGAGGGTATTGAGTCTATTCGCATCGAGCTACTTGCGCGCGATCTTGGCGTCAGCAAAGGTAGTTTCTATTGGCACTTTCAGGACCGCGAAGAACTATTAGCCAAATTGCTGGAGCGCTGGGAGAGCGACGAGATGGAGTGGCTCAACACGACCGTCGTTACCCCCCGGGCAGCGGCGCGCTGGGCCCGTTTTGTAGAACATTGCGCCGATCTATCGCACGCGCGCCTGGAAGCAGCGCTGCGTTCGTGGTCGCGCCGCGACGGTCGCGTTGCCGGGCGTATTTCGGTGATTGAAAAAAGACGCGCTCAGCATATCGCCAGCGTGCTTCGCGATATCGGATTCACTCCGGCGCTCGCCGAGTCTTGGGCTCAGATTGCATTGCTGGTATACCTTGGCTGGCTCGACCGCGCGACGCGCGATGCGGAATTTCAAGCCAACGGCCGAAGCCTTAGCGAATCTCTTTCTGACTTGATTCTTGCCGCTTCCGATCGTCCGGCCGCCTCGACGACATAAAACTCACGGTGCTGTTTTCTAAAGTACGTGTGAACATTCGCTGGCGAATCCTAAAGAGCGTATAATTCTGCCAGCAATGATGGGTGCCTCCTCAGTCAGCCCTGAGCCAGCTAACGAGTCGTATGAAAACTCCGCAATCTGTTGATAATCGCGAAAGCGTCTTCCTGGTCGGCGTAAGTCTGAAAAAAGCGCCGCGAGGGCGTGCTGGCGATCCTTCCGCTGCAGGCCGCGATTCCCTGGAAGAGCTCGAAGAACTGGCGGTTAGCGCTGGCGCGAAAATCGCGGGAAGTGTAATGCAGGTTCGCGATGCTTTGGATCCGGCAACCCTTGTCGGCCGCGGCAAACTGGACGAGATTCGCGTGGAAGCCGAGATGCGTCATGTGCCGCTTGTGATCGTGGACCACAACCTTACGCCCGTGCAACTTCGGAACATGGAGAAGGGTATTGGCACCCGGGTTATCGATCGCACCCAGTTAATTCTGGATATTTTTGCCATGCATGCTCGAACTCGCGAAGGGCAGCTGCAGGTGGAACTCGCGCAATTGAATTATCTGCTGCCACGACTTACCGGGCGCGGCGAGGAGCTCTCGCGTCTTGGCGGCGGTATCGGCACGCGAGGACCCGGTGAGCAGAAACTCGAGACCGATCGCCGGCGGATTCGCGATCGTGTGAGCAAAATCAAAGAAGCTATCGAAACTGTGAGGCGGCAGCGTACAACCCGACGCCGCGCACGGCAGGCTGTGCCATTGGGAATGATTGCGCTGGTCGGCTACACCAACGCCGGCAAATCGACACTTTTTAACGCACTTACACATTCAGAGGTGCTTACGTCGTCGAAGATGTTCGCTACGCTCGATCCTACTGTGCGGGCAGTGCGGCTGCCTTCGCGGCGGCGCGCTTTGTTGTCGGACACTGTAGGATTTCTTCGCGATCTGCCGCCCGATTTGATTGCGGCCTTCCGTGCGACTCTTGAGGAAGTACAGGAGGCCGCTCTGATCGTGCAGGTTTCCGATATTTCCAATCCTCATCACGCCGAACAAGATGCTGACGTGATGAAAGTGCTCGCGGATCTGGGCGTTCAGGATCGGCCGCGGTTGCAAGTTTTCAACAAAACGGACCTTCTTTCCGCCTACGAACTTGCGGCGCTGGTGCAGGCGAACGGCAAGAATGAGAATAAAATTTTCGTCTCCGCTGTTACGGGCGATGGGTTGGAAGAATTGTTGAAGCGCATGGATACAGCGCTGCCTGTGGACCCACTCGTTCGCGTCGACTTGAACATCCCTATTTCGGATGGACGCCATCTTTCGCTGGTACACGCTTGTGGCCGTGTGCTTCATTCCGAAGTGCTCGATGGGCACATGCGTGTGCAGACTGAGTTGCCAGAATCACTGGCTCGACGGCTTGAAGATTTCACCGTCCCAACCAGCGACAGTTCAGAGTTACGAGAAGCGCCAACCCCTTCGAAAACCTAAGTTGTAATAAGAGATCGTGTTGCGACGGCTGTGTGAAACGTTAAATCCGGTCGCACGAAAAGGTGTTTATTATCAGCAATCTGTGGAAATCGTTGTGGAAAAGGATGTGCGTGTCAGGGCATGAACAACTCCAATAAATCCGACGTCTTTCGAGTAGCTCTAAACACGCCTCCACGCAACTTCAAGTAAGACAAGGGTTTGAGTAGCGCTGCAGCAGTATCCGGTTTCGTGGCGCACTCGCTTGGCATCAATGTTAATGGCTGATGGAATTTGCACAGGTTTGCAGCATTGGATTTCGTAAAGGTCACTAGGGCAGGAGTTTACATTTCAGGCAATCTGACTCGTGTCGTTTACACTTGCGGATCTTGATGAACTCGATTTCAAGGCTCCGGACCGTTGACTCCCCTCCATTGCGGGGCTATAGTAATTTGACGCTGCAGACACGCGCCTTGCGCGTGCTGCGGGCTTAATCCTGGGAAATCCATGAACTTGCCGAACAGCTTGACGACCCTGCGGATCTTTTTCGTTCCGCTGCTGGTGGTCGTCTTGCTCACCCGCCAGCCTAACTTCAATTTTCTCGGTTTGCCGATCCACTTTGAAGTCTGGGGTGTACTGATTCTGCTGATGGCTGCCGCTACGGATGTAATGGACGGGTATCTCGCGCGTACGCGCAAGGAAGTCACGACGCTGGGGATTCTGCTCGACCCGATCGCAGACAAGCTTTTAATTTCCGCCGCGTTTATTTCCCTGGTCGCGATGGGATTGATGCAGGCATGGATGGTAGTGATCATCATCGGGCGCGAATTCATTGTTATGGGTCTCCGGGAAATTGCTTCGGTCGAGGGGCTGGTTATTCCCGCTTCGCCACTGGGCAAGATGAAGATGATTCTTCAGGTCTTCGCGGGGTGCGCAGTAATTCTGACGGCAAATCATCCGTCGCTTAAACTTCTTGGAGCAGTTCTGCTGTGGCTGGTGGTGATCAGCGCTGTCGCTTCCGCCGGTCATTACTTTCAGATGTTTTGGGCGCAGATCAACTTTCGTGTCCAACAGAGGCGACGCGGTGTCGTGATTGTGAAGGAAGAAAAACCTCAGGATGTCCCCATTCGCTGATCGCGAGAAGCAGTTACTTCTGGCGCTAGCCAGGCGCGCCCTTACCGCTGGTGTAGTTGAAGGGAAGTTCATCGAGGATTTTCCCGAGGACGGAATATTGGGGAGTCTGGGCGGGGCTTTTGTCGCTCTGCACTACTGCGGAAAACTGCGAGGATGCGTGGGGCAACTTCCTTCGCGGGAAACGCTGGGTACAGTTGTCGCGCACTGCGCGGCGGCTGCTGCCTTGGACGATCCTCGTTTCAAACCTGTATTACCCCAAGAACTTGCTGACATTGAGATTGAAATTTCTGTGTTGTCGCCGCTGGAAAATCTTACCGTCGAGGAAATCAGCGCTGGGACGATAGAACCCGGTAAGCACGGGTTGGTTGTTAGCAAGGGGCAGAAGCGCGGGGTTCTGTTGCCGCAAGTTGCGGCGAACTTTAACTGGCAGGGACTGAGATTTCTCGAAGAGACATGCGTGAAGGCGGGCTTGGCAATCGACGCGTGGAAAGATCCTCAGACACGAGTTGAGACGTTTACCGCTGAGGTCTTCAGTGAATCAATTGTGAAATCCGGGCGGTAAGCGGCAAAATGCCGGCGGTACGGTTTCTTGCGTGGTTGACCGCCGCGTCCGGCAGGCCGAAGTTTGTGTCCGATGACTTGGGTTGATCCCTCGACTATTCCAGTTCTACGTAATCGCCGATCCAGAATTCGCGCAGACTAAAGGTTGTCAACACCGTGGATGAATTCGGCCCAGTTCGTAGAACGATTCCTTCGCCTAAGACTTCGCGCGGTGTGTTGTCCCATTTATATTTCGCAGGGACGCTACCAAAACCGTACACACGCCCGTAGATCGTGGCTTCCTTGTCAGAATTGAAGGCGAACCGTGAGGTTTGATATGCGGTCTCGTGCTCAGTGCCGGTATAGCGGAAAATCCGGAAATAGTCGCCGACTTTTACGCCTTGGGCGCTGCCCAGGTTCACAAAGAAGACATCGTCAGTGCCTAGTTCCTCCTGGAACGCTTTCCCGACTAATACCATCGCCGTAGCTTTGCCACTGGATGGCGCGAACCGGTCGAAATTGCTTTCAGCTTTCAGGGGAGGCGCCGGACGCTCCTTAAACGGCAGGATTATGTCTCCTCGTTGAACCCAGTTGCAGGAGTGTTCGACCTGCGCTACAGAGGTGTCTGGTTGCGCGACGACCACGCGCACGCGACCCTGGTCTTCCCACCATGTTCCCAGTTTACGAATAAGCGCGAACTGCCACTTTGACCATTCGATTTCCGTGGGGTCGGCTACTGGACGCACTACGGAGAATTCGTCGCCGACTTTCACGCCTTGACCGGCGCCTTTGTTCAGGTAGACGAAGTCGCCTTCCTGGAAGGTCATCTTATAGTTGGAGCCTTCGCCGGTAATTACGTAGGAATCGCGAGGGACTGACTCGTTAGTGATAGTGCCGGTGCAGTAGAGATCCTGCTCGATGGGGGCGGATGCTTGCGTCTGCGCCGACGCCGCGACGCCCGAAAGGCTTAAAATCAGACCGGCAAGGACAATTTTCCCACGCATAATGCTTGCTCCTTTTAATATTGCGCGCCCCGGGGCGAATCTTTCATGTACGACTATGTTTTCGACTATAATAGACGTACTAGAACCACGTCAAGACAATGGTCAACCCAGCTTTACACATTGTGCAACGCGTGGTACAAGCCGTGTTTTACCTGTACTCTAGGTCAGGATGCCCCGAAATTGGCCAGCGCCGCCTACCCCGCAATCGATTCCGTGCGGTTTCACTTTGCGGTTCGTCCGATGATTGGCAAAGACAAAATTTGCGCTGTAGTCGCAGCAGCAGCAGCGCGGTCGATGTGGGCCCAGTTAATGCTGGCTTTACGGATTACCCGCACGATTGAACTTCGTCTTGACTGGTTGGGCGATGATGCGGAAAAGAAAAAGTTCCTCGCTCGATTAGCGGGCCAACGGTTTCGTGGCACCTTGATTGCGACCTGCAGACGGACCGAAGGGGGAGGCGAATTTCGCGGGACGATTGCACAGCAGTTGGTCTGGTTGACCGAGGCAATTCACGCCGGCTGCAGCTGGTATGACCTGGAGATCGAGACGTCGTCGAAGTGTGCGGCTGGACTTCTCGATGTGCTGCCGGGCGAGGGCCGGCAGCTTGCTTCCGCGCATTTTTTTAAGCCAACGCGCAGAAAATTGAGTGTCGTTGCGGCGGAACTGGTGCGCGGCCAGCCGGACGCGGTGAAGATTGCGGTGCAATGCGATTCCCTCGCCGAGAGCATAGAGTTGCTGAGGATCGCTGGCGTGCGGAAACATGTAGTTGTCGTGCCTATGGGAGATATTGCGGCTGCAGCGCGCATACTTGCTTTGCGCCAAGGTAGCGCGCTTGCGTACGCCGCCGTCGAAAACGCTACGGCGGCGGGTCAGGTGACGCTGGACGCGATGAAGAATCTGTATCGCGCTGACCGCCTTGGACCTAAAACGCGCGTGTATGGCGTGATTGGGGACCCAGTGGGCCACTCGCTGTCGCCTGCGCTGCACAATGTCGCTTTTCAATCGCGCAAGATTGCAGCGGTATATCTTCCATTTCTGGTTCGCGATCTTAAGGATTTTCTTGGCGCCGTTGAGCCAATCGGAATCCGAGGTTTCAGCGTCACGATACCTCATAAACAAACCATTCTGCGTTATCTCGACGACTGCGACCCCTTGGCCGCGGCAATTGGCGCCGTAAACACTGTAGTAGTGCGCGGCAGCGGAAAACTTTGCGGCTAC
>Ga0182015_10000884_pt1 | contig 41740 bp, 32 predicted proteins | sample 712P3MmetaG_FD_120478 | JGI IMG/M metagenome (GOLD analysis project Ga0182015, IMG submission 120478) | Permafrost microbial communities from Stordalen Mire, Sweden - 712P3M metaG | ecosystem: Environmental > Terrestrial > Soil > Wetlands > Permafrost | place: Sweden: Stordalen | collected...
AGGTCACGGCTGGCATCTTTGAGGCATGGGGTGCCACAGAAATCGGCGGCATAGGCTTTCACCAGTGCTGCATCGAGATTGTGCTGACGAATGAGCAGGCAAAGTCTGTCACGCAGTCGAGGCTGGCCGTTGCTCGTGCCGTTTGATCGAGCGTGACCATTTGAAACTGGCGGTGCGATGGACGCCGGCGAAGCCGAGAACGAACCAAGTTCTTCCACACTGCAGAGTCCGATACCGTAGGCTTTGCGCAGGGCACGGTTGACGGCACGCGTTTCGGCAACACGCATTTCGGCACCGCGAACCAGGGGAGACACATTTGATGGATTCGCGTCCCCGTGCCCGACGAAGCCTTTTGACGAACGATACTTGTAGACCGTGGCTTGAAAGACCCAATGATGCGCGATCGGGTCGCAGAACTCGGGCACCGGGCGGATTCTGATACCAAAGCAACGTTGTCGGTGCGCAAGGCGTATTAGGCCGGCATGCGTGACGTACCATTTACCATCCAATAGAATCAAATCGCCTGAGGCGACGGAAAGGCCTAGTTCATGAGTCATAGTTTTGAGGTTGGCTATCTGACCCGCCGAAACCTCCCAGTTTCGCCTTGCTGAGCGAGTATTTTGAAGGATGAGTAATCGGTGGCGGTGTTCCGTTCCCACCCGGCTTGATTTTCTAATCATGCGCACCTCTCTACCTGTTTCTATTAGAAACTAATAGTAACTATTAGAAACGAGCATGTCAAGGCTAGATTTGTGGTTGTAAGGAACTAGCTTCGCCCGCTATTATTCAGTGAAATGGCGCGCAAAGTTTTCGTCGGAATCCGGATCGATCCTGAGCTGAAGAAATCTCTCGAGGAGATCGGTCATGCCGAAGAAAGAAGCGTTAGTCAGGTCTGCGAGTTTGTGCTTCGGAAAGGAATTGATGCCTATAAGAAAGACGGCGCCAAATATCTTCGCGGGTCTGCGACCAAGGAGAAAGGCAGTTGATTTCCACATTGGCCGGCAACCCTGCCAGCAACACTAACAGCGGTCTGATTCGGAAATTATTGAATAACGGGCCCCACCACAATAGGTACATTCGAAATTCTATTTCCTTAATTGATCTTTTATCGTAAGCGTGGAATCAGCGGCTCGGCGCGTGGCCCTCAGATCTGAGAAGACTGGGCAACTTAATTTGAAACGCATACACCGCGTATAATTTAGTCAAGCATCCAGAACGAGACTTCGGTCTCCAGCAACCGAGTGAAATCTCCCCGACTTCATCGCGGTGCTCAAAATGATGCGGCTCGAAGGAGCAAAAATCATGATTTCAGACACCACCTCGTATTTGATGAGGAATACTGCCCAACGAGACCACAGCGTTGTTTGCGTCTTTTTGATTGTTGGTATTGATTTTCATGTCAGTCTGCTTTACTCGCAGATTGCTGACCCAGGGCTTGATAAGGAAACAGCAAAATTCCTTCTGGTGATGTGCGCATTCGATTCAGCGAAGTTGCTCGCGGACAAGCAATTGTGCAAAAAAGTTCGTGCGGTTTGGTACTGCCCGGACTCGGCGAGCTACATTGAGGACGAGCACATAAGGCAAATGCGATACATGAGTCGGAAAGCAAGCCAGTACTCAATCAAAATAATGTGGGATAAGGACCGAGTTCGATGGGAAACACGCAAATTCGAAGGCTGTGTATCGGTGCGCTACGCGTTCGGCGAGGATTACAAGTCAGCGATGCTTCGCACTACAGCGTTTGGACCCCAACTTGAGGAACCTCTCGATGCGCTATGAGGTTAACTGCCGCACGGCTCCGCTAAAGATCATTTTGCTGTCTCCTCATCAGGTTGCTATCCGCGTTACTTTTTTGGGGGTACACGCAAACGAAAATCCGGGCCTTTCTGGGCTTTGATTTCATGCTTTCCTGCCTTTACTGGCAGATTTAGGAACAGCAGTTCGTTTTTCCGGCGTAGCCTTCCGGGGTGCTCGATGTTTACTCGAATGTTCACTTTCAGTCTGCTCTTTCTTTGCAATGCGCCGTGGTTTGTAGCGTTCTTGATATCGTATCCGCCACTTACGCGTTCGTCGCGTGCCCTTACATGTTTTTTTGCAAGCGCCCGAATCGATACGCTCCGCCCAGTAGATTTTCCCGCAAATGGGGCATCGTCTTATCCTGGTTGCGTCCGTACCTTCCAACGCCTTCAAAAGCGGATGGGGCGCGAAGTGAAGGATAGCCCTCTCATCCGTTCGGGCCGTGACCCTCAACCTTTGCACTGGCGGGAGTGAAAACAACTTTGCCCGTTTCGCGCTCGGATCGCGGAATCGTTTTGCTATTGCGCGTAGCCAATCTCTGCTATCTCGTAACAGATTATATCTCGCGAGCGTGACATTGAAAGTTTCTGGAAATTTTCTCGAATCGTTAAAAATCCGCAGGATGGTATCCGGTCGAATTTGCCCCGTAAGTTTTCGGTAGCGCCGAAACGCCGAACTTCTTAGAAGAGTCAGTATTTCCCGTTCCCGCCCGACAGCAGAACGCAATTCTATCTGCGGTGAAACCGAATTGACCAAGCGCATCAAAGCACGCAAGTCCGGGGGTGGGTGACGCTTATGCGCATTCCTAAGCACAAGAAGTGTTGGAACTACATCTTGATGCTAACTCTCATTGAGGCAGAATTTAAGTTAAATGATACGCCGTCGAGAGAAAACCATTTCTTTGAGGTGAGCAATGGAAAAATCTGGTGAAATCCTCACAAATGAAGCGCCGCGGCGCAAGGATCGAGGCCGGCGGCACGCTGGGCGCGGATCTGTTTTAAGCCGGAGCTTAGTCCAGGCTCTCGAGCAGCGCGGGGAAAACGTCCGGGCGCTTAAGAAAATCGAGAGTGAGCTGCGAGCGGACCTAAGACCACAAGGGCCACTAGGTGGACTTCTATTCGACAGATTTTGGGCTAGCTTTCTGCGGCTTCTCCTTGTGACTCGACTGGAAGAGGGCGCACTAGCCTCACAACAAACCGCTGTGAAGCGGCTGGTCTCGATGCCTTCGCTGCAGGAAGGTCCAATTCCGACTCTGCTTCTACCGGACGCTGATGATGCTGTGGAAAATCCGGAAAACAGCGGTGGGTTTGATGCCGAAGTTTTTCGCAGGCTCGGCCTCATTGCACGCTATGACCGATCGGCAGCCAGGGAACTGTACCGCACCGTGAGCCTACTCCTGCTGATGCGGAGCGAAGGCCAGGCTGGACTGGAAAGTTGGGTACGGGCAACAGCAGGAATCAAGAATCGGGAGGAAAACAAGAATGGTTAGGATCGAGCTGAACATCATCGATTTCTTAATTCAGATGGATATGGTTGAAACGGGCGGCCCGACCCTCGGGCATCGCGCTTTTCTGAAATCGTTTTATGGTCTGAAACTCAACGGCGAAGAACTCGATTTCTATTATCGCGCCACTGGGCGCAAGATTTATATTCCGCTCGAACAGAAAGAGGTAACGGCCATCATTGGTCGGCGTGGTGGAAAAACCCGACTAGCTGCTCAAATCGCCGTTTTCGAAGCATTTCGTCACAAACTTCCGCGCGGTAAACGCGCATTCATTCTAGTGATTGCTCCGGTTCTCAGGCAATCAGAAACCGCATTCGACTATATTTCGGAATACATACACGGGTCGCCAGTGCTATTACGATCTATTGTTGAGGAGCGAAAAAGTGAAATTAAATTACGAAATGGCATCACCATCAGGTGCCAGCCCTGTAATACGACCGTTCGTGGGCTCTCGGTTGTTTGTGCAATTTGCGACGAAGTTGGATTTTGGATCCATGAACAGACCGCCGCTAATCCCGAGGAGCAAGTTATGGCGGCATTGCGGCCAACCATGGCTACGTTTCGCGATGCCAAATTAATCAAAATATCCACGCCGTGTCGCAAAGAAGGAATTCTCTGGCGCGATCTGCAAGATCGCCAGAACCTCCGCTACACCGTACGGCAATTATCGACGAAAGATATGAATCCAACAATCTCGGACGAAGTTCTCGAAGAGGCAAGATGCGATAACGAAGAGTATTTCCGACGAGAGTTTTTGGCCCAGTTCACAGACAGCTTGGTTGGATGGATCACGCCTGAGATGCTGGACCCATGTATCGCGCGAGGCCAAAGAGAGTTTCCGCGAGTTTTCAGCGGGACTTACATCGCGGCTGTCGATCCAGCATTTAGGAACAGCGACTTTGGTTTTGCGATTCTTCATCGTTCCGATGACGGGCACATCACCGTAGCATATACAGCGCGGTGGTCGGGGACGCGCAAGAATCCCCTTAATTGTGACTCGGTATGCGCGCAAATTAAGGATGTTCTGCGACGATACGAAATTAATTCTCTGATAGGCGACCAATATTGTTTTCCGGTTCTTAAGGACCGCTTCCGACAGTTAGAGATTTTCTATCGTGAAATTTCGTTTGGATCTCACACTCGAGCGTCGATCTATGGCAATTTGCGACAACTTATCGCGCAACAAAAGATCACAATAGTAGAAGAGCCGGAATTACTTCGGCAGCTAAGGTACTTGGAGGAGATCAGGTCTCCGAATGGGAACATCGATGTGAGGCCGCCAGGTTCTTCGAAGGATGACATGGCAATTGCGGTGGCATTGGCTGCCTCCGAATTGTCACATGTCCCAGAACGTTCCCCTGGAATCGTCCTGAGGATATCTGAGCCGACGATACTCGTGAGGCACACGGGTCTATGGTACGACGAGATTGTCGGGTCAACCTGCCATAAATATCCGGGATGTTTTATTGGCGAAACGCGCTGTGTATGCTATCCATGACGTCGGCACGGGAGGGTTCGATTCTATTAAGAAATTTCCAGATATTCGATCCTCCGGTCTTCTGTTATGTGCAGCATTTTCAATTCGATACCTGGGTTAGATGCAATGGTCAGAAAGGTGAAAGCTTACCTAATATAATGGTTTGCCATGACCGATTGTATCGGGAATATGCTCCTTGTACACTAATCTAAAGCCGGGTCAATGCGATGCCTCGCTCACCGGTGTTCAAATTTTCGGGGGGAGAAAGTGAGTCGTGAGAAGGACGATCAGCAACTCGGGATGGGCCGCACGATACCAAGGCGCGATTTTCTCAATGGATTCGGAATCGTAGTCGGGGCATCGATATTACCGGATACAAAATGGTTTGAACGGTTTGGCCTGCCTCAGTCGCCTCTAGTTGCACAAAAATCCAGTGAATACTATCCGCCCGCTCTCACTGGCATGAGAGGTTCCACCGATGCGGTGATGGAAGTCGGCCACGCGCTTCGCGACGGCAACACCTGGAGCAATCCCACTCCGGAATCAGAATCCTACGACCTGATCGTTGTCGGGGGCGGCATTAGCGGCCTTTCCGCGGCATATTTCTTTCGAAAAATTGGCGGACCCAAAGCAAAAATTCTGATCCTCGAGAACCACGATGATTTTGGGGGCCACGCGCGTCGCAACGAATTTCACACCGAGCAGCGCATGATTTTGGGCTACGGCGGCACACAATCAATCGCCGGTCCAAAACTCTACAGTAAACAAGCGAAAGAGCTCCTCGCCGATCTGGGCATCGACGTCCAACGCTTTTACAAATATTACGATCGGAATTTCGAAAAATCCAATGGGCTCGCGCGTGCCACGTTTTTCGATAAAAAAACATTCGGAGAAGACAAACTAGTCGCCGGTTCCGGCGAGCCAACTTGGCCCGAATTCCTTGCTAAGACCCCACTTTCGCCGCAAGTACAAAAGGATATAGCGCGGCTTCACAACGACAAAGTGGATTACCTCCCGAATTTGTCCTCGTGGGATAAAAAAGTCCTTCTCTCTCGCACCAGTTACAAAGATTATCTTCTCAATTACGTCAAGCTCAGCCCCGAAGCGATTCCGTTCTTCCAATCGGAAACCTACGGGCTTTACGGAGTGGGAATCGACGCTGTTCCGGCCGGTGATCTGGCCGGACTTGGATACCCTGGCTTCGATGGAATGGATCTTTCAGGCCCTCCCGGGCCTGGGCTCGGGGTTGAAATCACCAAGCAGGATGAGGACGAGCCCTATATTTTTCATTTCCCGGACGGAAATGCGTCTATCGCGCGTCTCCTTGTGCGCTCGCTTGTTCCGGCATCCGCACCCGGGCAGACCATGGAAGACATCGTCGCCGCAAAACTAAACTATTCGGCCTTGGACGACCCGTCCTCGGCAATCCGCCTGCGCCTAAATAGCACGGTGATTCATGCGCGAAACGTGGGGGATCCGGCAACCTCGAAAGAAATCGAAATTACCTATGTGAGTAATGGGCGTGCGCGAACCGTGCGGGGGGCCACATGTGTACTGGCCTGCTGGAACATGGTGATCCCATACATATGTCCCGATTTACCCGATAAGCAGAAGGAAGCGCTTGCGTATGGAGTAAAAATTCCGCTGGTATACACCAACGTGCTGATCAGTAATTGGCAGTCGTTCAAGAAACTAGGAATCAGCGCTGCGCGATGTCCCGGCAGCTATTTCGATACGGTCACCTTGGACTTTCCGGTCAGCATGGGAGATTACAAATACACGCGCAATCCTACGGAGCCTTGTGTTCTGCACTTGGAGAGGGTTCCATGTAAGCCTGGGCTTCGGGCGCGTGAACAGCAAAAAGCTGGCCGCATGGAGTTACTTACAACACCGTTCGCGACTTTCGAGTTGAATGTTCGGGAACAGTTGGGGGCCATTCTTGGCCCCGGCGGATTCGATCCCGCGCGCGATATTCAGGCTATCACTGTGAATCGCTGGCCGCATGGCTATGCTTACGAATACAATTCACTATACGATCCTGATTGGCCGGAAGATCAGCAACCGTGCGTAATTGGGCGCCAGCCATTCGGCCGCATCTCAATCGCAAATTCTGATGCTGAAGCGTTTGCTTACACGAACGCGGCCATTGACCAGGCCTTTCGTGCGGTTACCGAGGTTTCGCGATTCACCCGAAACGGCAATTCATCCTGAGCACGAAGCGTGTCGCGGAAAAATTGTTGTTGAGATTGACACAAACCTAAGCCCGTCGTTTCGATACCTTTTTGGCGCGTCGGTCGAGAAAACCGCGTGACACCCGTCGTGCTTGACAAGGGTCTATAGCAATTGAGTCAAGAGCCAACAAGCCGTTTGCTCGATCTATTGTTCACCACAGATCAAGCGCGTACGATTTTTTCGGATCGCGGCCGTCTACAAGGCATGCTCGATTTCGAAGCCGCCCTCGCTCGGGCTCTTACACGTGCGGGTGTTGCTCCAGCCGGTATAGCCAGTGCTATCGAATCGCAATGCAAAGCTGATTTGTTCTCATTGGATTTTCTGGCTCTAGAGGCTGCGCTCGCCGGGAACCTCGCCATACCGCTTGTAAAAGCGCTCACTGCTGCCGTCGCCGAATCCGATGAAAAAGCCGCCGGATTTGTACATTGGGGCGCCACCAGCCAGGACGCGATCGATACGGGTCTCGTTCTTCAGTTACGTGACGCCTTCGATTTAATGGCTAGCGAACTTGCAAAACTATCCTACGCGCTCGCGCACATGGCCGATACCCATCGATCTACTTTGCTCGCAGGCCGCACCTGGCTGCAGCAAGCTAGCCCGGTAACTTTGGGCCTGAAGGTTGCAGGCTGGCTCGACGCTGTTGATCGCCATCGCACCAGGCTTACCGCGACGCGTGAACAAGTTCTCGTGCTTCAGTTCGGCGGGGCTGTTGGCAATCTCGCTGCATTGGCGGAGCAGGGAAACGCGGTGTCACGTGCCTTGGCCGAGGAATTAAAGCTCAGGCTCCCACGTATTCCGTGGCATACACATCGCGACCGGTTCGCCGAAGTTGCCACCACACTGGGATTGCTCGTCGGAACGCTGGGACGTATTGCCCGCGACATTTCGTTAATGGCGCAAACCGAGGTGGATGAAATTCTGGAACCAGCGGCGCCGGGGAAAGGTGGATCTTCCACGTTACCGCACAAACGCAATCCGGTAGGTTGCGCTGTGATCCTAGCTGCAGCAGTGCGCGTCCCGGGTCTCGTCTCCGCCATGCTTTCCGCGATGGTGCAGGAACACGAACGCGGACTCGGCGGCTGGCACGCGGAATGGGAAACTTTGCCAGAAATTTTCTTGCTTGCGGCCGGTGCCTTGTCTCACATGACACAAATTGTGCAAGGCCTGGAAGTTCACGAAGAAAAAATGTCGCATAACCTCGCAGCGACTCAGGGACTGATTCTTGCTGAAGCAGTGGCGATGGCCCTCGCCAAAAATTTGGGCCGGACTCCCGCTCACAAACTAATCGAAAAGGCGTCGCACCAGGCCCTCGAATCCAGGCAATCACTCAGGGACGTTCTGCTTCATACTAAAGAAGTCCGAGCGCATCTTTCAGCGGCTGAGATCGATAAACTTTTAGATCCAAAGAATTACACTGGCTCGGGCGACCCGATGATCGATCACGTTTTGGCCGATCATAAAGAGCATCATTAAAATTATTTTCGGGAGCAGCAATCGTGCCATACATCGAAGTTGAGGGTGCGCGTTTCAATTATAGATTTGACGGCCCGGACAATACTCCTGTCCTGGTGTTTTCGCACTCGCTTGGAGCTAATTTATCGATGTGGGATCCGCAGCTTCCGGAACTCACACAGAAATTTCGCGTCCTGCGTTACGATAGCCGCGGTCACGGTCTTACGGACGTAACCCCCGGTCCTTACACAATTGAACGACTCGCGCGTGATTTGGTGGTCCTACTCGATGCATTAAAAATCGAGCGTGCCCATTTTTGCGGTCTTTCAATGGGTGGGATGGTCGGCCAATGGCTTGGCGTGAACGCCGCAAATCGTTTCGGAAGCATTACGCTTTGCAATACCGCGGCAAAAATTGGAACGGTGGAAAGCTGGAATACGCGCATCCAGACTATAAAAGACGGCGGTATGGCGGCGGTCGCCCTCGCGGTGATTCCGCGTTGGTTTACCGAAGACTTCATTAAGCGCGCACCAGCGGAGGTCGACAATATCAGAAAAATTCTGATTCATACTTCTCCCGATGGATACGCCGCATCGTGCGCAGCACTCCGCGACGCGGATCTGCGTGAACTGATCGCTCGCGTAACAGTTCCTACGCTGATGATTTCCGGTACTCACGACGCCGTCAGTCCACCGGCAGAAGGTAAATTCATCGTGAAACAGATCCACGGCTCGCAGTATGCAGAATTGAACGCCTCCCATCTTTCGAATATTGAAGCCTCAAAGAAGTTTACCGAGGCACTGACAAAATTTCTAGTTCGGCAGGAGACCACGTAATGGACGAACGTGAACGGCATTCTGGCGGAATGAAAGTGCGTCGCGCGGTACTGGGCGATATGCATGTTGATCGAGCCGAATCTAGCAAGAACGCCTTCAGCGAGCCATTCCAGGATCTGATCACGCGTTACGCTTGGGGCGAGATTTGGTCGCGACCTGGATTGTCCCAGCACACGCGCAGTCTCTTGATCCTTTCTATGATGATTGCGCTCAATCGCAGCGATGAATTTCGCATGCACCTGCGAGCAGCTCTGAACAACAAGGTGACTCGCGAGGAAATTCAGGAGGTTCTTCTGCAAAGTGCAATATATTGCGGCGTCCCGGCAGCCAATACCGCATTTCACATTGCCCAGGAAGTCTTCGCTGAAGTTGACGCTGGCCGCTGACCTTATCGGCATCGAATCGCGCAGCTTTATAATCGTTAATTCAAACAGCCACTTGTTTTAGCGATGGTCTTGCTTACCAGGAGGAAAGAAATGCCGTTCGAGAAAATCGGAGTAGTAGGATGCGGCCTGATGGGTTCGGGAATCGCGCAGGTCGCGGCAAATGCTGGCTGCCAGGTCACCGTGCGCGAGGTCTCACCTCAACTCGTTGATAAAGGCCTACAGTCCATTGAAAAAAGCCTTCAGCGTCTGGTGGATAAAGGCACGCTCTCCGCTTCCGATCGTGATCAAGTACGAAGGCGCCTTGCCGGTACCACGAGCTTGGAGGACTTGAAAAATTCCGACCTGATCATCGAAGCGATAATCGAGCAGTTGCCGGCGAAGCGCGAATTATGGACGGCGCTTGATAGTATCTGCCCGAAGCACACGGTATTTGCCAGCAACACTTCCTCTCTTTCCATCACGGAAATGGCCATGTTCACGCAGCGCCCGGATCGTTTCTTGGGCCTGCATTTTTTTAATCCCGTTCCAGTGATGAAATTGGTCGAGGTAATCCGCACGATCGCCACTGACCCAAAAGTGGATGAAGAAGCGGTCGCGTTCGCAGGACGTGTGGGAAAAACGCCAGTGCGCACGACAGACCGCACCGGCTTCATTGTCAATCGTCTACTTGTTCCGTATTTGCTCGACGCGGTGCGCGCACTCGAAGAAGGCGTCGGTTCTATCGAGGACATCGACAACTCAATGAAACTAGGATGCGGCCATCCAATGGGCCCTTTGACTCTGCTCGATTTCGTGGGCCACGACACGACCTATTACATTGCGAACATCATGTTCGATGAATTCAAGGAAAAGCGCTTTGCTCCTCCTCCTCTGCTGAAACGCATGGTTCTGATGGGATGGAATGGCCGCAAGTCCGGCCGCGGATTTTACGATTACAGCGATCCAGCGAAGCCGAATCCAATGAAGTTCACTTAGTTTTTCGCGTCGTCTCGTTTCCGTCGGCCGAATTCGCAACCGAAAGCCGCTCGATCACTTCCGCAGGCAGAGGCTGCGATTTCATGCGGTCCGGATCTGCGAGATCGGCTCCTGCCCAGACGCGCGTCTCGAATCCTTCTACCGCCAGCGCGCCAGTCTTCAAAAATTTATGGCGAATTATGAAGCTGCTCTTACGAAACTCCGTCACAGTCGATTCTGCGACTAATTCGTCTCCAAATGTGGATGGAGTCAGAAACCGCGCGCGAACATCCACCAGTGGAACGCCCACAATTTTGTGGGTTTTGAAAAGCGCGCGAGTCGGCATGCCTGCATTGGCGAAAAGCGCCGTCGTGCAATCGTCGAACCACCTCAAATACTGAGGATAAAACACAATTCCCGCAGGATCGCAGTGGCCCCACTCTACCAGCAATTTTTTTCGGCTCACGAACACAAGGTACGGCTCCTCCATGAATCGCGACGCGCGCCGAGACTTCAATCCAAATCCAGGGTCGCATGGTAACACCGCTTCTTGAGCGTTCCAAGACTTTGGTCTATCGTGGCGCTCGAGTTGTAGCTACGTGCCGACACGCAGCGGCCAGTTTCTGCTATCTTCTAAACGAATTCAGGATCGCCGAATGCGCACGCACGTTGGAATTGTCGGAGCCGGGCCGGCCGGTCTTGTGCTTTCACACTTGCTGCACCTGTATGGCATCGAGTCTGTTGTCCTTGAGAATCGCAGCCGCCAGTACGTCCAAGAACGCGTTCGAGCCGGGGTCCTCGAGCAGGGAACTGTCGATCTGCTGGTCGAAACCGGGGTTGGTGCGAGGCTTCAGCGTGAAGGGCTTGTCCACTACGGCGTAAATCTGCGCTTCAACAAGCGCACTCATCGAATCGATTTCGCGGATCTGACCGGTGGGAAAGCGGTCACGATTTATGCGCAGCACGAAGTAGTAAAAGATTTAACCGATGCGCGGCTCTCAGCCGGCGGTCAGATCTTTTTCGAAGTCGAAGAAACGAGCATTCACGATTTCAATAACTCGCGGTCTTCGTCCAGGCCCACCATTCGCTTTAAGCAAAACGGCGGCGAGCCCGAAGATCTTGTGTGCGACTTCATCGCCGGCTGCGATGGCTTCCACGGAATCTGTCGCCCGTCCGTACCTGACGGCGTACTCACCACCTACGATCGTATATACCCTTTTGGATGGTTGGGAATTCTGGCCGAGGCGGCGCCTTCTTCTGAGGAACTAATCTACGCATATCACGAGCGCGGTTTCGGACTTCTCAGCATGCGCTCTCGGCATATCGGCCGCCTTTACATCCAATGCGCACCGGATGAAGACATCGCCAATTGGCCAGACGAAAAAATCTGGCGAGAACTTCACACGCGTCTTGAATCGGATGAGGGCTGGGAACTCATCGAAGGCCCCATCATACAAAAGGGCATTACCGGAATGCGCAGTTTTGTGGTCGAGCCGATGCAATGCGGCAAGCTATTTCTAGCCGGCGATGCAGCGCACATCGTACCTCCCACTGGAGCTAAGGGCCTCAATCTTGCGATCGCCGACGTACGCGTGCTCGCTCGCGCGCTTTCTGAGTTCTACGCCAAGGGCCGGCGCGATCTGCTGGAAAATTATTCTCAAACTTGTCTCAGGCGCGTATGGAAAGTCCAACGCTTCTCTTGGTGGATGACGTCCATGTTGCACCGCTTTCACGACGAAAACGCCTTCGACCAGCGCCGCCAGTTGGCAGAGCTAGATTACGTCACCGGCTCACGCGCAGCCGCGCAAACACTTGCCGAAAACTACGTAGGCCTTCCCTTCGACTAAACGCAATCTTCCGCGGTATTGTAGCTCAGCGTCCGCGCCAGTTGATTCCCAATTTGGAACAGTCCCCATAAATGACTTTCGTACTAACGAATTGAAACTCCAGACCCATAGCCCGAGTTCCATCCAGGACGGTACCCTTCTTTACGTCGGGAGCAGTAACGGTGCACCGATTATGCAACAAATGCGCGGGCGCACATGGGGGATTCAAAATGCAGGCTCGGGGATTTCACCATATTATTCGTTCTTCGCTCTTAGTCGCTAGCGCGCTAATATTCGGCCAAGCTGCCTTGGCACAGCAACCCATTTATTTACGCCTACCTATAGCAGATAGTGGTGGCGATCCTATCTCCTTCATGCGCCCTCACTACTACATCCATGAAGCTGCGGGCTCAAGCCTGATTACCCCGCCGTCGTCCGCGTTCAATCCTTCTCAGATCCGTCATGCATATGGTTTCGACTTGGTCACCGATCAAGGCTTAGGTCAAATCATCGGCATCGTGGACGCTTATGACGACGCGAACGCAGAGAACGATCTCGGCGTTTTCAGCAAGCAATTCAACCTGCCTGCCTGCACCACGAACAATGGTTGTTTTCGTCAGGTCTATTCAAACGGCAAAAAGCCAGCGGCCAACTCCAACTGGGCCGTGGAAATCTCGCTCGATATCGAATGGGCCCACGCCATCGCTCCGCAGGCTAAGATCGTTCTCATCGAAACACCTTCGAACAACCTGAGCGATCTTCTGAACGGCGTTGACGCCGCTGTCCGCGACGGCGTTTCCGCAGTTTCTATGAGCTGGACTTCAGGCGAGTTCTCCGGCGAGCGCAGCCTCGACAATCACTTCGTTGCGAATGGCGTCACTTTCTTGGCAGCTTCAGGGGACGATGGGTCCGGCGTTGCTTACCCCGCAGCGTCGCCGGAAGTCATTGGTGTCGGTGGTACTTCGCTCGCGCTCGATTCCCACGGCAACTATCTCGGTGAAGTGGCCTGGAGCGGAAGCGGCGGCGGCATCAGCCAATTCGAACACGAGTCACTGCCTCAAGCCCAGTTTGGCATTCCGGCCGATTCCCAGGGAAAACGCGGCGTGCCGGATGTCTCTTACAATGCCAATCCCGGCACTGGCTACGCAATTTACGACTCAATTGGAATCAATGGTTATGCAGGCTGGTTCCAGGTTGGCGGCACAAGCGCAGCGACGCCGCAATGGGCAGGATTGATCGCCATCACGAACTCACAGCGCTCTGCAGCCCGCAAAACAAATTTGACCAGCACGAGCGGACCGCTCTATACGGTGGCTAAAATGAATCTCAGCGGGGAATTTCACTCGATCACTGCGGGCACAAACGGTTCCTGCGGCGTTTTGTGCGACGCCTTGACCGGATATGACTTCGTAACTGGTTTAGGAACGCCGCAATCCAAAGCACTCATCTCGGCGCTCGAAACGCGTCCTTAAGCCGCAAATAGTCACGCGGTTAGAGCCGCGGTCGCTACTGACCGCCGCTTTTCGTTTTGGGCCTAAGAATGAACTTTAATCGCAGGGGATCATGCTTTGCAAGAAGAGCCCGCAAAGGAGTTCCCACCAGCCCTCTAAGCCCTTTTTAATTGAGAAACACCGTCGTTCTCGCCCTCTCTGACAATCAGCTTGCGTAGTGTATAGTTTTTTCAGGCACGGCCAATCCAACGCCACAGTGTTTTCAGGCTATTTAGAGTCGCCGCGCCACGGGTCTACCTCAAATGAAATCGTTTTTGCAGGTCATGAAATTCGGCGGCACATCGGTCGGTGATGCTTCTTGTATCGCGCGTGTTGCCGAGATCGTTGCCAAGGCTTCGCACCAGAATCCGGTAGTCGTAGTAGTGTCCGCGATGAGCGGTGTGACCAACCGCCTGATCGAAGCCGCCAATTGTTCCGAGGCGGGAGATCGTGAACGCGCCAGCGCACTCATAGACGGCCTGCGTCAACAACACGCCCAGGCTCTCACAACATTGATTCGCGATTCAGAAACGCGCCAGTGCCTTATGGTGCGAATCGAAGAGAATCTCCGTCAGGCGCAACGCCTGTGCGAAGGAACCGCGCTCATCCATGAGTTGACACCTCGCACTCTCGATTGCGTCTCAAGCCTCGGCGAACGCCTGTCTGCGCCTCTGGTTGCTGGCGCGTTGGGCGAACGCGGCGTTCGCAGCGAAGCTATCGAAGCCACCGAGCTGGTGGTGACCGATTCATATCATGGTGCCGCCGAGCCTTTGATGGATCTTACTCACCAGCGCTCTGAAATCCGCCTCCGGCCGCTACTGGACCAGAGCATCGTCCCTGTCGTAACCGGGTTCATTGGTGCCACCCAGGATGGAGTTCTCACTACGCTCGGGCGTGGCGGCTCGGACTATTCCGCAACTATCCTCGGTAGCGCGCTCGGTGCGGGCGAAGTGATCATCTGGACGGACGTGAATGGAGTGCTCAGCGCCGACCCGCGGCTTGTTCCCGATGCACAAACAATCCCGGAGATTTCCTACCGCGAGGCTGCTGAGCTCGCATATTTTGGCGCCAAAGTCTTGCACCCCAAAACGCTTCGCGCCGTGATGCAGGCTGGAATTCCAGTATGGATCCGCAATACGTTTGAGCCCGAAAATCCCGGCACTAAAATCACACCGCAAGGCCGCAGTTCGAGTGGCGGCGTCAAGGCACTCACTGCAATCAGCGACGTTTCGCTCATCGCCGTAGGAGGGCCCGGCATTGTCGGCCTGCCGGATGTTGTGGGCCGCACATTTTCCACCACGGCAAACGTTCGGGCCAACGTCCTGCTTATATCGCAGTCCTCATCGCAGAATGACATTTGCTTCATCATTTCGTCGTCTGACGCGAAACGCACTGTCGAGGCGTTGCGCCAGCAATTTGCACAGGATCTTGCGCATCAAACCGTCGAACACATCACCTCGGATCCGAACATAGCCATTGTGGCCGTTGTGGGCGAGAAGATGCGCGGCACCGTAGGAATGGCCGGACGCACCTTCAGCGTCCTGGGCCGCGAAAACATAAATATAATCGCGATCGCACAGGGCTCTTCGGAATCAAATATTTCTTTCGTAGTAGCCAGTCAGGACATGAAGAAAGCGCTACTCGCTGTTCATCGCGAATTTGCGTTGGATATGCACAGCTCGCGGGAACCAACCGCGGCGCTAAAATGAGTAATCCCATTCCAAAAGCAGCTCCTCAGACCAGCGCAACGGCGGATGGACAAAAACGATTGGGACCCGAGATCGTGGCCGTACAGCGATGCATCGTGCAGTCATGCGGCGCCGCATACGGGATTCTTGAACAGATTTATCTCTGTCCCCGCTGCGGCGGTCCTCTCGAAATTGAATGTCCGCTGGACTTGGCCAACAGGAGTGCTCTCCCTTCGCTTTGGCACGCTCGCGGTGCTTCGCAAGACCTGCGAGATCGCAGCGGCGTATGGCGCTATCGCGAATTGCTTCCATTCGGCGACGGCGTGAAAATCATCACGCTCTTCGAGGGCAATACTCCACTTTACGACGCTCCGCGCTGCGCGAAATACTGCGGGCTGTCGGCTCTACGTCTGAAGCACCAGGGCTGCAATCCCACGGGATCATTCAAAGACACAGGCATGACTGTTGCCGTCACGCAAGCTGCATCGCTCGGCGCGCGCACCGTCGTTTGCGCCAGTACGGGGAACACCGCCGCAAGCCTTGCCGCATATGCCGCTCGCGCGGAATTGCAATGCGCGATTCTGCTGCCGCAGGGCCAGATCAGTCCCGCAAAACTCGCGCAGAGCTTGGACCACGGTGCCATTGTTTGCGAGATCGAGGGCAACTTCGACGATTGCATGCGGCTGATTGGCGAACTTGCAGACGAGCCGTCGATCTATATCGCTAATTCCATTAATCCATTTCGTGTCGAAGGCCAGAAGACTGTGGCCTTCGAAGTTCTACAGCAATGCGAATGGCGCGTTCCCGATCACGTTGTCGTTCCCGGCGGCAATATGGGCAATAGCTCCGCACTCGGAAAAGGGTTTGACGAAATGCTCCGCCTTGGCCTGATCGATCGGCTGCCGAAAATCAGCGTGATCCAGGCAGAAGGAGCGGCTCCACTTGCGCATTTGTTTGCCGGTCGCAAATCCGCTGACTACGACAGCGCAAGCTCGGAGGGAATCGAGGTTCTGAAGGATCCCCGCACTCTCGCCACCGCCATAAAAATTGGTGCGCCAGTTTCGTGGAGGAAAGCCCTCCGCGCCGTTTTGTCCTCCCACGGAGACATCATTGCGGTCGCCGAGCAGGAAATTGCGGATGCCAAAGCCATGGTTGGACGCGACGGTATTGGTTGCGAGCCTGCCTCCGCGGCGACGGTCGCGGGCATTAGAAAACTCGTTGCCGCGGGCAAGATTCACCCGGACGAATCCGTGGTCGCAGTCTTAACTGGGCATGTCCTGAAAGATCCCGATTACGTCAGCAACTATCACCGCGGTACGCTTTCACTCGCAGCGAACCCTGACGATAAAACAGATGAACCGCTCCAAATCCAAGGCGCTTTTCGCAATGAAGCTGTAAAAATCTCCGCTTCCAAGAAGTCCATTCTCGAAAGTTTGGAGCGGCAGCGATAAATCGTGCCTGCCCATGAAAACTTCCGCATTCCGCTCATTTGAGGTCCGAGTTCCCGCATCCACCGCCAATCTGGGCGCAGGCTTCGATTGTTTCGGCCTCGCTTTGAAACTGTATCTCACCGTGCAGGCGACACTGCAATCGGGCTGGGACGCGTGCACCATTGTGCGTAGTAGCGGGGTACCGGGCAGTTCCGATCTTCCCAGCGCGCCGGACGAAAATCTTATTCTGCGCGCGATGCGCCATGCAGCCGATCGTGAGAATTTTAAATTACCGCCAATGCATCTTACGGTCCGGAATGAAATTCCGATAGGCGGCGGTTTAGGAAGCAGTGCCGCGGCAATTGTGGCAGGCATCACGCTGGCATTTGCGGTCTGCGGAAGGAAAATGCCCGAACAAACGGCGTTGCGTCTTGCCGCCGATCTCGAAAAACATACGGACAACCTAAGCGCGGCGCTATTGGGAGGCTTGGTTGTATCGTTCGCTCTCGACGGGGGCAACGTCGTAGCGCTTCGAAAAAAATGGCCCAGGGAAATACGCGTGATTGCCGTTACGCCAAAAATGTCGCTGGCAACGGACGCTTCACGAGCTGCATTGCCGAAAACTATCGAACACGCCGATGCCGTGCACAATTTACAGCGATCTGCACTATTGCTCGCGGCACTTGAGGCGGGGCGCTACGATCTCATTTGGGATGCCATGCAGGATCGCCTGCACCATTCCTATCGCCAAGCTTTGATTCCGGGTCTTGCCGATGCCCTCAGCATCCCCCGCATGCCCGGCCTGCTTGGGGTCGCCTTGAGCGGCGCAGGACCCAGCGTGGTCGCTCTGGCCACCGCTAATTTCAAAAAAATCGGAAGCGAACTGGCCAGGCAATTCCAGCGTAACGGGCCAAAAGTCACGATCCGCAATCTTGAGGTAGATCAGAAGCGACTGCACGTTACAAGAAAAACGCGCGCGCCGCGTTAATATACTAGCAGGCAGGAAGATTTGGCGGCGAACCGATGAGCTTATTAAAAGCGCCGTCGTTTCCAAATTCCGATCATTTCACGAAGGTTAAACCATGCGGTACCAAGTGCGGGAACACGTAAGCATATAACATCACAATCACTCCAACGATTGAACCCAACGCAATCGAGTGCCAGAAAACGAACCGAAAAATGATTCCTTCATTCCCTACTTGCTCGGTTGCTGCCGTCGCAATCGTGATCGATTGCGCGTCCACCATTTTCCCCATCACGCCGCCGGCACTGTTTGCAGCGCACATCAATATCGGATCAATGCCCAACTGCTGTGAAGTAATCCGCTGCAAACTTCCGAAGAGCGTGTTCGAGGAAGTGTCGCTTCCCGTTAAAGCTACGCCAAGCCAACCCAGAAATGTTCCAAAAAATGGGTAGAGCCATCCCGTGCGCGTGAATGCCAGTCCCAACACAGCATCCAGACCTGAGTAGCGTGTTACGAATCCAAGCCCCAACATAAATGAAATCGCAATCATCGCCAGACGCATGCGCACCAGTGTGCGCCAAAATATTTTCAGCAACGCAATGGGGCCAAGTCCTAACAAAAGACCGGACACGATCGCCGCCAGAAAACAGCCGCTACCGGTTGCCGAGAGCCAATTGAAATCGTACCTCGCCGCTTCGGGCGTGGGTTTAGAGACAACCGGAGCCGCGCGAGAAATCGCGTTGTGAAGATACGGCCAATTCCAACCGGGAGCACCCGGCCTGGGCTCACCGTCAGCCTGCACCACATGAAACGCGGGCGTAGTCGCTTTGTTAATCGCGAGCTTCACGGACGGATAACCCCACGCGAAAACGAATATAGAAAGAATCGCGAACGGCATCCAGGCCTTGGCAACAGTTGCTGCAGGATATTTTCGCGGTGTGACGTACCCGTCGAATTCCTTCGAGCTCCAGTCGCCACCCATGTCATCAGCGATTTTCCCGGATGCAGCTCCGGCCGCCGCCACTGCCTCGCGATCATAATCGAACCTCCAGATTCTTTTCGGCTTCCAAAAGTGCAGAAAAATAACAGTGCAGATGATCGATACCACTCCGCCCATGATGTCCACCAAATTACTGTCGCGAAAATTTGACCAGAGGAATTGCGTAACAGCGAACGAAATTCCCACAACCAGAATTGCGGGCAGCACTTCGAGTGTTTCTGACCAATTCACCATTGTGCGCACCAACCACAACGGCACGATAACGGCCGTGAATGGCAAGATCCGACCGATCATCGCGTTCAAATCCGATTCCGGCAGATTCGATACAGCCGCCAGCGCGTGCACCGGAGTTCCGATCGCGCCCCAAGCTACTGGAGCGGTGTTTGCTATTAGATTCAACGCCGCTGCGTGAAACGGACGGAAACCTAGCCCGATCATGAAAGCTCCGGCGATCGCGACGGGTGCGCCGAAGCCTGCCGCACCTTCGATAAAAGCTCCAAAGCAAAACGCCACCAGCAGAACCTGCAGCCTGCGATCTGGCGTAATACCCGCGATGGAGTCCTTCATGATTTCAAACTGCCCGGTCTCCACCGAAATATCGTAGAGATAAACCGCCGCCAGGACGATCCAGGCAATTTTCAAGACGCCGTACGCTACGCCGTAAGCAAAACTTGACGCCGCGAGCAAAGCAGGCATTTTGAAAACTAGGGTTGCCACTCCCACAGCCGTAGCCGCGCCTGCTATGGCGCACCAGTGAGGTTTCACTTTGAAGCCAGCCAGAAGGGTGAAGAGAACCAGGATGGGAAGAGCAGCAATCAGGGTGGAGACCCACCACATTCCGACCGGGTCATATACTTGCGTCCAATTCATACCGGCCCCCTAGGCCAGCGCAGGCTCTTAAGAAAGCACAACTAGAAAGAGTTCAATATCCCGAGCATTCGTTTTTGTCAAGAAATGCAATACGGTAGGGCTGTGACCACCACTATCGAGTGGCGATTTTTCGTTTGAGCAGCAATACGGAGAAAAAACCCGCGGCGAGCATTATGAGAGTTCCCGGCTCCGGGACGGTGGTTGGTGGCGGCGTCCCAGGTGGTGGGGTGCTCGGAGTGCCCGGCGGCGTCGGCGAAGGCGTCCCAGGCGGAAGCGGTGGGACCGGACCGGCTGGCGGCGGTGTTGGAGTTGGACTACCCGGCGGTGTTGGAGTAGGCATGGGGCTACCGGGAGGAATAGGAGTCGGCCCGCCCGGCGGAGTAGGAGTCGGCGGAGGGCCCGCTGGAGAACCAGGAGGAAACGCATTGCCTACCGGGAAAACTGGCACGAAGGGCGGCACATACAGTGATCCCGGGCCTGTCGGCGGGACGGAAATATCGGTCGGCGGCGCCGGAGCTAACGAAAGTTCAACTGGGGAATCTAGACGCGCCAACAGCACGCTATCCGCGGGTACCTCCATTGCTTCAGGAGCAGGTTCGGCCTTCGACGACAGCTGGACTGGCGCTGCTGAGATGCGATTTCCGCAGCGCGTCCTTGCCATGTGCTCGCCGTCGGTTAGAACAGATTCACCTGCCGCCAGGTTTAGGCGGTTCTTCGTCCAGAAAATCCCGTCGCCTACGCGATACGAAACATAGACAGCCCGCGCTGCTGTCAAAGTGATAACGCGCGTCTTAGACAAATTAAAATCCGCGTAATGTTCGGCGACGCTGGTATCGTGCGCAATCGCTTCCTTCAACTCGGCAACGTTTCTTGCCCCGCCGGGAATCACGGAGTAAGGATAAAAAACTCGATCCTGCTTTTCCGGCGCGAATGTTACGGATGCTTCAGACAAAAAATCGGAATCGCTGCGAGGTTCATGCACTGCAGTGGCAAGGTTTTCAACCGGAGCCGCGGGCTTGGGACTTCTGGGCGTAATAGCTGCCCACACAACCATGTTATCCAGAAATAAAATCGCCAGCGCTCCCATGCGACGGCGATTGATTTTTGCGGAACCCTTGGCCCTACTTCTAAGACTTTTGCCCATTGCCCCTTTAAAAAAACAGCGATAAACAATACCCGCCCTAGATAAACCTTATACGCAATCCGTCCACCAGACAGCGGCCGTCATGCAAGGTCAATATTGGTGTTTTGGTGTCGAAATTCGCTAGAAACTCGCGATTTTCGCGGAAATACGAGCTAGTCCTGAATATTCTTCGACCCCGAGCGAATCGAAGGCGAATCAATTTCCGCTAAATGGTGCTAAAGTTCTATTGAGAGTCAACGGTATTTCGTGGATTTTTTGATTCTTTCGCGGCGGTTACGGTTTTTACCAACACAAACTCAATAATGTTACCTACAAAAACGCGCGTCTAATAAGCAGGCGTGCGGTTCGCGTGCGTACCTTTCTTGCTGCGTCTCGAGATGGCAAAACCTATTCCGACCAGCGGTCCGAGCAGTACGGCTAAGAACGCGATAAGAAATAAAACGAGGAACAATAGCACGACGATAATGGCTGGCATTGCCCTTCTCCTCATCCCCTTCAAACGATAAATCTGGCCAGTAACTCGAAATCGTCCGCTATAACCTCAGGTTAATTAACCCTCACCCACACAAAAGTTCCGCGAATTCTTCGCCGAATTCGTCTTCGGAATCAGCGGATTTGGCGTGTGCGAGCGAGGTCCTCATTAAAGAGGGGCCGAATGTCCCGCCTCACTCGCACACATTGGCGTTGCAAAGCCTAGGCCACGGCGGCGGCCTGGCGGGCAGGAGGCGCCATGAATTCTGGGCCCACTGGGTCGCTCACGGTGTCGCGAACAACCTGCAGATGGCCTTCATATCTTCAAAGTTCAGATGTCAGCCGTCCACGTTCGGACAGCCCGAAGCCATATACCGGCGCCGTATCGATCAAATTGATCCCCCGTTCGATCGCCGCATGAATCATCCGGATGCTGTCGTCTTCATCAGATCCGCCCCACATTTTTCCGCCAAGGGCCCAGGTCCCTAAAGCGATTCGAGACACTTGAATGTCCCTACCAGCGATTGCAGTAAATTCCATGCGACTGCCTCCTACGACCTGAGCAATTGCACTCTCACTTCCATTCCGCGGCACACTCGCAGCTCGGCAGATATCTCGCGTGAATTGTGGTGAATAACAGCAGCAAGCGCTCTTTATTGTTGAAACCGAGGCGTAAATTCGAAGACAACAGGTGGACGATTTCTCGACAAACGACGAATAAGCTTTGGCGGATGCTGCCCCTTCAAACGGAACTTGCATTTCTTCGTGCAATAAGCCTTTTCCTTCAGGAAAATCGAGCGCGTACACTCTCATGGTTTCTTGTTTTTCAGGGTCGGGCAAAGACAAGCCAGCGTAGTCGCACTCCATTACACGGCGGATGCCAGACGAAATAGCGCGAAACAACTCGCGAAAATCCAGGCTGGAGACAACGCGATTGTTTAGGTCCAGAAGCAACTGTAGGCGGTCGCTATCGCGCGCCAACTGATGCTGCAACGATTGCGCTTCTTCAAAATTCAGCGCGTTGTCCACAGCAAGAGCAAGTTGTGCCGCTATCAGCTGTGGAAATTCCAGATCATCCGGTGTAAAAGCCCCCGCTTCGTCCGATCCGAAATTCATAGTGCCAAGCCGCCGGTGCGCCGAAGTCAGCGGCAGACTGCAGAAACATCGCACATTTTGCTCGCGCAGCAACTGCATAACGCGCGGGAATCTCTCATCGTTATGCGTATCTTCGATAATGAACGGCTGCTGCGTTGACCACGCCACAGCCGATGGCGATTCATCCATCCCAAACTCGTCCCCGGGTCGAACAGTCGGCGCTTTTGTCGTCTCCAGGACGTGCATGCGCATGACATTCCGCGCAGCATCATAAAGAACTAAGGCGAAGAAGTGAAAATTAACCAAGCCTTTCAGTCGCTCAGAAAGGTCGTGGAAAAGTTCGGCAAGATTTTTGTGCGACACAATCGACTTGGACACCTCGAGCAACGTGGCATATTGCTGCAAAGTCGCTTCAGCCCGCTTTTTTGGTGCCGCTTGAGTTCGTGTGGCAGTGGTCATTGGCTCGCCGTCTTGGGATAACTATTAGATGGAAAAGGTTTTAAGTTGGATTCAGGGCGACGTTGCGCTCTCGGTATAGTTTGACGCTCAGCGCGGCAGCAGCGTTTCCCAAGCTCGGGAAATTTAATTATTCGTGACGGATGGCTGACAGCTGGCAAATGACCGTCGTGAACAAGTATCTCTCGCGGGCGTCGAAGATCGGCATGATGCAATGGTCGCGGGATGAGCTAAACTCTTTGTGCTAAGGCTCCTACGTCAATTTTCAGTGTCGGCCCCAACACTTTGGAATTTAACGTGCGATACTAATTTGGGCGCCGGCTAAAGCTGCGGTCAACGTTTCGCAGAGCCGTTCTAGCATTCTGAGGAACTATCGATGTGGATTGTCAGGCTTGCGTTACGCCGGCCTTATACCTTCGTTGTAGCTTCCATCATCCTGCTCATACTTGGGCCCGTGTCGATCCTGCGCACCCCCACAGATATTTTCCCGAACATCGATATTCCGGTTATCAGCGTTCTGTGGAATTACACCGGCCTCTCGCCCGAGGAAATGTCTAACCGAATCGTTTATCAGTACGAACGCGTGCTGACGACGACCGTCAATAACATCGAACACATCGAATCGCAGTCATTAAACGGCATCGGAGTTGTCAAAATCTTTTTTCATCCCGGCGTGCAAATTGGAAACGCCGTGGCACAAGTGGCTGCGGTTTCGCAGACTTTGTTGCGTCAGCTGCCGCCCGGGACCACTCCGCCTTTAATCATTCAGTATAACGCCTCCAGCGTCCCAATCCTCCAACTCGCGCTCTCTGGTAAGGGACTTTCGGAACAGCAGCTCGGCGACATTGGTCTCAATTTCATTCGCACCGGATTAATCACTGTCCAGGGTGCCGCGATTCCGTACCCGTACGGCGGCAAGCAGCGCCAGATCCAAGTCGACCTCAACACGACCGAATTGCAATCCAAGGGACTTTCACCCACGGATGTCGTTAACACCATAAGCAATCAAAACCTGATTCTCCCCGCCGGTACAGCGAAAATAGGGACATTCGAGTATGAAGTCGATATGAACGGCTCGCCTGTCACTGTGCCCGAACTGAACGACCTCCCGATCAAGACCGTGGGGAGCTCCACTATTTATATTCACGATGTGGCGAATGTCCGCGATGGCTTTCCTCCGCAAACGAATATTGTCCGTGTGAACGGCCAGCGCTCTGCCCTGATGACCATTTTGAAGGCGGGCGATGCTTCGACCCTGGACATCATTTCCGGCGTCAAAGCCGTGCTGCCCTCGATCAAGGCTGCCTTGCCACCGTCTCTGCAGATCGATCCTCTATCCGATCAATCCATCTTCGTAAAGGCATCCATCGTCGGCGTCGTTCGCGAAGCCATCATCGCCGCGTGTCTCACAGGCTTGATGATTCTGGTTTTCCTGGGCAGTTGGCGCAGCACCCTCATTATTGCCGTTTCCATTCCACTCTCGATCCTTACGTCACTGATTGTTCTAAGCGTGTTGGGCGAAACCATCAACATCATGACTCTGGGCGGTCTCGCCTTGGCCGTCGGCATTCTGGTAGACGACGCGACGGTGGAAATCGAAAACATCAATCGCAATATCGATCAAGGGAAGGAAATCGTGCAGGCCATTCTGGATGGCGCTTCGCAAATCGCCGTACCCGCCCTGGTATCCACTCTGTCTATTTGCATCGTGTTCGTCCCGATGTTTTTCCTTTCCGGAGTGGCCCGGTATCTCTTCGTACCCTTGGCGGAAGCCGTTTCCTTCGCCATGATTGCGTCCTATTTGCTTTCGCGAACCCTCGTTCCGACCATGGCGAAGTATCTGCTTGAAGCGCGCACCGAACAAATAGCTCAAGGTGAAACGGCGCCATCGAACAATATATTCGTGATCATGCAACAAAAGTTCGAGCACCATTTCGAAGGGCTTCGCGCCGGATACCACCGCTTGCTCGAAGCCTGTATTCGCCATCGCGTCATCTTCGCGATCTGCTTCTTAGCCGCGTGTGTTCTGTCGTTCGCGCTTCTGCCCCTGCTGGGGCAGGACTTTTTCCCCGCCGTGGACAGCGGAGAGTTCAAGTTGCACATGCGCGCGCCCACCGGCACGCGCATTGAGGAAACAGCCGCTCTCTGTGATCGTGTTGAGGCGGTCATTCGTCAACAAGTGCCGCAGAGTGAATTAACGAGCCTCATTGACAACATCGGTTTGCCCTACAGCAGTATCAATCTGTCCTATAGCAATTCAGCCCCAATCGGACCCGGCGATGCCGACATCCTCGCCGAGCTTTCCAAGGATCATCATCCGACCGAGAAATACGTGCACGATCTTCGGATTGAACTGGCCAAATATTTTCCTGGGGTTACCTTTTACTTTTTGCCTGCGGATATTGTCAGTCAAATTCTCAATTTCGGGCTTCCGGCGCCCATTGATATCCAAATCCTCGGTCGAGACCTGCAGGGTGACAGGGTATTTGCCGATAATCTTCTCAATCGCCTGAAATACGTGCCTGGCACTGTCGACTTGCGCATTCAGCAGGCTTTTGATCAGCCCAGGTTGCACATTGACCTGGACCGGACCAAAGCGCAGCAGATCGGCTTCTCTGCTCGCGATGTTGCGACTGATCTTCTGGTATCGCTGAGCGGCAGCTTTCAGACCTCGCCAAGCTACTGGCTCGACCCCAGGAACGGCGTCAGCTACAGCATTGCCGCACAAACGCCGCAATATCGCGTCGATTCCCTTCAGGATTTACAGAATATCCCAGTAACGGGCCCTGGAACTCAACGTCCGGAAATTATGGCGACGCTCGCTTCGTTCAGTCGCGGTACGGAAATGGGTGTCGTATCACACTACGACATCCAGCCAGTGATTGATATCTACGGAGCGGTCCAAGGCCGTGACCTCGGTGGTCTGTCGCGAGAAATCACTCCCATCATTAATCAGAGTAAAAAAGACCTTCCGAAAGGCTCTCGCATCGTCGTTCGCGGCCAGATTCTCACTATGGCTTCTTCTTTCTCAGGATTGCTCTGGGGTCTCGCTTTTTCGATCATCCTGGTTTACTTGCTTATCGTCGTAAATTTCCAATCCTGGCTCGATCCTCTCATCATTTTGATGGCCCTGCCAGCCGCACTCGCGGGAATCGTCTGGTTTCTATTCATCACTCGCACCACCGTCAGCGTGCCTGCTTTGACCGGCGCGATCATGTGCATGGGTGTCGCCACGGCCAATAGCATCCTTGTTGTCAGCTTTTCGAAAGAAAGGCTCGGAGAAGGGAGGACCGCCGCCGAAGCTGCCTCCGAGTCCGGCTTCACGCGTTTCCGCCCGGTTTTAATGACAGCTTTAGCCATGATTATCGGTATGTTGCCGATGTCTTTGGGGATTGGCGAGGGCGGAGAACAAAACGCACCGCTCGGTCGCGCCGTTATTGGCGGTTTGATGTTTGCGACTGTCGCGACTCTGTTTTTCGTGCCCGTGACCTTTAGTCTCGTGCACGGCGCCCGCGAAAAGAAACAACCGCCGGAACCTGAAACGTTGAGTGCCTGATGCGCATCTATAGAGTACGCATTAACACCCCAAGAGGAAGCAATGACACAGTTGGTGGATGAGAAGCCGCATTCGGGGGAATCCCGTGTGGCCGCCCCGGGTTCTCCGAAATCGAGTCATGGACTACTGATCGCGGTTATTGTGATGGTCGTCGTCATCGCTATCGTGGTCGGCGGCGTTATTCCGCGCCTGCGCGCCAAGGCTGCGCTAAAAGTTGAAACCAACACCATGGCGGTCCCTACCGTAAATGTGATCACCCCGAAACACGGTTCGCCTCAGCAGGAAATCATCCTGCCGGGCAACATCCAGGCCTTCATCGACGCCCCCATTTATGCCCGGACGAACGGTTACCTTCGCAAATGGTATTTCGACATTGGCGCTCACGTGAAGAAAGGCCAGTTGCTTGCTGATATCGATACCCCCGAAGTTGACCAGCAATTGCACCAGGCTCGCGCTGATCTCAACACTTCGGAAGCGAACGCCCATCTGTCCCAGATCACTTCACAAAGATACGAAGGTCTGAAGAATACAGATTCAGTTTCCAAGCAGGACGTTGACAATGCCGAAGGTGATTACGCTGCTAAACAAGCAACTGTCGCGTCCTCCCAATACAACGTAAAGCGCCTTGAAGATCTGCAATCCTTCCAGAAAATCTATGCGCCGTTCGATGGCGTCATCACCGCGCGCAATACCGACGTCGGGCAATTGATTGACTCCGGTTCGTCCGGCGGTGCCGCCCGAGAGCTATTCCACATTGCCGCCATACGTACGTTGCGCGTTTTTATTAACGTCCCGCAGCAATATTCCGTCGCGGCCAAGCCCGGCATCGCTGCTGATCTCACTCTTGCGCAATTCCCCGGTAGGAAATTTCAGGGAAAATTGGTACGCACCGCGAACGCAATCGATCTTGCCTCGCGCACGTTATTGGTGGAAGTCGATGTCGATAATCCATCGGGCGAGCTTCTTCCGGGCGCTTTCACCGAAGTTCATCTGAAGCTTCCTTCAGATATTCCTTCATACATCCTTCCCGTCAACACTTTTGTCTTCCGCGCTCAGGGCTTACAGGTTGCGACTGTCGATCATGGCGACTCCGTAAAACTCGTTGGCATTACTCTGGGCCGCGATTTCGGTGCTGAGGCTGAGGTTGTCTCCGGTCTCACCGGCCAGGAATCGATCATCGTCAGTCCTCCCGATTCGATTATCGACGGCGAGCAAGTCAGGATAGCAACGCAAAATCCGCAGGGAGGTTCGAGCGGTGGGTCGCCTGCAACTCGCTAAGATGCGCCGCCAAGTGTGCGTTCATTTTGGGGCAGCGCTCATTCCATGCCTCGCTGCTACTGCGCTGTTCGTATCTGGTTGCACAGTCGGACCCAATTACGTCCGTCCCAGCGCGGATGTCCCGACGACTTATAAGGAGACTCCTCCCAACTGGAAGCAAGCTCAGCCCAGCGATGCGATTGCCAAAGGCAAGTGGTGGGAAATTTATCAGGATCCGCAGCTCAATTCGCTCGAAGAGCAAATCGACGTCTCCGACCAGAGTCTGAAGGCCGCACAAGAACAATTCGCCCAAGCTCGAGCCGCGCTCCGTATTACCCGCTCCAATCTCTTTCCAAACGTATCTGTTGATCCTGCGGTCTCTCGCACTCGCTTGTCTGCCAATCAACCGCTCTTTAATCCATCGACGGAAACGCAGGGCTACAACACTTTCACGATCCCGTTCGACGTTTCCTACGAGGCCGATCTCTGGGGTCGCGTGCGTCGCACAGTCGAAGCCAGCCGTTCGGAAGCGCAGGCAACCGCCGCTGATCTCGCGAACGTAAATCTGAGCCTCCACGCCGAACTTGCCAGCGATTATTTCCAGATGCGCGGGCTGGACGCCCAGAAAAAACTTCTGGATTCAACAGTGGAATCCTACGAGCGCGCACTTGAACTGACTGAAAATCGTTTCCACGGGGGTCTCTCTTCGGCGGTTGACGTCGCCCAAGCACAAACCACGCTCGAAACCACGCGCGCCCAATCGCTAGACGTGGGCGTACAAAGGTCAGCCTACGAACATGCTATCGCAGTCATGGTGGGCAAGCCTGCTTCTCAGTTCTCCATCGCCTTGCTTCCGCTAACGAGCCCGCCGCCGGAGATGCCGGCAGGATTGCCTTCGGATCTGCTCGAACGACGCCCCGATATTTCCGCCGCGGAACGCCGCGTTCAGGAACAGAATGCACAAATCGGAGTTGCCAGAGCGGCATATTTCCCGCTGGTGACCCTCAGCGGTTCCGGAGGTTTTGAAAGCGCCGTTTTTGGCACGCTGATTCAAGGGCCCAGCGGATTCTGGATGCTTGGTGGACAGGCTGCGCAAACGTTGTTCGACGCCGGACGCCGTCACGGCGTGTCAGATCAAGCGAAAGCAGCCTGGAACCAATCCGTCGATAACTATCGCCAAACGGTGCTCACTGCGTTCCAGGAAGTCGAAGACAATCTGGCCGCATTGCGCATCCTGGAGCAAGAAGCTAATACCGAAGCGAATGCCGTCGCGGCCGCTCAGCACTCACTGCAGCTTTCGGAGACCCGCTATAAAGGCGGCGTCACCAATTATCTTGAAGTAACCACTGCGCAAAGCGCAGCGCTCTCCGACGAAGTTACGGCCCTCAATATTTTGACGCGCCGCTTGGCTGCCAGTGTCCTGCTGATAAAAGCCATCGGCGGCGGCTGGGACGCCTCCCAAATTCCTCACGTTTAACAGCCTCAAAAGCCGTTCGCAAAGCGCCGGCGGACGGCCAGATTCTGCGTCTTCCGCCCAACTTGCAAAGCTGCCGCGCTTCGCTGGCCTCTATTCTTCGCCTATGATAAAGATGTTCCTCCAACGCTCTGTTAGCGCATTGGGAATACGGAGATATTCTTGGGCCGTCGCAAGGGGAAAGGCACGATGGTCACGCTGCGGGACGTTGCGCAGGAAAGTGGCGTCTCGCCGGCCACGGTCTCCATCGTTCTCAACAATGCTCCGCTGGCGCGCTATATTCCTCCTTCTACCAAGGAACGCATCGAACGTGCCGCAAAAAAACTCGCTTATCGCCCCAAAGTCGTATCCCGTTTTCTCAGCGCCAAACGCAATCGCACCGTCGGTGTCATGGTTTTTGACATTACGGATCCTTTTTGCACCTTAATCCTCCGCGGGATCGAAAATTCGCTGTACCAGGCTTCCTACCTGCCGATACTTACCGACGTGCATAATCAGCGGGGCCGGTTCGAACGATATCTCGAAATGCTTCTCGCCCGCCCTGTCGAAGCGCTGATTTTCGTGGCTAACTGGCTCTTTGTCGACATTGACCTTCTCGCTGATCTGGAAAAACGAAATATTCCCGCGGTCATGATTAGCCGGGAACTCCGTTCCGGAACGATCAGCTCCGTAATGGTAGACAACGAAGCTGGTGCGCATCTTGCTATCGAGCATTTATATTCTTTAGGACATCGCAAAATCGCTTTTATTCGCGGCCCTAAAATGCTGGTGGATAGTTCACCGCGCTGGCGCGGCGTTCGCTCTTTCGCGCGCTCCGTAGGCCTCGAAATCGATCCAACGCTGGTTATGGACTTGCCCGATTCACTCGATCCCAATTCCAGCTACGAAGGCGGTTTTAAGCTCACGGAAGAATTTTTGAAACACAAAAAGCGTTTCACGGCCATCATGGCCTTTGACGACATGGCTGCCTTCGGCGCCATCCGTGGCCTGGCGCGCTCCGGATTAAAAGTTCCAGATGATTGCTCGGTAATTGGCTTCGACGACGTAATCCCGGCGGGTCTGTCTGTTCCCTCATTAACCACGGTCCGCCAGCCGATGGAAGCCTTAGGAACCGCCGCTGTGGGAATGATCATGGAGGGGATCAATGCAGCAATCGAAGAACGTGAATACACCGCGGTACACCGGCTTCTCGCTCCGGAGCTTGTCGTGCGCGAATCCACCCGCGCCGTGACTTGGGCTTAGTATGGTCGTCGATTCCGTTGTAATGCCAGACCAAATTCGAAATTGCAGCCCGTAAATTAAGCGTGTCGTCAGCTTTTCGACTTGACTTAGGCACCCATCGGGGAATAATACGAGTTTAATAAAGTTTAATAAAACGCGACGTGTGAACCACAACGCCCTTTGTTCGCACTCGGTTCCACTCTGGAGGCCCTCATGCGCTCGCAGTCAAAACCGAAAAGAAACTACAGGCGATTGGTGTGTTGCCAGCTTATCGCTGTACTGCTTTGCACTGCAATTCTTGCGCTCGCTTGCTCATCGTTGCATGCCGATTCTCACAAAGATTTGAGCGACAAAATGTACCTGCACGCCGGCTGGGAATTGCAGTCTTCTTGTCGATTTTCGGCCGCTGGCGAACAGATCTCCGTCGCCGGCTTCAAAACCAACGGGTGGCATTCGACCGACGTCCCGTCTACAGTTGTTGCGACGCTGGTTGCGGACAAAACCTACCCCGACCCATTCTTCGGCAAAAATCTGCGCGATATTCCGGGCACAACCTATCCCATCGGCAAAAATTTTTCGTTGTTGCCGATGCCCAAAGACAGTCCGTTTCGCTGTTCCTGGTGGTACCGCACCGAATTCAAGCTGCCCGAACACTTTAACGAACGTCACGTATGGCTGCATTTTGGAGGGATCAATAATCGCGCGAACATTTGGCTCAATGGCCACAAAATCGCCGACGCCAAAGATGTAGCTGGCGCGTATCGCACATACGAATATGAAGTCACGGCGTCAATCCAAACCGGCAAGACCAATGTCCTGGCCGTCGAAACCATCGCCCAGACCGAAAACGACCTCGGCATCAACTGGGTTGATTGGAATCCCGCGCCTCCTGATAAGGACATGGGCCTGTGGCGTCCCGTTTATTTGCAAGACAGCGGGCCCGTCGCCATTCGTTATCCCCAAGTCATCACCCATTTCCCAACTACGTCACTCGATCAAGCCAATCTCGCTGTGGAAGCGGAGCTGCAGAACGCAACGGACGTGCAGGTCACCGGCTACCTTGATGGCAGCTTCGACGACGTTCAATTCCGTGAGACATACATACTCAAGCCGAGAGAAACTCGCTCGGTCCAATTTCTTTCCGACAAATACCCTCAGCTTCAAATCAAAAATCCGCAATTGTGGTGGCCGCACCAGATGGGGCCGCAAAATTTGCATGAGCTTTCATTGCGCTTCAAAGTCGGCAATGAACAATCGGACCAGCAAGTACTGAAATTCGGAATTCGCGAGATTACTTCGGAATTGAATCCCAACGGTGCCCGCCAGTTTTATATCAACGGCAAAAAACTTCTGATTCGCGGTGGCGGATGGTCGCCAGACATGCTACTTCGCCAGGATTTGGATCGTTTGCAAAACGAATTCCGCTACGTTCGCGACATGAACCTCAATACCATCCGTCTGGAAGGGAAGCTCGAATCCGAGGAATTCTACAATTTAGCCGACGAGCAAGGCGTCCTGATTATGGCCGGTTGGTGTTGCTGCGATCACTGGGAACAGTGGAAACATTGGCAACCGGGCGATCTCGAAATAGCCACAGCTTCTTTGCGCTCGCAAATCATGCGCATGCGTAGTCATGCCAGCATGCTGGTCTGGCTGAACGGAAGCGATAATCCGCCGCCAGCCAACGTCGAAACCGCCTATATAAAAGTTCTCAAGGAATCGAACTGGCCGAACCCTTATATCTCTTCTGCGTCGGCCACTCCCACGTCGGTCAGCGGCCAGTCCGGGGTGAAAATGACAGGCCCGTACGATTATGTCCCGCCTGATTACTGGCTCATCGACACAAATAAGTACGGCGGTGCATTCGGTTTCAATACCGAAACAGGTCCAGGACCGGCAGTTCCTTTAGCCAGTTGTTTGAGAAATTTCATTCCCGCCGATCACCTCTGGCCTCAGAATTTTTTCTGGGATTATCACGCGGGATCCGAAGGGTTCAAGGACTTGAGCCATTTTAACAGCGCCATGGATTCCATTTATGGGGCTCCAAAGGGCCTCGATGATTATCTGCTGAAATCGCAAGCTATGGCCTACGAAGGCGAGCGTGCGATGTTCGAGGCTTACTCACGAAATAAGTACACGTCATCCACCGGGATCATTCAGTGGATGCTCAACAACGCATGGCCCTCAACCATCTGGCATCTGTTCGATTATTACTTACAGCCTGCGGGCGGATATTTCGGCGCGAAAAAAGCCTGCGAGCCTCTCCACCTGCAATATTCCTACGACGACAACAGCATAGACCTCGTGAGCAGCCTATACGAAAAATCGTCCGAGCTTACCGTAAGCATCAAACTGTATGACATAAACCTTCACGAGCGATTTTCGAAGCAAGTTCAAACTGATGTCGACGCCGACGCCGTGCGCAAGGTTTTGACGCTTCCAGCCGAATCCTTCAACCCTCCATCGCCTGCGTATTTCGTCGATCTCCAGCTTCAATCCCGCGATGGCAAAATCGGAAGCCAGAATTTCTATTGGCTTTCCGCAAAGAAAAATAACTACGAATGGACCAAAACCACCTACCGCTTCACGCCAGTCTCCTCCTATGAAGATCTCACCGCTCTTCAGTCACTGCCAAACGCGAGCATCCAAGCAACAGGCAGCGTACTCCCCGGCGACGATGGGCCGACCGCGCATGTATTGTTAAAAAACCCCAGCGACAAACTAGCCTTTCAGGTTCACCTGGGAATTCGAAAATCCGGCGAAAATCAGGAAATCCTGCCGGTATTTTGGGACGATAATTACATCGAACTCATGCCCGGTGAATCGCGCGAAATCGCAGCTCGCTACTTGCCATCCTCTGCGGTCTCAGGCGACGTCGAGCTAAGCGTCTACGGATGGAATATCGCTCCAACGACTATCCCGTTAAAAGAAGGACGCAGCACGACCGTTCCCGAGGGCGGCCACTAGATGTGTGCGGACCAAATTTCGGGTGATAAAACCAGCTCCCAGAATTTCTCGCGCGCATTTTCGAACTTCATGCTGCGCGAAATCTACGAGCAACCTCGCGCCATCCGCGAAACCATTCAGCAAAATGTGCAAGGCGACGTTATTTTTCCCAATGCTCTGCAGCCCATCGAAAAAGCTCTCTACGATTTCAAGAAGATCATAATTGCCGCCAGCGGCTCCAGCCGCAATGCTGGTTTAGCCGGCGAAATCATGATCGAAGATCTAGCCGGTGCTGCCGTAGATGTGGAATACGCCAGCGAATATTGCTACCGCTCCACGCACTCGGACACCAATCCGATCGTAGTCGTAATCACACAATCAGGCGAGACAGCCGACACCACCGCTGCGCAACGTGAAGCGCTCAATCGCGGGGCTAAGACAATTGCGATTTCGAATGTTGTCGACTCCACCATCTCACGTGAAGCCAGCGCCAAATTGGAAACCCATGCCGGTTTGGAGAAGGCCGTTCCGGCCACAAAAAGTTTCACGTGTCAGCTCACCATCCTCTATCTGCTCGCGTTGCTTTTAGCCCGCAAACGCGGCCGTATCACCGCGGAAGTCGCCCGCGCCCACTTGAATTATCTTGCCGAGGTTCCGAAGACTATGGAAAGTTCGCTGGGATCATGGGACGCCCAGGCGGCCGGTTGTGCGCGCGCGTATCAGCACGCAAAAGCCTTTCTGTTCCTGGGCCGTGGTGTTCATTACGCCATTGCGAGAGAAGGTGCGCTCAAGCTCAAGGAAATTTCCTATGTGCAGGCGGAAGGACTACCGGCGGGCGAGTTACGGCACGGTCCCAGCGCGCTCGTGGACGAAAACCTTGCAGTAATCGTTCTCGCCACCAGAGACTCCACCGATCCCGATTCAATGCTGCGCTATCAAAAAACTTTGCTGGTCCTCGAATACATCAAAAGCCGCGGAGGAAAATCAATCGCCATCGCTACCGAAGGCGATCTGGAAATTCTCAATCTTGCTGACCGCACTATGTTCCTCCCGCCGGCCCCCGAGTTGCTGCTACCCATCACAGAGGTCGTCCCGCTCCAGCTTTTCGCATATCATTTCGCCATTCTAAATGGCTGCGACGTGGATAATCCTAGGAACCTGGTCAAGGCTGTCATTACTGAATGACGCCATTAATTTCCACGGGCGATTTTTCGTTGCATTCTCGCAGTTCAAGACCCGATCACCGGTGAACGCTGCGCTTGACCATAAAAGGAAATGATGGCTAACGAGCAAGGCTCCAGCGCGCAATCGCCAGTAAAACTCAGCCGGGTTCTCAGTCTTTGGGATCTCATCATCATCGGCATCGTAATCATCCAGCCCATCGCACCGATGGGCATTTACGGCGTCATCAGCAACGCAGCCCGCGGCCACGTCGTCACCACTATCCTGATCGCCATGGTTGCGATGCTGTTCACCGCCATCAGCTACGGAAAAATGGCGCGCGTATATCCCAGCGCCGGATCAGCTTACACATATGTCGGCCAGGAAATTCGCCCAGCTCTCGGCTACGTCACGGGATGGGCGATGTTGATGGATTACATCCTTAATCCGTTGATCTGCACGATCATCTGCGCCAAGCTCACTCAAAACATTCTGCCGTTCGTGCCTTACTGGGCCTTAGCCATCGCGTTCGCCGTCGCGTTCACTTGGTTGAATCTTCGCGGTGTGAAAACTTCCGCGCGAATTAATGACGTACTGGCAGCCGGAATGTCCGTAGTCGTTGTAATTTTCTTCGCCTTCGTAATCCGTTTCATCTGGGGGTTACATCACTACGGCCCCGGATTTTTCACCCAGCCGTTCTACAATCCCGAAACGTTCAGTTTCCCAGCGGTTTTTCGTGGCACCTCTATCGCCGTCCTGACCTACATTGGTTTCGACGCGATTTCCACCCTGTCCGAGGAAGTCGAAAATCCCCGCCGCAATATAATGCTGGCCACCGTGCTGGTCTGCGTGTTCACGGGAGTCTTATCCTCGCTCGAGGTTTACGCCGCGCAACTCGTCTGGGGCTCCAAGCCCTTTCCTGCCGAGATGGTTGAGTCCGCGTTTCCGCTCGTCGCGCGGCAAGCTGGCGGATTCTTTCTCTTTCATTTGATCAACTTCACCGTCCTGATCGCCAATTTGGGCTCTGGCTTAGGTTCCCAACTGGGTGCCGCTCGCTTACTCTATGGCATGGGCCGCAGCGACGGCATTCCAAAAAAGTTCTTCGGCGCGCTTGATCCCAAGAATCACATCCCGCGCAACAACGTGATCTTTGTCGGTGCCGTTGCCCTGGTTGGTGCATTCCTGATCACCTACGACCAGGGTGCGGAGCTTTTGAACTTCGGCGCCTTGCTGGCTTTCATGGGCGTCAACGCTGCTGCATTCGTGCGTTATTTCTTGCGAGCGCCGCAGAAAAAAGTTTTCGATTTCGTCTCGCCGGTTCTAGGCTTCTCGATATGTTTCTTTATCTGGCGCAACTTGAGCAACAAAGCGATGCTTCTGGGTGCCGTCTGGATGGTGGTCGGGATCGCCTATGGCGCAGTGAAGACCAAAGGTTTCCAAGCTGACTTGGTCAAGTTCGATATTCCTTCCGACGAAGCATAATCGCGGGCACTAAGTCCGACAATGGCCGCGAATTTCAGCCTCATCAACTTCGCCGCCTGACGAAACGCCAAACTGTCGAAGGATCCGATGGGCACCGCTTGCCGCGCCCGGTTCAGATTCACGCTCGTGCTATCTTCAGCCATCAGGCAGTCCCGCACGTCGCCTAAACTTTTCCGCTAAACCGGACGATTGTTTCGATAGGGCACGCTGCCTCTTTGCCAATGGTCCAAGTCGTGCTCGGCTGTCTCGTGAGCCATCCCTTTCTTAGAAGCAGTTCCAATTCAGGTCACCACCGGCTTATGCGCAGTCACAGTCGTGTCAATTCCACAAAGGCGATGCCAACATGAGGCGAATTCTCTTTGTCGATGATGAAGTCAGAATTCTGGAAGGATTGCAGCAGATGTTACGCTCCCAGCGTCAATTTTGGGATATGAGTTTTGCCTCCGGCGGCGAGGCAGCGCTAAGCATGTTGGAAGCCGGTCCTTCGACGTCGTCGTATCGGACATGCGCATGCCCGGTATGGATGGCGCCGCCTTGCTCAAAGTCGTCCGTGATAAGCATCCAGGCATTCTGCGCATCATTCTTTCAACACACAGCGAATCAGAGGCAGCCTTTCACGCGGTTCCAGTCGCCCACCAATTTCTCGTAAAACCTTGCGGCCAGGAATCCTTGCGCTCCGCGATCGATCGTGCCTCCCGTCTCAACGAAGTCCTGAACAGCAAAATGCTGGCCAGTGTGGTCGGCTCGATACAGCAACTGCCTTCTCTCCCGAAAATGTGCCTGGACCTGCAGCAAGCTCTCGCCGATCCCGACGTTTCCGTATCCCGAATCGCAAAAATCGTCGAAAGCGATACAGCCATGTCGGCAAAAGTTCTGCAGCTGGCAAATTCCGCCTTCTGTGGCGCCGCCAGAAAAGTCAGCGATATCCAGACCGCTATCGGTTATCTCGGCATCAACATTCTGCAAAGCCTGGTCCTGTCAGCTGAAATGTTCCGCGCATTTCGTCCCAGCCACCCGATTAACGGCTTTTCTCTAGAGGAACATCAGGCGCACTCGCAGCTCACCGCGAAAATTACCAAGGAAGTTGCGGGAAACAGTGTCATAACAGGCGTCGGACTAATAGCCGGGCTTCTTCACGACGTCGGCAAGCTGGTTCTGGCAGAGGCCACTCCAAAACATTTCGCAAACGCCATTAAACGCGCCACGGAGGAAAAACGCCCTCTATTTGAAGTAGAAGAGGAACTGACCGGCGTCTCGCACGCCGAAGTCGGAGCATATCTTCTGAGCCTCTGGGGCATCCCGTACGTGATCATCGAGGCCGTCGCGCATCACCATCATCCAGAACGCGTCCATCACGACAAGTTGGACCTTCTTTCCAGCGTCTATTTCGCGAATTGGCTCGCCCACGAGCAAAGCGATCCAAAATCGGAAGACGCAGGGATATCCACTTCTCCACTGGACCCCGAAATCGTCGCTCAACTAAGTGCGGAGGATAGAATGACCGAATGGAGAGCGGCGGCCGATTCCGCGGCACTCGAATTATCGGCGGCGGGCGGTGCCAAAAAATAAGGCCGACTTCATCCAACTTTCGAAGGCGACAGCTAATCCGGTTCCTGGGTCACAATGTGAACGTCCACGGCGGGCGCGTCCTTCAAAAATCGATTAATCCCGTTCATATAACGCAATTTTCTCCAGCCCTCCGTCGCCGATCGTCCAAAAATCACCTGCGTTATGTGCTTGTCCCGAACAAATTGCGCGGCAGTATCCGGTACGTGATCACCCTTCAGCCGCACCGGCTTTGCTCCCAAATTTTCCGCAAACTGCAAATTTGAAACGAGCGCTTTCTCATGTTCAGGATCGCCGTCGCTTTCTAGGTCCACATGCAGCGCGAAAAGCTCTGCATCCATTCTGCGCGCCATGCGCGCCGCGCGAGCCACCAGATACTGGGCCTTCGGATTCGCACTGATGCACACTGCAATGCGTTCGCGCACTCCCCAGGCCTCCTGAATGTCCTTCTCGACCATGTACGATTCCAGGCTGCGATCTACTTGTTCCGCCACCTGGCGCAGAGCCAGTTCTCGCAGCGCAATCAAGTTCCCTCGCCGGAAAAAATTCTTTAACGCCTGTTCAATCTTCTCCTTTCCATAAACATCCCCGCGCCTCATGCGATTCTGCAAAGCTTCCGGCGTCAGGTCCACCATTACGGTTTCGTCGGAAACCTGCAGCACCCAATCCGGCACGGTTTCGCGGACCGGCACGCCGGTAATAGCGCGAACGGTCGGCGCAATACTCTCAATGTGCTGAATATTAACGGTTGAAATAACGTCGATTTGCGCGTCCAAAATCTGCAGCACATCCTCATATCGCTTGCGATTTTTGCTGCCAGGGATATTCGTGTGCGCCAGCTCGTCTACCAGAACCACCCGCGGGTTCCGCTCCAGGATAGCCTCCAGATCCATTTCCGCAAAAAGCGTACCTTTATAATCGATCATGCGGCGTGGAATCGTCTCCAGCTGAGCCGAAAGTTCTGCGATGCCTTTCCTTCCATGCGTTTCCACCACTCCAATCACCACGTCTTCGCCCCGGCTGTGTCGTCGGATCGCCTCGCTCAACATACTGAATGTCTTGCCCACGCCAGGCGCATATCCCAAAAACAGTTTCAGCGCTCCCTTGGTTTTTTCCGCAGGCTTAGACGCGGCGAGCCACTGCTCTGGAGTTTTAGGCATAGCTGTATTCTCTTCTGCGGCCGTCTGGAAAGCTACGTTAGAATGTGCCAGTGCGCCAGCCTCTTCTCAATCGTTTCCTGAAATTCGCGGCTGCCTACGTCATTATCCTCAGCATAGCCCTTTTTTATAAGCGCGTATTGCCTGTCAATCCCACTACTGTAGCGCTCACGTTTCTGCTCGCCATTTTAGCCGTTTCCACCATATGGGGCATTGCCGTTTCCGTATTCATGTCTGTAGTGGCAATGCTGGCATTCAATTATTATTTTCTCCCGCCGGTCGGTACCTTCACGATCGCTGACCCGCAGAATTGGGTCGCGTTGTTTGCTTTCCTGGTGGTCTCAGTACTAGCCAGCCATCTTTCTACTCGGGCGCGACAAAAAGCCGAAGACGCTTCCCAGCGCCGCCGCGAAATCGAAAAGCTATATGCCTTCAGTCAGGGTCTGCTGGAATCAGGAAATGTGATTCAGCTGCTCAATCGCATTCCTTCGCAAATTGTGGATATTTTCGAAGTTGGAGCGGCGGCTCTGCTTCTCGCCGAAAAACAGAAAATCTATCGCTCCGGACCTGTAATTCAAAGGCTCGACCTCGAAAGCCTCAAAGCCATAGTCCTTCGCGACGAGCCGCTGGTGGACGATTCCAATAGCCTGTGCTTCGTCCCAGTGCGACTCGGAGTCCGCCCCATTGGCAGTTTAGGAATTTCCGGTTCGACGCCATCGCGGCAAACTCTCGAAGCTATCGGCACACTGATCGCCGTCGCCATCGAGCGCGCTCGCGCCATTGAGCAACTCGGTGTGACGGAAGCCGCTCGCGAAGGCGAGCGCCTGCGTACCGCGTTACTTGATTCAGTCACGCATGCGCTGCGCACCCCCCTCACTTCAATCAAAGCGTCGGTGACCAATTTGCTCTCGAATCCGAGCGTAACCGACCAGCAGCGTCGCGAACTCCTCACCATTATCAACGAAGAAACCGACCGCCTGAACCGCCTCGTCGGCGAAGCTGGAGAAATGGCGCGGCTCGATGCCGGGGAAGTCGAACTGCGTCTCGAATCTCATCCCATCCAAGAGGTTATCGATTCAGCTCTCGATCAACTCAAGGCCGTTCTGGCCGATCGCGTCGTGCGCGTTCAACTATCGCCCGACTTGCCTCATGTGCGCGTCGATCTCGTACGTGCTCGCGAAGCCCTGGTCCATCTCATTGAGAATGCCAACCAATATTCGCCTCGCGATCAACCCATCAGCATAACCGCAGAAGCCACACCCGATTTCATTGTCACTAGCGTCGCGGACCGAGGCGCGGGCATCGACGATCTCGAACAGAATCTGATCTTCGAAAAATTCTATCGTGGCAAAGACCAGCGCTATCTGGTGCAGGGCACAGGCATGGGGCTTCCCATCGCTAAAGCCATAATCGAGGCGCACGGCGGCACCATGAGCCTTGTTAGCCAGCGCGGACAAGGTTCCGTATTTTCGTTTACTCTGCCCGTCGAGCGCCCGCGCGCGGGAACTTGATGAGCGCAGCCACCATTCTCGTCGTCGATGACGAACCACAAATCCGTCGCGTCATGCTCACAACTCTCTCCTCCCACGGATACACGGTCGTTGAAGGCCGTAGCGGCGAGGAAGCCCTCGACAAGCTGCGCACGGAGCGCCCCGATCTGATCCTTCTCGACGTAAATTTGCCCGGAATTTCCGGCATTGAAACGTGCCGCGAAATTCGCAGTTCCAGTGACGTCCCCATCATCATGCTCACAGTCCGCAATACCGAGCGTGATAAAGTGCAGGCCCTCGACGCTGGCGCTGACGACTACGTAGTTAAGCCATTCGGCGTAGAAGAACTGATGGCGCGCATCCGGGCAACTCTGCGACGTGCTTCTCCTGAAGAAACCATACCGGCTTTCCTCTCCGACGAGCTGAAAATCGATTTCGAAAAACGTTTAGTAATAGTCAAAGGACGACCAGTCCGCCTAACGCCAAAAGAATTCGAACTGCTGCGCCAGCTAGTCTCCAACACAGGCAAAGCTCAAGCGCACCGTCGTCTATTACAAGCTGTATGGGGCCCGGACTATGGCGAGGAAACCGAATACCTGCGCGTTTTTATCAATCAATTAAGAAAGAAAATCGAGCCAGATCCTGCCAACCCGCAATACATCCACACAGAGCCTTGGATCGGCTACCGTTTCGACCCACCAAGCCCTAAAACCCGCCTCACGCGCTCCGACAAATAAGCATAAGTGATGGCTCGCGAATTCCTGCAATAGCTGGTGGATGGTTGCCTTTTGTAGCCGGCTCTACAGTTATGTCGACTCGGCGTGGCTAAGCAGGTTTTTCGCATTCGATCAGATAGAAACACGCGCGCGAGCTGCCAAGAGACGTAATGGCTGTTGTAGCGGTCGATCTGGCGCGGTTCGCCAGACTGGGCATTACACGCCGGACCCCGGGTGCGACGGCACACCGGTTTGATAGGAATCCGGTGATCGTTAACATCTGTAGTGGCAGCCCGGCAGTAGGCGCCGAGCCAGGTTCGAGATCACAGCGTGCGCCATGCCGTTCTGGGTCCGCGGGACCGTTACGGTGGTAGAACTACTGGCGTTGTTCTATTTGACACCCGTTGCATTCTGCGCCTAGATTGAAATGGTATTTATTGGAGTAATACTATGCGGTACGTTGGTAAGGTTTTTCTTACTGTATTGCTCGTAGCGGCCTTGCTCGATATTCCGGCTTTTTCCGCCGATGAAAAGCCTCTCGGGCTGATTACCCAGGCTCAAGAGGCCCGGTTGGGCGATGCCAATGTCGCGATTGGCACCACGGTGTATCCTGGCGACACCTTGGCCACCGAAATCGGCGGC
>Ga0182015_10000885_pt1 | contig 41704 bp, 39 predicted proteins | sample 712P3MmetaG_FD_120478 | JGI IMG/M metagenome (GOLD analysis project Ga0182015, IMG submission 120478) | Permafrost microbial communities from Stordalen Mire, Sweden - 712P3M metaG | ecosystem: Environmental > Terrestrial > Soil > Wetlands > Permafrost | place: Sweden: Stordalen | collected...
CAGTGGCGGCAAATCCCCAGCAGCCGTCGGCGAGCACGCGGATTCCGATGCCGGCCGATTCATCGCTCGAGACCTGGCTGGGCTTGCCGTCCTTGGTGCCGAGCTCGCGGTCGCGACTTTCGATGATGCGAACGTCGGCGTAGGTGACGCCGGGGCGCTGGGCGGAATCGAGCGCTTCAAGCGCCAAATGTTTCATAGGTCCAGCATAGCCGGGTGGTGGGTTGTGGGTTGTGGGTTGTGGGCAAGGCGAGAAACTTTCTGCGACGGGTGGCGCAAGTGGGTGTGTGTTGTGTATGCGGTGGCGCATTTTATCGAATGTCGCGAAACGAACCCACGTTTTGTGCGCGAATTGGTGGTTGTTTCGCATCGGGTCCATAGCTGGGGGTGGGTTGTGGGTGGTGGGTTGTGGCCGGGCGAGAAACTTTCTGCGACGGGTGGCGCAAGTGGGGGTGTTGTGTGTAAGCGGTGGCGCATTTTGTCAAATTTAGCGAAACGAACCCAAGTCTGCGCGCGAATTGGTATTCATTACACATCGGGTCCAGAATATCGCGAGAAGAGCGCGCTGGGTGGGAGTGGGTGGGGTAAGTGCTTGGAGGGGAGGGGAGAAAAAGCTGAAAGAATCGTGACCGCCGTTTGCACGCCCGGCGAGGGTACATCCTGACTGGACTCGGGGACGAAAGTGCGTTTCTCGTTCCTAATCCCTGGACTTCCTGGATCGGGACTTCGGACACTCAACGTGGCGCTTCAGTGATTTCTGTGGAACGTCTGGATTCGCTCGGCGTCGGAGGGCTTCTGGCCTTTATTGAGCGCCGTGCCCACTTGGGAATCTGGAGCGGCGGTCATGAGCGCTCGTCAGCGCTGGCCAGCGGCTCTGTCGGGGGCCGCGAGTCGTACTCAGCATGCGAAACCATAATGGAGTCGACGAGGCGGCTGCAGCTTGACGCGACTCGTGCCAGGACCCTTATCTGCTCGCTGCAGGCCACGCTTGGGTGGGCCTCCGGATAGTTGATCTTGTGGTCTATTTCCCCCCAAATCTCGTCGGCCAGTGTCCGAACCTGAACTTCCAGGGTCACGACATTTGTACTCCGCGCTCGTATGACGTAGTGGACGCTTGAGTACATTCTGGGGTTGAATTCTGGACGGATGCCAAGGTCGGCATAAAATTTTCTGGCTTCGTCGTCCCAGATGTTGGCGTACGGGGGCTCATGAAGATCAAAGGAGGCCTGTTCGAATATACCTAGGAGAACCCGGTGAATTTCTACCCCTTGACCTGTGTGAAGGTGAAGGATACGATAGCCACCTAGATCATTCACACTGAGAAAGAAATTCCCGTTGTCAATGGGGAATTGGTTGCCCTTCGCCCGCTCCTCATCCATCTTCCGAAAAAGCTTCGCGCGAAGGTGCACGGGATCTTTCATTCGATACTTGACCGAGTGCACGAGTGCCGCGAGGGGTCCATCGTCGCCTATTGCTCCGGAGATAAACGAGTCTAGGCTGTTGAGATAGTTTCGAATCAGGGATCTTTGTGCCAGGTATTGTCCGACGAGCGAAGAAACCAGAGCCTCGTCTTCCGGACTACGCGCAATCTCAGGCATAGTTCATTTGCCATCCTTACGGGTCCGCTCTATGATCACCCTCGCCAGCGCCAAAAAGGCGGATGCTGCTTCTTCGCGCTGGTTGGGATTGCCCGCTCTCACGTGGCGAATTGGCACGCCTTCCACCTGCGACGCATTGGCCACTGTCCCAAAGTCTTTGATCTGGCCCAGATCGTAGGGTCCGTTCTCCGAAGCTACCAGCCGAGGGTCGATTCGCTTCAGGACCGTGACGACGTCACTCTCGATGCCCCGCTCCATCCGAGGAAGATACCTCGCATAACTCGACGACACATCTCCGCCATATGTTTTAAAGCGTTGCGGTACATATCCCAAAAAGCTAGGCGTGCCTGGCAGGAGATAGGTTCCTGTCGGTGCCAGATCGAGGATAGTTTGCCAGTCCGTAATCCAGTTGGTAAGGGAGTGCCCCAGCGTCTTGAAGGCGCGAATTGAGAAGAGATCGCACGCCGCTGGAACGATGAAATAATCGCAGTCCAGCAAAATCACTCTATTCAGAGGCCCGATGTTCGGTCCGGCGTCGTAAAATACAAAGTCAATTTCCAATCTTCGGGAAGTTTGGTCGACCAATTGGCTGAGTGCGGTCGTGGCTCGAAGGCCCCTCACTTTCCTTTGGAAGCTTTCGCTCCACATCGGACCTAGCTCTTGTTCAAACTCTGCTAGGCGCACATCGCCAGGAAGAAGATAAACGTTCGGGAGTCTCTCAAGGGGTTCGACTAATCTTAGATCGCCCGTGCCGTCGCTGATCGGTTTAAGAGCCGACCACACGGTCCGGCCGCGGTCAGAGTCGGAGTTGTCCAGGAGGTCGTCCACTACCGATTCTTCGACCAAATATGCGGTCAGATTACATTGAGGATCGGAGTCGACTAACAAGACTCGCTTACCCATCGATGCAATTGCGTCGGCGATGTTGACGGTGAGCGTTGTTTTTCCAACGCCGCCTTTATGGTTAAATACAGCAACTCTAATTGGGCTAGAGTTTCGGCGGTCGAATTCAAGTCGTGACGCCATGATAGTTAAGCGCCCGACGACTCTCTCCTAACCGTCCGCTTCCGCGGCCGGTTCTGGGTCAGAACTTCCCGGGCTCTATCTCGGTCGGGCATCGCGAGCACAAACTGCTCACCCACGGAGCTTATTTGCTTGTTGCCTCTTGTTGCGGGAACTAGAAAACGGGCCTTGGTGGCATTGTCGACGGCCACGGTAGGGTTCGAGAATTTTACCTGAGCGGCTTCAGTGTTGAGCTTGCTTATGTCGAGTGTCTTAAAGTGGGGAGTGTCCCGGTAGTGGGTCAGGTAGTATGCGAGGCAAGCCACTTTCTCTACGTCGGTTTTTGGCTGCTTTTGGAACATAAAGTCTTTCGGCGAAATCGCCCGATCTTCCGAAAATCCCGCAGTGGTCGGAGGGGGTTCGTCACTCTGAGAAGGTTGTCGCGTGTCGGGCCGTTCTGTGTGACGCGAGCCGTGGTCGGTGTCCAAGCCGAAGAAATGCGAAACGGTTTCGATGACCCGACGCCGGCTCGCCTGGGGGATGCCTTGAAAAACCTTCAGTAGGTGCGTGACGATTTCGAGTTCTTGTCCCTGGATGTCGGCAAATTCCGTTGAGGGCTTTTCGTCTTCCATGCAATATGACCCCATTTCCCCTTTAATTTTGACGCCTGTCGAAGCGGTCCCGGCATCGATTCTATAAGCTATTGATAATACATCATCGTCCTATCTGTTGGGCTCGGTTTGAAGATGCGGTTAGCCGTGGGCCGCGGCGCTGCGGGCTGGGCGAGGACACGGACGCGTTCTGGCTTCTCTGCGCCTGGGTCTTGAGGCTGCCGTTGTCCGGATACGGCGTTCTTGGAGATCGCTCCCCGGAAGTCGGCTTCGCGCCCGCGATGAGATGCGTGCTCCGGGCGGCTTCATCTTGCCGGGACCAATTTCTCGGACGGCAAGTGGTTGATCCATTCGACCTGCTCCGGCGTCTCCGGAATGACCGGCCCACGGGCGGCGCTAACCACCTCGATTGCTTTCTCGGGGCCCAGTCCGGACATGACCAGCAAGCCGGCTGCTACCAGGCCGAACGCCCGATACCTTGGCGGCAATGAAGGGCGATGTTTTGGCCTTGCTCCAACGTGGCTGCGGTGTTGCCCAGCAGTGAAAGTGCCTGCCGGTTTGATGCTGGAACTCCACGGTCGGGAATTGGAAACGACATGACGGTGCCGTTTTGCACGTAGAGCGAGAATACGTCGCTTCGGAGTGGCTTGGAAGTGCAGGTATGATTTGGATAGTGCATCTAGCATTCTGGGAGATGACGAGGGAACAATATGATCCGAACACTCAAGAAGACGCGCTGCCATGCACTGGCTACCGTGGCGATACTCGTGGCCATCACAGGAGTGGCCCGTGCACAATGGGACCCATATCCTTGGAAGAGAGTGCCGCGCACTGCCGATGGCAAGGTGGATTTGAATGCGCCAGCGCAGCGCACGCCGTACGGCAAGCCCGATCTGTCCGGATTCTGGATGCCGGAAAATCCCGTCAAGAATTTGCTAAACCTGGCCGCCGATCTGAAGCCGGACGAGGTGCCTCTTACGCCGTGGGGGCGGGGCGTCCTTGATGAGCGCATCGCAAACAATGGCAAGGATCACCCTGGCGTGTCCTGTCTGCCGTCCGGCGTTCCGGAAAAGGACAACATCCCCGATGGCCTGAAGCTGGTGCAGACCGAAGACCTGACGCTGCTCCTGCACGAATCCCGCACCATCTATCGGCAGATCTTCACTGATGGGAGGCCGCTCCCTAAGAATCCACAGCCCACATGGATGGGCTATTCGATCGGGCATTGGGACAAGGACACGTTCGTCGTTGAGACGATCGGACAGAACGGCAGGACATGGCTCGACATGCAAGGGCATCCAGGGACCGAAGCGCTGCGCGTCACCGAACGTTTCTCGCGGCCGAGGATCGGCCACATGGACATCGAGGTCACCATCGACGATCCCCAGGCTTATAGCAAGCCGTGGACCGTCAAGCTGGCCTGGCGCCTGGAACCGGATACGGATCTTATCGAGAGCATCTGCGAAGAGAACAACCGGGACCCGGGGCACATGGTCGGAAAGTGACACATCCCGGAGTCGATTATAATCGAGGGATTCGGCGGTGACCATGCTCGAATACTTAAAATACATTTCGATTTGCGGGCTTCTGGCTCAGATCGCATTGTGCCAGCCCGTGCCCGAAAACCGGTTGGAGCTCGCGAGCAGCGGTGTCCATGTTGTGGATGTACCCGAAGAGCGTGACGCGCTAATCCGCCTGCTGGACAAGGCGCGCTCCTATTACACTCTCAGGGAGGCGCGGCAAGCGTATCACTTGAAGACCTCCTTCACAGTGACTTCCGGCGGCCGGACTGAGTTTGACGGCGATTGGCAGCTGGATGAAATGTTTTCTCCGAGTCACGGGTTTCGCCTCACGGCGCGGACGGCCGGTTATGTTTTCGAGCAACTCAGGACGTCGAATCTGACCTATCAGGACACTCCCGGCGGGACCTTCCCGCTGCGTTTGCACGAGGCCCATGGTCACCTGTTGGGGCCCCTGGAGTCGACCAGGAACATGCGCCGCGATCTGATCAGGACGGTGGACGCCAGCTTGAATGGCGCCCCGGTGACTTGTCTGTTGCTTTCCGATGCGAGGCGATCTTCGGAGGCCGGCGCGCCGGGACGGTTGTGGCAGGAGCGAGAAGAATGCCTCGATCCTCAGACCGGACACTTGCTGCTTCACTCCCCTGCCCCTGGGCTCTACGTGCTGTATGACTTTTCGCAGCCGGTCAAGTTTGAAAGTAAAGAGTTGCCGGGAAAGATGACGGTGGTGGAAAACGAAACGACCGTTATAGAAGAGCGCGTGGAAAGCCTGGAAGCCCTGGCGAAGGTGGATCCCAATGACTTTACCCCCACCGCGCAAATGCGATCTAAGAGGCCAGGCACGGCGATGTCAGGCCTTGAGAAATTCACCTTGGGACCCACCAGGCCGTCGTCCGCCACCATCCAGACTGTGGTCATTTTTGGCCTCCTGACGCCGGATGGCAAGGTCGCCGAAGCGCACGCGCTTCAATCCTCCGACCCAGCGCTGATCGAAGCCGCGTTACGCAGAGTCAGTCAAATCCGATTTCAATCCGCCGTTGCACCGGGAGCCGATCGGGAGCAACACGAGCTATTCGCCGTCGTGCATTTGACGCCGGACGCTCCGTAACGATTCGTTCCCACGATGAGATGCGTGGTAAAGGAGAACCAACCATGGCCGAATCCGACGGCACCAAGTACTTGCGAATCGCTTTGCTTCTCGTGGGTTTGATCTTCATCTTTGGGATCTACCCGCTCACCATCCTCTGGCCGTCCGGCTGGGCGTGGCACACCAGCGGCCACTCGGACTACCTGCAGATGATTCTGGGGATTTACGCGACGCTGGGGATATTCCTGATAGTGGCATCGCGGAACCCGCTCGCACACCTGAGCCTCATCTGGTTCACGGTGTGGTCAAGCGTGGTGCACGGCGGCATCATGGCGGCGCAATCGCTCGTCAACACCGAGCACATGGGCCACCTCTGGGGCGACGTGCTCGCCTTGTTTCTTGTGGCGGCCGTGCTTGCGATTCTGACGCCGAGAGGCTTCGCGGCAAAGGCTGGCTAAATCCAGCCGACGCTACTGGACGTCGGACACCTTGCCGTCCTTGAAGGTGACCTTACTGTCTTTGTAGACGTAGATTTTCTTGGTGCCGAGATTGACGACTTTCTGGGGCTGGCCGAGCGCGGCCGTCACTTGATCGATAGTCTGGCCGACTTCGATGCTGGGCGGAGGTCCGGCGGGCGCGGCTGGCGGCGCTGGTGCGGCCCCTCCTCCATCCGGCGCGACTTGGCCGGCCACTTCCTGCTCAGCCTTGTCCGATTCTCCCCAGGACTGGTTGATTTGAGTGGAGGCGGTGGCATCCGGCGGCGGAGCGTCCATGGCGAAGGCCGCTTTCTTGGGCGGAGCGGCGGCCGATGGCGGAAGCGCGGGCAACCCGCCCTTGCCTCCCTTGGCTTGCAACTCCCCCAAGCCAGCATCGATGGTCTCGCGCATGTGATTCTGCATATCCTGAAGATCCGCAAACGCGACCGAGACGGTATCTCCGCGCGGGCATTCCTTGCCGCCCTTGCTGGCGAGCACGGCCAGGGTTGCGGCGTCCGCGTTGGCGCCCGCGGGTCCCGTGAGCTGCAGCGCGTCACCTTCGCTGACGGCGCATTCGTTACCGGCTGCGTCAGTCAAGTCCAGATCGTTACCGGCCACAAAGACGTGCTGGATGTTGTCGGTGAGCATGCGCTGAATTCCGCTGGATGCGGGGTCCTGGCCGGCATCGGTATTGGCGGCCTGGGCCTCGGAATTCTCAAGCGCGATCTGGCGCTGGACTTCGGCTGCGATCTGGTCCTTTATCTGCGCCGAGAGCGGAGCGGCATCGGCCGCCGGGGCGTCATCCTGCGCTTGGCCTTGGCCTTGGGCTTGGGCATCCTGTGCCGCCTGGTAATTCGCGGCCAGACTCTGCGAAATCATGTAATCGGTCAGCCACAGCGACGGGCTGGCATAGAGCGCATAGGGCGTGAAAAAGCCGCCATAAAATCCAACCCATGGAACGCCGCCGAAGCCCCACGCGTAGGGCACCGGCGCGACCCAAGGATTGTAGGCCCATCCGTAGAAAGCCGGCCCGTAATAAAAGGAGGGCGAGTACATCTCAACGTAGGCGCCGTGATAAGAATAGCCGCTATAGAAACGATCGTAGGCCCGGCCATGTTCGTAGTAGGTGCGGTGAGCGAATTCGCGGCCGTTATGCTTGTACGGGTGCTGCACATATCCGCGGCCGCCACGTTGGGCGACCACTCGGGAATGGTCGGCATGTTCCACCGATACGCGCTTGCCTCCCTTGAGCCCATGATGGACATCCATTCCGCGCTTGGCATCGTGAACATCGGCGCGGGTTCCGTTGGCACGGGTCCGGGCCGAACTGCCATTCGCGGCATGGGCGGTCTTAGATCCGTTCGGCGTGCGCGCGGCAGGCTTGGCTGCGCCCGCAGTTCCAGCAGGGCGACCACCGGCGGCAGGCGTAGCGGTACGGGCGGCGGGAGTGGCGGCTCCACCGGCGGCGGGCTTAGCTCCGGCGGCTCCGCCAGCGGCGGGCCTTGCTCCGGCTGCGCCGGGCCGTGCACCTGCGGCACCGGGCCGTGCGCCTGCTGCGCCGGGCTTGGCTGCTGCGCCGGGCTTAGCGGCAGCGGCGGGTTTGGCGGCGGGTTTAGCGGGAGCAGCCGCCTTCTTCGGCGGGTCGGCGCTGGCGATGCAAGCTCCTACGAAGAGTACGGCCAGTATCCCCGTTACATATCGGAGCGAAGAAGCTTTGATAATTTGATGCGCGTTCATGAAATCTCCGTGCTGATTGCGGGCGTTATTAATAAGAGACGCGAGCTATTGGACGTCGGTGACCTTTCCTGCGACGAACGTCACTTTAAGATCCTTGTAAAAATAGATCTCCTTGGTGCCAACCTTGGCGGTTCTCTCCGGCTGTCCAAAATTGGCGACGACTTGATCCTTGGTCATTCCCAGGTCAATGCTCTTCGGAGGCGCTGCCGGCTCGTCGGGCGGCGGAGGAGGCGGCGCGATGGGCGGAGGAGGCGCATCGGCCTGCTGCTGGGGCGCGGCTGCAGCCGGCGCAGCGGCCGCCGGGGCGTTGGCGGGTTGCTTGGCGTCCGCGTTGGCGTCGTCCGGAGGCTGGATCTTGAATACCTGAGTTATGGTCTGATCCAATAGCGCCAGATCCGCGGACGTGACAGTGCCTTTCGGAAACTGAAACCTCAGCGTGCCTTTATACCGACCGGCATCCCCATAAGAATCGGAAATCAAATCGAAAACAACGCCGTCCTTTCCGCGATCGACGGTGACTTGGGTGACGTAGAGCTTCTCGCCATTCACGAAATCTCTTCCGGCTCCCGCAGCGCCGGCAGCGGTGCCCGCGACGCTACCAACACCGGGTATGCTACTAATGCCCGGCAGGCCACCAAAGCGCCGTACCGCGGTGGCGGCGCCGGATTTGATCTGTCCATCCTTATAGGTGTTCTGCGTCACGACCTTGCTGGAAGCCGTCCCAGCCGAGAACCCTTTCTTTTGCAGGATCAGTACCGATCCGGTGGTGACGAGGTCGGTGTTATCGGCGGTCGGCGTGGTTATTTTGTACTCGGACTCGAGTTGTTGTTCGAGAGTCCCTTTTTGCGCCTGGGCCTGAGCCAGCGAAAATGCCGCGGCCAGTAAAGTGATGAAAGAGCCGGAGAGCGTTACTATTCGCATTGGAAAACCATCCTCGCGAGTCTGCACTTCTTCCAAGGAACAACTGCCTGCAACCCCGCCGAAATGCCATTTGGCGTCCAGGAACCGGAAGGAATCAGTATATGCGGAACGCCTCCCTCCGTCAAGCCGGGCGCCGCCTTACCGAAGGCTGAAACGGCTCGGATCCGGGGACACTCTGTAAATGAACTTAGGAGGGAAAAACTTGCAAAAAGTTATGAGCGGACAAAATCGGTAAATATTCTGAAAGCAAATCTGTCTTCCGCGCATTCCCTTCTTCGGGGCATTCCGAGGTTAGTTGAAAGGGAGAAAAATGACCTGCAAGAGGATTATGCTGCTGTTAGCCGTCACGGCATCCACTGCGTGCGCGCAGTGTTACCAGTTCAGCGGTTCGGGGGCGACGCTCGAGATCAACATCACCGACTTCACCTTGAAGAATGGGCCGACCTTTTCTAACGGCGGATACTCGACTAACGACCGTTTTGAAGGCACTAACACTCTTACCGTGGGAGGCAGCACCAAAACATCGACCAGTACCGCCAATACACCGCAATGCGTTCAATGCGAGATCGGTACCACGACCTTAGGTTATTCGGCCGGCGGGGTAACTCTCTTCACGATCACCGTTCCAACCAACACCGAACCGTCGATGGAGTTCTGGGGCGTCACCTTGGGCAGTGTGAGCAATGTAATTCCGGGCGGTTTGCTGCCTCAGCCGGCGGCTTTTCCACCCATCTCGTCGTGGACTGTTAACGCCGAGATAACGGTAGCCACGAACACCAGCTCCACGGATTACCCGATCACCTCCATCGGCGCTTGTTCCGGTAGTTCCGGCGGCACGCCTCCGGAATCTACGACAGTCGTGGTCAACGGGAACCAGGGGCCTTGGGAACAGAGCCTCAATCCGAGCTTCAACTACGGGAATGGAAGCAACACCGAGCCAACTGTTATCAGCGCCTCGAGCGGTATCCCTTTCACCATCGGAGGAACCCTGACGGTTACGTATGTAAGCGGCCTCGTCAACGTCTTTCCCGAGGGCGGGTACCCTGCCACCGATGCAAATGGCTACTCCGGAAACGCAACCAACAAGCAGGTAATTGCCACTTATGGGAACTATCCGAGCTATTTCATGAACGCCGATTCGTACCCAGTCTACGCGTCGGAGCTGGTAGGCACATTCGCGAACAACGGAGTGGTCGTGGGAACTCCGTTTCCTATCGGCGACGGCCCGGCGAGTTTCATCATACCGGCGGGCGCCAACCAATTGCTGTTGGGTGTCGACGACAACGACTACTCAGACAATACTGGATCCTGGACACTCAGCATTTCATATGCGCCGCTGGTAGTCTCTCACGTGTTAAACGGCGCGAGCTATCAGCCCGGGATCGTTCCGGGTTCCTTGGCGACGATTTACGGAACCAACCTCTCACCGGTGACGGACAACTGGGATAAATACATCGTCGATGGAAAATATCCAACGACGTTTGACGGTGTGACGGTGACCATCGGCGGGAAGCCTGCGTATCTGTCCTACATCAGTTCATTGCAGATCAATTTAATCGTTCCTAACGTCGGAGCGGGGCCGCAAGACGTGGTGGTGAAGAATGCGATTGGGGAGAGCGCGGCATTTTCAGCCACCGTCAGCTCCACTGGTCCGGCATTTCTTCTGTGGCCCAAAAACCAGGCGGTCGCAACGCTCCTGGATTATAGTTTGGCGGCGGAAAGCGGCACGTTCCCAGGTGCTACTACGGTGCCGGCCAAACCGGGCGACGTGGTGGTCCTGTGGGGCACCGGGTTTGGCCCCACCAATCCGGCAGATCCAATCGGCGAGGAGACGCCGGGTAAGGGCACGTATTCGACCAGTACGCTGCCTAAGGTGACGCTCAACGGCGTTCCGGTCACGGTGTATGGCGCGGCGCTCGCGGCAGGCGACGGGGGCCTCTATCAAGTTGCGATCCAGGTGCCGAGCTCGATGGCGGACGGCAATTGGCCAGTGCGGGCAACCATTGGTGGGGTGCAGTCGCCGAGCGGTGTGTTGCTGGCGGTTCAGAAGTAGCGGCTCACGGCACGAACAGCCGCTTGGGGAGTGGCGCTGGATCGCCGGAGAGAATCACCGGCGCCCAATAGAGGAAGCTGTTCGCTTGCCGGGCTCGCGGCGTTCGCATGACCTGCAACATCGCTTGGCGCAAGGCTTCGGCGCGATCGGCGCCCGAGCGGAGCTCTACATAAAAACGGTGCATGAGCGCGCGTTCGGTGGAGTCCGAGACATTCCACAGCGGTGCGACGAAGGTCTTGACGCCGGCGATGGCGGCCGCGCGACGCATGCCGTACACGCCGTCGCTGGATGAAGGCACGCCGTCGGCCATGCGGCACTGCGAGAGCACCAGCATCTCGGAGCCTTCGAGATCCAGAGACTCCAGCTCCAGCGCGGTGAGCAAACCGTCCTGAGGCGATCCGGCGCCGCGTCCGTAAGCCTCTTCGAGAACGATGGCCGAAAGACTCATCGCGCGAGCGCCCGGATCCATGCTGGAGAGCGCGCAGCCCGGATTGGCAGGGGGATTGGCGGCACGGTCGGCCGTGCAATCCTCGTTGCCGCGAACCAGTCCGTGACCGACGATGTGGAGCAGGGCCGGCCTGTGTAATTCCTTCACTCGTTGCTCGGTGGCTTCGCCTTCGGCGAGAAGTTGCGAATGCGGAAGGAGCGCTTGGAGGGACCGTGCTTCCAACGCCGCGCCATCCAAGCGTTCCAGACCATCGGCACGGAACACGGCGGTGACATTGGTCGCGCGCGGCGTGGCCGAAGCGGGCCGCTTGGATTCCGGACGCCTTGATTCAGAACCGGGACTCAACGCGATCACGGGCGGTCCGAGGGGTTGGGCATCGTTACGGGGAGCAGCCAAATCACGGCCGGCAGAGAGATAGCTGATGGCGAAGCGCTGGACCAGGAAATGATGCGGCGTATCGGCCAGCGCGGCGAACGGAGCCAAGGTCAGCAAGCCATCGGGGGCGATGCGCAAGCGGTGCACAGCTTTGTCGCCATCGAGTGGAGCGCCGAGTTGGGTGAGAAGCGGAGCGAGTGCTTGGGATAGTTTTCCAAGCGCATCCTGGGCCGTCTGCTCGGCTGCGGCAGCCGATTGCGTTTCGTGATGCGCGAGAGACAGGCTCCAATCGTTGGCACCCGCGATAAGATCGCGCACCGCGGAATCAATCGGGCGGGCGGGCCCAAGATCCACCCATCGCAGGCGGCCGGAGTGATCCAACAGAAACGCTCCGTAATGTTTTTCGTAGGCCACCACCTCCACTAGCAGCTCGTCCGGCGCCAGGTGGGAGCGCATGTCTTCTAATCGCACAGGTTTCGCGGCGCTCGAAAAACCCGGAACATCGCGGCTCAGAATTGTCTCAACGGCATCGCTGCGCTCTTTCAGCTGGCGCAGCGCCTCGAGACCCTGCTTGCCCAGCGCCGGCGTCCATTTGGCGCGAAGATCCGAGAGCAGGCGATCGTAGCGGCCCTCGAGCTCGGGATCTTCGAAGCTGCAAGTCCCTGCCACCGCCGGCTTCAAATCGCGATAACCCAGCGCAGTGGTGAGGGACGCTTCGCACTCCAGCATGGCCTGCCATTGATCGAGACGCTGGTGGATTGCGCCGTCCGAATTCGCGCGCAGATTCTGGCGCCAATCACGCACATGATCCAGAACACGCCCTTTGCGCCGCGCGACCGCTTCGAACGCGAGAACTCGCGCTTCCGGAAACCGATCGCCGGCCTTTTGCTGGAATTCGAGCAGCGCGGGCAGCGGGTCGTCCAAATTCGCAAGTACTCCGGCCTTGGTGCTCTCCGAGCCGACATTCAGGATGTCGCTCAACACGCGGTCGTCGATCTCGAAACTGCGGCGATAGAGCGGCGCCGCGTCAGCGTACTTACCCTCGGTCTCATAGAGACTCGCGAGATCCTTGAGATAGGCCGAGAGGTCGGGGTGGTCGTCACCCTGGATCTCGCTGACGATCGCGATAGCCTGGAGCAAACCTTTCTCGGCGTCGGCATATTGGTGCGTGGCTTCCTGCACCAGCCCGAGGTTCCGCAGCGCGCTGGCATAGACCGGATGATTCGTGCCGAGTCCCTGGGTTGCGACATCCAGGGCCTTCTGAATGGTCTCGCGCGCGGCAGGGAGGTCGCCGCGTTTTCGCTCGGCTTCACTCAGAGCGAGCAGCGTATTCGCGTACTCGAACGCGGGACGGTTCGAGGCATTCGCATAGATGTCCACGGCTTCGCGCAGCAACTTCTCGCCCTCTTCGGCGTTCCGCGCGTACACGAAGCGGCCATAGTTGCGAAGCGTCGCGGCCACCAGCACGTGATTCGGTCCAAAGATTTTCTTGCGCAATTCGAGAGCAGCCTGATAGTCGGATTCCGCGCCGGCTCGGTTGCCCATGGCCTGGTAGAGGGCCGCCCGGCTGTCCAACAACTGGATGTACATGGGGTGCGTTTCCCCCAAGGCGCTCTTCAGCAGAGGCGCCGCTTCGTTAAGCAGTTTTTCGGCGGCCGAATACTTGCCAAGCGTCGTCTCGATATTGGCGAAGCCCACTTGGCTGGTGGTATAGATAGGATGCGTCGGGCCGATCGTTTTTCCCAACACATCGAGCGCGGTCTCGTAACCGGTCTCGGACTTGCGGTATTGCCCCAACCGCGAATAATTTCCAGAGAGATTCACCAGCAGCGTTCCGTACTCCGGCGGCGCGGGATTCTTGGCATCGATGTGGGACTCATAAATAGCTCTAGCCTTTTCGAACGTGACGGCCGATTTTTCGTATTCGCCTTCGCCGCTGTAGATGGAGCCGAGCGTTTCGAGCGTTTCGGCAAGCGAAGGATCGTTGGCCTCCAGGATTCGCGATCGCACGGCCACGGCCTCCTCGGCCAACGCCTGGGCCTCGGGATAGCGGCGAGTGTCGCGGAGAAAGAGCGCCAGATCGTTCGCGCTCTGGGCGTAGTCGTCCGAGTCGGCACCGAGCTTCTCACGTCGAAGATCGAGACTCTGACGGAGGAACGTCTCGCCGTCCTTCAGGTTGCCGGAATTATAGTAGAGGAAGCCGAGGCGGTCCAGACTGCGGCCGGATTGCTTGGGATTGGAAGCCGCGTCGAGCGCGAGCTTGGCCACGCGCACCGCTCCCGCCATGTCGCCCTTCAGGTAGAGCTGCTCTGTTTGTTGATCGAGCGCTTCCCAATCGGCCTTCTGTCCCAGGAGAAACATCGGCCCCGTCGCCAGTAATAGCGCGAGCGAGGCTGCTTTCATGGGCGCTTCAAGTTTGCCAGACGCGCCAGGTTTGCTTGTCCGTGGGCGCGGCTGTAATAGTCGCGCGCCTTGGCCAGATCGCCGTTCATCTCTGACAACACTCCGAGGTTGTTCAGAATCTGTGCGCGAAGATCGGGATCGATGGCAGTCTGCGCAGCCGCCTGGTTCAGCGGTTTCACCGCGCTGTCGGGATCGCCGCGCAACAGATACAGCGCGCCAAGACTGTTGAGCGTAACGGCCTGCTCGGACGGGCTGGCCGCGGGCGGCGCGTAAAAATTGTTGGCCGCCGCTTCGTAATGTTCCCGCGCGGCATCGATTGCGCCCGCCTGGTAGTCCAGCGCCGCGAGCTGTTCCAGAAGCGATCGAGTTTCGCCGGACGATCCGGCGGCCAGAGTTTTTCGCGCCAGCTCGCGCGCCTGGCTTAGATCGCCGGTGGCGGCGAGCGCGTTCACTTCGCGCAAGACGGCGGCCAGGTGCACGGAGCGCGGGACTTGGACGCGATCGTTCACATGGATCGCGGCACCCTTGGCGATTTTGCCGCGCGCGTGATCGCGAAACACCGTGGTAATCACGATAGAGCCGAGCTCGGTTCCTTTCGCGAGGCCGTCCAGCGAGCCCAGGTTCACTGTCGCAACACCCGCGTCCAACGCCGTGATGATCCCGGTTGATTGCGGCTGGCGTTTTGTCGCGGCATCGCTACCGCGAAAGACGGGTGCGTCGCTGGAACGAACTGTCAGCTCGCTAGCCAATAAAACGGGACGGCCGTTCGCGGCCTCGAGCGATGGAAGAATTGCAGGCTTGGAAACACTGGTACGGGCTTGCTGCAAAGGCTGGTGACTTTGCTGTGAGACGACGATGCGCCACACGAAGATCGCGAGAAGCCACGCGGCAGCCACCGCACCAAGCGCAATCGCCCACTGCTTGCGTCGAGCGGGAGTAGAAAGAGCTGCCCGGACGGCCGGGGCTTCGAGACTTGCCTCCGCCGCGCCCCGCGCCACCAGGGCATCGAACAGATCCGCATCTTCCAACGCTTGGTGGGCGAGTTCCCGCGCCGCGGCGGGAGACAACTCGCGGGTCGCAAATTGATCGATCGTGCGATCGAGATCGGACTTCATCGTTCACCTCGCTGCGGTTCCGGCATGGTCGCCAAAGGGCTGCGCGGCTGCATCCGCCGCCGTACGGATTGCGCCAGGGTTCGGATGCCGCGGCTCACCCATGTCGCCACAGTGTTCTCGCTGACGCCCAGCCGCTCTGCGATGTCGCCATATTTGAGACCGCTCGCACGCATCTTTAACACGCGCCGGTAATCGGCATCCAGCGCGGGCAGGCAGTCGATCACGATCTGCTGGAGCTCTCTCTGGATGAGCGCGTCGAGTTGATCGGGCGCTGGATCGGCCGGATCCAGGCGATACTGAGCATCCGCTCCGCGCGCCCAACCGGATACCTCACGGCGGCTGCTGGCGCGATTGTGTTCTTCGATCACTACAAAATGCAGTACGCCGTGCAACCACGCCATGAGCTGATCGAGCGGCCAGGCGGGAGGAGCAGCATCCGACGCGAGTTCGTCGCTGAAGTAATACTCGACGGCCGGCTGGGAAATCGAATTTTCGAGGGAACGCTTCAGCGCCTCCTGCGCGGCGCTTTCCGGATCTCGCGAACCCATGCGGCGGGCGCGCGCCTCCAGCGCGTTGAGCAAGCGGCGATAGTCAGTGATGGCGTCGCGCGTCTCGCTCAAGGTAGACCGGCCTCCCGCGGAAAAATCGGGATTGTTCATGCGAGACCTTCATTTTCGCTTAAATCCGCGGGCGGCGCAAAGGGTCGCGGGCGCGGGGTGCCGGCAGCGAATCCGTTAAGGACAAAGACGATTGTTATGATGGTTGCTAACTCGGACATGCTCACCAATGCGCTTGACTACATCACCATCAAAGGATTCAAGAGCATTGCTTCGATAGAGAAGCTCCAGCTGAAACCGATCAATGTGGTAATCGGCCCGAACGGTTCGGGTAGGTCAAATTTTCTTGGAGTTTTTGAGTTCCTCCACGAAATCTACGAGGGCAAGACGGCGGATCGGCTGAGGGATTACGTGACGGCCGCAGGCGGGGCCGAAAAGATTCTGCACTTCGGCTCGAAAGCTACGAGGGAGATCGTCTTTGATTATTCATTCAGGCAAGGCCGTTACGAATTAAGGCTCCGCCCAACTTCTGATGACGGACTTTACCTGTACGGGGGACGGTTCACTACTGTGTGGGATCTAAGCTGGCGTGTCTACCACTTTGAGGACACCAGCTTCTCTTCACCCATGCGGAAGACAGCGAAGGTCGACGATAATCGCTTCCTGCGCGCGGATGGCGCCAACCTACCGGCCTTTCTTTACCTGCTTCACGAGAAGCACAAGGAGTCGTACGATTTGATCGTTCGCACCGTGCAGCGAGTGGCACCTTTTTTCGAGGACTTCCGCCTCGATCCGCTCCAGCTGAAGCCAGACGACATCAAGCTGGAATGGCGGCACAAGAAATCGGATCAATACTTCGACGCTTCATCGTTGTCAGATGGAACGCTGCGCTTCATCGCCCTGGCGACGCTCTTTCTTCAGCCCGAGCGATATCGTCCGTCGGTGATCCTAGTCGATGAGCCTGAACTTGGCATGCACCCCTACGCTCTCGAGGTGCTCGCGGCGCTGGTTCGCCAAGCGTCGGTCACCAACCAAGTGATCGCGTCCACGCAATCGTCGCTGCTGTTGGATCATTTTCAGCCGGAAGATGTTTTGGTCGCCGACCGCGTGGATGGCGGCACACAGCTCACCCGTCTGGAGTCCACCCAACTCGCAAAGTGGCTCGAGGACTACAGCCTTGGACAGCTATGGGAAAAGAACGAGCTTGGAGGCAGGCCCGTTCCAGGCTAATCGCAATGGCCCGGTTGTTGGTCCACGTGGAAGGGCAAACCGAAGAGTCCTTCGTAAACGAAGTCCTCAGGAACCACCTTGTGGGGAAGGGCTATCATTCGGTGGATGCCCGAATCATTGGTAATGCTCGTCTCCGTCATTATCGCGGCGGTATCCGCCCGTGGCCTTCCGCGAGAAAAGACATCATCAATCACTTGCGAGAGGATCAGGAGTGCATCGCAACGACCATGGTCGACTATTACGGTTTGCCTCAAATAGCTCCCAGAGAGTGGCCCGGGCGAGCGCGATCGAAGAGGATGAGCACTGTCGAAGAGAAAGCTCCATGTGTGCAAGACGCGTTGCGGGATGATGTGGTCACGGAGATGGGCAATCGCTTCGATTCTGACCGTTTCATGCCCTTTGTTGTGATGCACGAGTTCGAGGGGCTGCTTTTTAGCGACTGCGCCGCGTTCAGCCGTGGCATCGGGCGCTCCGATCTTGATGTCAGCCTTCGAGAGATCCGGAACGACTTTACAACGCCAGAAGAAATCAATGATTCACCGATCACGGCCCCATCCAAGCGCGTCGATTGGTGCCTGGTTATCAGAAGCCTCTGCTCGGCGTCCTTGCCATCTTAGAGATCGGTCTGGCCTGTATTCGTGACGAATGCCTGCATTTTAATGGCTGGCTTGCGGAGCTTGAATCCCGCGCGCGATAGACTGAACGGATGCTTTCCTGGCTGTTTTCCGAACCGTTACCCGTGGGCCAAGACGCGCCGGAGTTCACGCTGCGCGATCAGGATGGCGGCGAAGTTGCATTGACTGCGCTGCGCGGGAAGAACGTCGTGCTGGTGTTCTATCCGGCCGACGAAACCACGCTGTGCACCAAGCAGCTTTGCGAGTTCCGCGATAATTGGGCGCTCGTGCAATCCAAGGATGCCGTCGTGCTGGGCGTTAATCCGGCGAGCGAAGCCAAGCACGCGCGATTCTGTGCGAATCACGGCTTCCCGTTCGCGCTGCTTGCCGATCCCGGACAACTGGTGGGCGCGCTCTATCGCGCCAAGGGGCTCATCGTGAAGCGCACGGTGTACCTGGTGGGCAAGTCGGGCAAGATTCGCTATGCGCGGCGCGGGAAACCGGTGCCAGAAGAAGTATTGGGGGCTGCGGAATGATCGGTCGCAGTTCTGTAATGCGATCAGCTGGCCTGCGAGGCTGAGGATTTTCCCCCGCCGGCGTTGAGCGCTTCCAGAGCGGCAGCTTCGGTCGGAAACAGTTGGATCACCTGCGCGAGCCGCGTCAGTTCCAGCACCTCGCGAACGCGCCGGTTGGCGTTGGCCAGCGCGAATTGGCCGTTGGGGCTCCTGGTAACGCTGGTGTAAATCCCGATCAGAAACCCGATGCCGGTGGAGTCGACATAATCGACGCCGCCGAAATCCACCAGAATCCTCACGTAGCCTGAGTTCTTTAACTCCTCGGCTTTGGTGTGGAGATAAAGAGAATCCTGGCCGGTCGCGAAACGCCCGTGCAGACGCAGTACGCAGATGTCGCCGCGAAATTCAAATTCGACGAGCATGCCTGTCATCGTACTACATAATGCTCACGACAGGCCAGATTCCGCGGGCTATCTGGCATCGTCAGACGCCGGCTTGTTTGTCAGCGAAGGGACCCACCAAAGGCAGGACAATCTTCTCGCCGTTGTAGGTTTTGAACAGCAGGTAGAACCATAGGATGACGAAGGCCAGAAAGAGCGCCAGGTGCAGGACAACGTAGACAAACGTGCCGACAAAGGGAATGACCCTGAAGGCGATCGAAACGATCGACACTACAATATACAGCGCGAACCAGGCGATGTTGAGAAAGATGGACTGGAAGGCATGGAAGCGGATGGTCCGGTTCTGGTTATAGGGGGCGAGCACAAGGAACAGAATCCCCGTGATGAAGCCCAGCAAATAGCAGAGCGCTCCGGCCAAATTGTCGTTCATTGTGACGCTAGTCGCCACCGGTGGCGGTAACGGATTCACAGCACCTGGATTCACCCCACCCGGATTCACCCCAGGCGGGTCTACACTGGCGGCCGGTGCTGGACCGGCTCCTGGCGCGGCCACAGGCGCGCCGCACTTCTGGCAAAATCTTCCGTCAACAGCCGCACCGCAATTTGCGCAAAAGGCCATTCTCAATCTCTCCGTTGACTCACTTTATCCGAAGTTGCCCGGATTGGCAAGGCCTTACGGGCCGTTACTTCACTTTACAACTGAGAGCTTAACCTTACCTTGAATGTCTCGTCCAATCAGTTAGGAGTAGTAAACAACATGAAAACCTTCAGAAACAATTTTGCCGCCTGGACGGCCATCGCAGTCCTGGGAACCAGCCTGGGAGCCACCAGCTTGTTCGCGGCCGAGACTTCGCCTGCGGGCGGTCACAGACATGGCCGGCATGGCGCGTTCCTATCGAGTCTTAATCTGACGCCTGCCCAGCAGGCTCAGGAGAAATCGATTTTCCAGGAGGCACGGCAGTCGGCGCAGCCGCTCCGGCAGCAGGTGCGGCAGACGCGCCAGTCGCTACGGGCCGCGGTCCAAGCCAATGATACGGCGCAGATCCAGCAATTGGCGACTGCCCAGGGTAGCGAGCTGGGTCAGCTCATGGCGATACGAAGCACGGCGATGGCGAAAGTCTATCAGACGCTGACGCCCGAACAGCAGCAGAAGCTGGCGGCACTGCGAGAGGCGCGACATGCGGGCCATCGAGCGCCGGCACCCTCGCAGAATTAGTGGCGTGATGCGGTAGAATCGTGGGTCCTGCTGTCGATTCTACTGCTTGTTCTTGCGATCGGCGCCGTTCTCATTATTGGCGGGTGCATTTACCAAGCCTTGGGAACAGCAGCCGATCTGCGCCGCTATCCGCCGCCGGGACGGATGATCGACATTGGCGGCTCTCGTCTGCATCTCGGCTCTCGTTTGCACATCATCGAGAGCGGCGAGGCTGGGCCGCCGGTGATTTTCGAATCCGGCATCTCGGCCAGCTGCCTCAGTTGGACCCAAGTTCGAGCGCAGGTCGAGGGATTTGCCCGTGCTTGCACGTATGATCGCGCGTGGCTGGGATGGAGTGATCCGGCCACGGCGCCCCGAACGACCTCGAACATCGTGGAGGAACTGCACGCGTTGCTCTCGGGCGCGAGGATTTCTTCGCAGCGCATTTTGGTGGGGCACTCCTTCGGCGGCATGTTGGTGCGCGCCTACGCGGCCAAATATCCGGAACAAGTGGCGGGCCTGGTTTTGGTTGATCCGCTATCGCCGAGCGAATGGTTGAGCGTTTCTCCCTCGCACTCGAAGATGCTTCGACTAGGAGTGAAGCTGGCGCGGCGCGGAGCCCTGCTGGCGCGAATCGGCGTAGTGCGGGCGTCACTCGCGTTGTTGATGGCGGGCGGGCGGCTGGTCCCAAAGGCAATTGCCATGCTGAGCAGCGGACGCGGCGAATCGGTAATCTCGCGGCTGGTGGGCGAAGTCAGCAAGATGCCACCTGAAACCTGGCCGATGGTGCGGGCGCACTGGTGCCAGGCCAAGAGTTTTCTCGGACTGGCCGGGTATCTGGAATCGCTTCCGGCCAGCGCCGCCGAAGCGGACGCGTTCGCGGAACCCGGCAACCTTCCCGTGATCGTGCTGTCCGCGGCCAGCTCGACACCGGAACAATTGAAGGAACGCGATGCGTTAGCCCGCCGCTCTCCGCACGGCCAGCACATCATTGCGGCGAAGAGCGGGCACTGGATACAGCTCGACCAACCGGAGCTGGTGGTTCAAGCGATTCGGGAGATGGTCCGGCTGACCAACTTTGGTTGATCAGGCCTTCTTAATCAGCTCGACGTCCAGGTGAATGTGCACTTCGTCGCTAAGCATGAAGCCACCGGTCTCGAGCGGCGCATTGAAATTTAGCCCGAACTCGCTGCGCTTAATGACCGTCTCCGCGGAGGCGCCGCTGCGCAGATTGCCCCAGGGGTCTTTGGCTTCCGCCGGCGCGCTTTCCACGTCCAGCGTGACTTCTTTGGTGACGCCGCGGAACGTCAAGTCGCCGATGATCTTCCACTGGTACTTGCCATCCGGGATGACGCGCTTGGAAACGAAGCTGATCTTGGGATATTTCTCGACGTCCAGGAAATCCCCAGCTTTGACGTGCGCATCGCGCTTTTCATCGTGCGTATGAAGAGTGGTGGCGTCGATACTGGCGCTAATCTTCGTATTGGCCGGGTTGGCGTGGTCGACGACCACGTCGCCGGTGACGCCGCTGAATCCTCCTCGAATGTAGGCGACCATCAGGTGCTTGATCTTGAAACCGGCGCTGGAGTGGGCCGGATCGATCGTATATGTGACGGCAGTTGCCGCAGTGGGGGCGGTGCTCATTTGTGAAGTTTCCTCTTTTCGCGGACGACAGGTGTGCGCCCTCATGTAGTTTACAACGGAGCGCGGAAGGGAGGACGTACCCGGGGCGCACTTGCTCGGTAGGGTGAGGGTTTTTCCGCCGGACGACGCCTTATATAATTTAAGGTCAAGAAGGAGGCATACGATGAGGAGCTTCAGTTCACAATTTTCATCGCCCTTGGCCCGACGCCGGCCGCATTTCGCCGCTTTGGAGATTGCGGCGTTGATCCTGTGGTTTACGGCGGGCTCGCTCCCGTCCCGCGCGGCCTCGTCAACGTGCCTGGCCCCGCCATCCGGACTGGTGAGCTGGTGGCCAGGCGACACCAATAATGACGATCTTGCCGGTTTGAATAATCCCAACGCGGCGGTCGGCGTTACCCACGTCCCGGGCGAAGTGTTGGACGGATTTAGCCTCGGAAAGAACGGTTATCTGCAGGTCCCCGCGTCGGAGTCTCTCGCTAACCCGAACTTCACCTGGGCTGCCTGGGTGAAGCCCATGGGACCGGGGCCGAACAACGACGCTTACGGTAGCGCGCTGATCATACAGAATGGCGCGAATGATGAATATCAGATTGCCGTGGGGCTGTACTGGACCGCCGTAACTAACCAGTTCACTTTCGTCTTCGGTAATATTGGCACCGATCAGATTATTTCCACGGACACCTACCCGGCCGGCAGTTTTTATCACGTGGCTGGAACTTATGACGGAAGCGTGTTCCGGCTATACGTGAACGGAGTGGCCGAAGGATCTTTCACCTTGGCGCCGCCCATCGGCTACACGTCGAATCCCTGGAGTATCGGCTCTTCCGGCCAAATTGGGATTTCGCTCGACTATCCCCGAACTCTGAATGGCGTGATCGATGAGGTTCAGGCATTCGATCGCGCGCTGAGTCAATCCGAGCTGCAGGCCATTTACAACGCGGGATCGGCGGGGGAGTGCAAAGGTAAGGGAGAAAGCACCGGTCCCAGTACGCCCTTGGAGGAAATTGTGAACGCGGCAAGCTATGCAAATCCAATAATGGCGAATTCGGGCATCGCTCAAGGATCGATATTCACCATCTTCGGAAAGAACATTGGGCCGTCCAACAGCCCTCCCATCGCGTTTCCACTATCCACCACGCTGGGAGGGGTTACCGTCAGCGTGTCACAAGGCGGGGGGGCGCCAGTGAACGCCATTCCGCTCTTCGTGGGTCCGCACCAGATCAACGCGATCATGCCGTCGACTGCGCCGCTCGGAACGGATTCGGTTATGGTGACCTATCAGGGACAAATCAGCACCGGGTCTGTGCAGGTAGTGGCCAGTAGTTTCGGAATCTTAACCTTCAACAGCTCTGGCAGCGGACAGGCGCTTTCTACGAACGACTCCTACCAGTTGGTCGACTACAACTTGGTGGCACATCCCGGCGAGTATTTGACTCTCTGGGGCACCGGGTTGGGTGCGATTTCCGGTAGCGATGCCAACAAGCCCCCCACGGGCAATATCCCCGCGAGCAATCCGATCGTTTATGTGGGCGGTAGACTGGTTACTCCCATCTATCATGGCCGCTCTCCATGCTGCGGCGGAGTGGATCAGGTTATATTCGCGCTTCCCGCGAACATTATCGGATGCAACGTTCCAGTCGCGGTCGAGATCGGGAACACCATGAGCAATTTCGTCAGCGTGGCCGTCGCACCCAGTGGTAGTGCCACATGCACGGACCCCTTCGGCGTCCCGTACTCCGTTCTAGCCGCTTGGGGGACCCAAGGTTCGGCCACCCTTGGAAATATAGTTTATGAAGCCTACAATGACACGGCTCCAAGTGTCCTCAGTATATTTGGCGGCGGCGGCACCTCGGTCGCCAGCGGGATTGAGCAGATTGCTACCTTCTACAAGTATCAATTCACAAACCTAACCGACCTGGCCCCGATCCTGAACCTTGGTGCGTGCACGGTTTACACTTTCACTGGGACGTCTGCTCCTCCTCCAGGTGTTTATAACAGCACCGGCCTCGACGCTGGTTCGCCCCTTACGGTGACGGACGGCGACGAACAGGGCCATATTAAGGAGTCGTCGAGCACCGGATACTACAGGGACATTTATGAACTCCCCGCTGGCTCAGTTACCTTCGCAGGACCCGGCGGCAACAGTGTTGGAGCGTTCAACGTAACATTCCCGGTCGGCCCCCAGAATCTGTTTTGGAGCAATGAAAGCGGCATCTCCACCATTACCAGGTCGAGCGGCGTCAAGGTCACCTGGACCGGGGCCGATCCGGGTTCGACGGTCCAGATCACGGGATATTCTATTGGCGGAGCGTCCACGTCGACCGCCGCCGGGGCCGGATTCACCTGCACCGCGGACGGCGGTGCAGGCCAGTTTACAGTTCCGGCCAGCATTCTTCAGGCGCTCCCCGCCAGCGCGGACTTCAGCAATAGCATCCTGCCGATAGCTACCGGCTCACTGGGCATCAGCTCACGTGGCGCACCGGTACCGTTTTCAGCCACCGGTCTGGACTTCGGACGCGCGTATACCGAATCGGAGTTCAGCAACACGACCGTGATCTATCAATAAACGCACCCGGTTAATCGTACGATCCTTGGATCTAAAGGCTTTAGCCCGCAAGGTCGATAGTCGTAAGAATGGCTGCATCACGATCGGGTATCGTGTCGCTATCGATTTTCGGAGCCCTGTTATTACCAGCAGTGTGTCTGGCTCAGCGCTACACGTTTAAGCAATACGGGCAGGCCGAGGGCCTGAGCAATCTGAATGTGAACGTTCTTCTCCAGACCCGGGCCGGGTCTCTTTTGGCCGGCACGGAGAACGGTCTTTTCCGCTACGATGGGCTTCGTTTTGAGCGTGTGAGCCTGGGGTCCGACGTGCTGCTCGGAAATGTCTTCGCATTACATGAGGATGCCGCCGGGCGTCTGTGGGTGGGCCGTCAGAACGGGGTTGGATATCTCGAAGGGGGCGCATTTCATATCGTTCGCTTTCAGGGCAGAAATCTGCCCTTGTTTGCCGGCTCCACAATCTCCTCTTCTTCCGATGGAACGGTCTTCATCGCGAGCGATGACGCCCTGCTGGCCGGAAATCAGTCTCAGTCCTCTGGCGAATGGATTTTTCACCAGATCCCTGTTCCAGATCCCACGGCGCACGGTTTACCGCTGAAGGCGCACAGCGTCCTGGCGGGTCCGGATGGGTCCCTGATTGCCGGCTGCGGAGAAGGTATTTGCAGGCTCAAGGGTTCTCAATTGCGAAAGTGGGGAGAGAACGAGGGTTTACAGAAAGATAATTGGCAGAGTCTCTTTCTTACTTCCAGAGGCGACCTTTGGGCACTGGGAAATAAGCACATCGCCTCTCTTCCGCAAGGAGCATCCACCTTCCAAGAACGTGACGTCCCGGAAATGCACAATCCCGATGCTACCAATGCGATTACCGAGGACCGGCAAGGGCGAATTCTGACATCCAGCGGGACCGAGGTGCTGCGCTGGGAAAAGGGAGCCTGGAATCGTTTCGATGAGCGCCAGGGGCTGGTTCCGTATGGTATCGGGCCGGTGTTCGTCAATCCCACGGGTGAGGTTTGGTTCGCATCGAGCGGCCACGGGCTTAGTAGATGGCTCGGCTATAACCTTTGGGAGACCTGGACAACCGCGGAGGGCTTACAAAGCGACACGATTTGGGGTATCTTACGCGACCGAACCGGGCGGCTCTGGGTGGCTGATGACAGCGGACTTGCCTTTCTGGAGCCGGGTGGGAAAAGATTCACTCCTTGGCCGCTTCCCGGCTTGCCAAAAGGGCAGCGAGTTTCAGGCCTGGTTGAGTCCAATGACGGAGCCGTTTGGGTGGGCACGGGAAACAGCGTGGTTCGCATCGATCCCATTACCCACTTGACTACACGAGTGGACTGCCACGACTCTATTCGGATGGTTCAGGCCGATTCGCGGGGGCGCCTATGGGTGGGAACAAAGTCTGGGCTGCACGTGATCGCTCAGGCGCGCCCAGGTTCTGGATTCCAGGTGTCACTGAGCCTTGACAAGTGGACCTCGCATGTCACGGAGACTCCCGACGGACAGATTTTTGCTTATACCAGGAGTGGTCTCTTCCGCTTGGGCGGCTCCGTCTGGCACAAGATCGAGACCGGGCCCGGGTTGGAGTTAGGCGGTAACGATTCCCCCTTGGCTGCCGACGCACCGAATTCCCTGTGGGTCAATCAAGAGCCTGGAGTAGTTCATATTCAGATTCAGAACGACCGCGTCATTCACGTAGACAGGTACACGGAAAAAACGCTTGGGTCAGAACGAGCTTATTTCATAGAGCGTGATAGTCAGGGGCTTATCTGGCTGGGGCTGGATACCGGGGTCACATTTCTGGACGGTAAGACGTGGCACGTTTTGACCCAACAGGATGGCCTGGTCTGGAACGATACGGACGATCAAGCTTTCTTTGAAGATAGAGATGGCAGTATTTGGATTGGAACCAGTGGAGGGCTTTCGCATCTACTCGATCCTGCTTATTACACCAAGCCTGCCTCTCTCAAGTTGAATGCTCTGTCGGCGGCATTCGGGGATCGAAGCCTGGATCCGAATTCGGCGTCTTATCTCCCTTGGAGAAAAGCGCCCTTGGTCATCGACCTCGCCACTCCCTTTCGCGACGGCGGCACTTTCAAGCTTCGCTACCGGTTAGCAGGTTTGGAAGATCGATGGGTGGACACAACCAGCCATGAGATCCGCTATGCGCAACTTCCGCCGGGATCTTACACCTTTGAAGCGGTTGCAACGGATCCGGCGCTCGGCCAGGATTCGAACGTGTATCGAATTCCCTTTGTGATTAGTCCGCCCTGGTGGCTTTCCCGACCTGGGCTGGCGGCTGAATGGGGGCTGTTCATCCTGGCGATCGGCCTGCTTTGGAGATGGCGAGTGCGCGCCCTCATGTTGCGCCAGAGTGAACTGGAAGCAATGGTAGCCCAACGCACCGCGGATCTCGACAAGAAGAAGGAAGAAGCGGAAGCGGCCAACAAAGCGAAGAGCGAGTTCCTGGCCGCCATGAGCCATGAAATTCGAACACCCATGAACGGTGTGCTCGGAATGGCCAGCCTGCTTCTGGATACTCCTCTCAATGCCGAGCAAACCGATTGGCTGAACACCATCCGCCATTCGGGCGATTTGTTGCTGACGATCATCAACGACATTCTCGATTTCTCGAAGATCGAGGCCGACAAGCTGGAAATGGAGCGAATCGAGTTTGCGGTAGGAGCGGTGATACGGGACTGCAGCGCTCTGCTGCGCGAACAGATGCGGAAAAAGCAGCTCACTTTTACGGTGGATGTCGCACCCGACATTCCTGCATCGGTTTACGGCGACCCGACGCGCCTCCGCCAGATCGTCCTCAATCTGCTATCGAACGCAATCAAGTTTACTCCGGCGGGAACGGTGCATCTGCGCTTGTGGAGTGAGCAACAGAGCGGCGGCCGAGTCCGGCTGAACTTCGAGGTGGCTGACTCCGGTATCGGGATGGATGCCGCGGCGTTAGGTCGGCTTTTCAAGAATTTTTCGCAAGCCGATTCGTCCACCACACGGCGATACGGAGGAACGGGGTTGGGCTTGGCTATTTCGAAACGCCTGATCCAAATGATGGGCGGGGACATCCGGGTTCACAGTACAGTCGGCAAGGGCACGTGCGTGTCGTTCTTCATTGCAGCGGACGTGTGCGCCCAGTCTGAAACCGCGGCCTCGCTCTCCGCGCTCGCTGAGAACTGTCTTGAGAGTGAAAACCCGCTCTCGCAGCGAGCGACCCGTTTGTGGAGTGTCCTGCTGGCCGAAGATAATGCCATCAACCAAAAAGTGGCTCAGGCGATGCTGGCGCGCGAAGGCTGCACAGTGGACGTGGCCGAGAATGGATTGCGCGCCGTCGAGATGGCGAATTCGAAGGCCTATGACTTGATCTTGCTGGACTGCCAGATGCCCGAAATGGACGGCTACGAGGCGGCAGCCGCAATTCGCAAACTCGAAAACGAGAATCGTAAAACGCCCATCGTCGCGGCTACCGCCAGTGCGTTTGTGGAAGATAAGGCACGCTGCCTGGCGGCTGGGATGGACGACTACATCTCGAAGCCGATCACCACAGCTTCTTTAGCAGTGGTTCTCGAACGCTGGCTCAGAGTGAATGGACGACAGAACGCTTCAAGCGTTGAATCCACCGTGAGCTAGTTACTATCCTTCTTCGGCAATAGAAGGATTTGCCGGGCGCAGCTTTTAGTTTTGATATGAACCGGCTTTGGACCAGCTAACAATTGCGCGTTCAACGGATATCCGCTGGCGAAGGCCGACACCTGGTAGTCCCCTTCGGGAAGACCGTCGAAAAGGAACCTGCCATTCTTGTCCGATTGCGCGTAGCGTTGCAGACGATCGGATTTTAGTTCGACAATAATGCTCGCAACCGGCGACTTGACGGATTCCGGGTCGTGCAGTGCGTCAAAATCCAACCTCTCGGTCGTCGTGAATCCTTCCAGCCGGGCCGATTCCTCCGGATGATCCTTGTAAAAGAAAAGATACGCCAGATCCTCTCCGGCGTCCGACACTCTGCGGGTCCGGGTGCAAGTTCCGGTGAAGTAGTAGGCGCCGAATTCGTCGTTATTTGCATACACAAGGTACGTCTCGCCGATTTGAAAGTCGAAACCACAGTCGTCGAACGTGGTCCAGACGTCGAGGAAATCGGGGTCTTTTTTCTGATGATCGTCGGGCTTGGCCGTTTTCGCGGAATCGTCGTCATCTTCGTGTTTGAAAAGCGTTCTCACTTTCAAGCGGACTCGCATACCGCGATCCATCGCGGAATAAAACAGAGACGCCACATCATGGATGGTGTCCGCGGCTTGCAACCGGCGCTTTTCATCCGGCGCCAAACCCGGAAAGATGTTCAGATACGTGTCCTTCAACCGAGCCAAAGCCGCCCCCGAAGGACTCTGCTGCGCGTCGCTGTAGGCATCGTTCAATGACCGCATGGACGTCTGGTTGGTCATGTACCAGCGGCTCATGAAGATCGGCTCGATGGATTGGACCGTTCCGATGAAGACCAGATCGCTCGCGCCAACTTCATGGCAGCTGGCGAACGATGTTTCGCATTCACACGCGCTCAGCATCATGGAAGAAACCCATAAGAGCGAGAGCGCGCGAAGCGTCACATTAGAACCTCAACCTTAATTCTACCCAAGCCCTTCGCGGTGCGCCCGGCGAGAAGAACACTGCGCTCGTGACCGGGGAGCTACCCGCGTAGGGACCGGTGGTGTAGGTGAACGGGAAAGGGTCAGACTGGAAGGTGCCCTGAGCGGTCAGCGCCGTATTCGCAAGTTGTGCCGCCGTGTAGTATTCGTGGTTGAAAAGGTTATCGATCTGGACGGCCAGTTGCAGGTGCCGGGTAAGATCGTAATGGGCGCGGAAATTTGTGATCGCGTAGCCGGGTGAAACGCCGGGCCCGAGATAGTAGATACCATCGGCCTTGTAGGCATTGTTCTCATTGCCGCGCGCGTAGGAACTCGACACAACCACCTCGTTTAGGTCGAACGCGAGTTTCTTAGTGGCCTGGTAGTCCAGGTAGGCCTTCCCGGTTTGCTTTGGGATCAGCGGAATCCGATTGCCGGGATGAATGTAGATGTTGCCGCTCAGTCCGGGATATCCGGCCAACGAGCTGTCGCTAGTGTCGTTCGCCGAGCCGTCGACAGTCGCGGGGCTCTGGTAGGTGGCCGACAAAAAAGTCCAGTCGAACCCCCAGGTGAAATGCCCGATGCTCCCATCGAGATCGGCGTCGAACCCTTCCCGCTGGGTTTTGGCAAAGTTCTGGAAATACCCGGTGCCCAAGATCACGGATGAGACGAAAAGGATATCGTTGTGGTTTTCGGCGCGAAACGCCCCCACATTCCAATTCAGATTGTGGAAGTACGGAATCTCCGGCTTGCCGCGCAGGCCAGCCTCCCAGGTATACGTGACTACCTGCTGCAGCGGCGGATCGGCGGCCAATGCATTCGGCAGGGCGCAGGGGTTGGCTGGATCGGCGCAGCCCAGCTCGATGGACGTTGGAGCGCGGCTGCCCTGCGAGTATCTCGCGTAGGCATTCACGCTGGAGATCGGACTCCAGGTAATCCCGACGGCGGGATTGAATCGCTGATATACGTAATTCCCGTCGAGCGAGCCGGGCCCGGGAATAGGATTGATCCGGTCGGCATTGTCGATCCTGAACCGGTTGTAGCGGCCCGAGACTGTAACGTTCAGCTTCTTGGAAAGCGTGAGCGTATCGGTGAAGTAGAGGCTCCAGTTGGGAGTAAGGCCGTGCAAGTTGACCTCGGAATTAACGGGCGCGCCGTCGGCCATGGTGGATCCGTCCTGCCATGCCGGGACGCTGGTGAGCGTCAAGTTGGGATTGACGTACGCGTAGTCCGTGGTCTGTGTGTAGGTGACGCTGCCGCGGTCCAACTCCGCGCCGGCGGCGAACAGGTTGCGCCCGGGCATCTTACTTCCGATCTGGGGCTTGGTGATCCACGTAAATTGCCCCGAAAATCCGTATTCGTTCTGGATTTCTTTCGAGTAGATGTTGACGCCATCGCAGGTCCCATCGGGGTCGCCCAACACCAGTGCTTCCGCGATGCAAGGCCACTTCGGAAACGGACTGTTCGAGATGTTGGCGCCGCTGGTTGGGAAGCCCGTGTAGCCCGCGGCGCTGAGGGTCGCCTGTTCCTGTGGAGTCGGCTGATAAACTTCATTACCGAGCACGTCAGTGTTGAAATTGGCGTCAATTCCCTCCGTGCGGATGTTGCGGTACCAGGCGTTGCCAGAGAACGTTAGCTGGTCGTTGAAAGTGTGCCGGGCGATGAAATTGAAAGAGGGAGAGCGATTGGCAGTGCTGTCCGGAATGGAATAGACGCTCGAATAATCGGTTTGGAGCAGGCGATAGTCCTGCAGGCCGTTCCCGATCAGAGTGTTGTACGCGTAGGACATGGTGAGCGCGAGCTCGGTTTTGTCATTGTGCCAGCCCAGCCGCGCGAACCCTTGACGGACGTCCGAAGGCGAATCGAAGCGCCAGCCCGATTCATGGAATCCGAGCCCGGACAAAAACCAGTTGAACCCGTTGGGCTTGGAGCCGCCCCACTGGCCTTCCGCCTCCTTCCGTCCGCTGCTGCCGTACAATACGTCCCCGCCCCAGCCGGGATTGGTGAGGCCGCTCTTGGTCTGTATCGTGATCGCTCCTCCCAGCGTGTTCAACCCGAACAGAGGGTCTGATCCGGGCACGAGCGTGACCTCTGAGATCGAGTCTTTGGCGATCAGATCCCAGCTCACCACGTCGCCAAACGGCTGATTTTGCCGAACGCCGTCCACGTAGACCGAGAGGCCCTCGGGCGTGCCGAGCAGCGGTGACGCGGTGTAGCCACGGTAATTCACGTCGGGCTGGAATGGGTTGCCCTGCATTTCGTTGAGATACACGCCGTTGAGCTCCCGGTTCATGAAATCCCCGAGCTCGAGCGCGCCACTGTTTTCGATGTCGGCCGCGGTCGCGGTCTGGACGGGACCCGCGATCTGGTCCCTGGTGAGATCCGTTCCCGCGAGCGGCGTCACCGAGACCACATCCACTTTGGCGGCTTGACCGCTCAGAGCCATCGTGAGGGTGCGCGAGACGGGCGTCGCGGACTGCACATTGATTTGCACGGACTGCGTGACGAACCCGTCCTTGGAAATCTCCAGCCGGTATCGGCCGTAGGGCAAGTTTTCGAGCGTGTAGGTCCCTAGTGCGTCAGTTTGGAAGCTGCGCTGGGTTCCCGGGGTGGAACCCTCCAGTTTTCCCGAAGCTTGCATCGCCGCCCCGCTGGGGTCCTTGACCTGGACGCGGATCTCGCCCGACGGATTCTGGGCGCGCAACGTGAGAGCCGCAAACAAAAGGACCGCAAGAAAACGAGTCACTAACGAAACCTCCTCAGGGGTTGATCGGTATGAAAGTACTTCTTGTAAGCTTCGATCCAGTTGGTTGCGATTTCACGTTGGGCGGTCGCCAAATCAAGCTGTCCATCGCAGACCAAGTCGCGCAGATGATCCTCCAGCGCGTCCTTTACCTGGGCGTTCCAAACGGTTGCCGTATAGGACTGCGGCCACAAGTTATGAATGTCGTCCGCCCCTCCCAGAGCGGGCGTGATCAGATAGTCCACCTCGTAAGCGCTGGGCTCGGCGGCCGGGATTCCGTATTCGTCAAATACTTTTCTCCGGAGCGCCACGGGTACGGCCTTGTTCTTGGTGTTTGACTCCCTGCACACCTCTCCCCGGCTCACAAGCACAGTGGCGCCGGGAGTGAGGCTGGGATTCGGAACCGTGACAGCCACCGAGCGCGGGGCTGGCCGCTCCGGCCAAGCGTGAGAAACGACGTAGGTGACGGCCACGAACCCGAACGCCGCGGCCGCCGCTCGAAACCAAGGCCGCCAGGGCGTTCCCTGAGCCGCCGTCCGCTGAGGCTCCGCGAGCCGAGCGAGCTGTGCATGCAACAAAGCGCGCGGGCCATCGGGAGGCGGAATCTGCACATCGAAGTTCCGCCGGTGCATGCGGATAAACTCGCCGATCGCGGCCTCGATTTCCTGTTTGCGCGCCCGGCAGGCCCAGCAAGCGGCCAGATGCGACTGGACGCGCCCGGCGTCCCGCGCGGAAAGCTCGCCGTCGGCGGCCAGCAGCAGTTCCTGATCGGAGAGATGAGATTCTTCGGACAGCATTCTGGATCTGAGATTGCCTTCTATCGCAATATTCCTCTGGATGCCGTCCTGTTCAGCCTATTTCGGCGAAGTCGCGGAAATCGCCTTCTCGATCCCCTCGCGAGTGCCGTCAACGTTCTTCGCTCCCGCGAGATACGTCAGAGCTGCCACGCTGGGGCTGGCCGAGGCGTTTGCGTCCTTGAGGACTTTATCTAACGCGGCCGCCCGCAGGAATCCACTGAACACCTGTTCGGAGACTTGCCCGGTAGTGAATTTGGTGACTCCTCCATCCAGGATGGTCGGAGCGAAGAACGGGTGCGCCACGCCGAGACGGCTGGCCTCGGTATAAAGGATCTCCCCCACCAATTGCATCCGCTGCGGCGAAAACGTCTGCGAATCTCCTAAGCCAATGATGAGCAACTTCCTGGCGCCCAGGCTGCCTTTCGGCGGTGCGAGCAACAGCGTCTCGCCGAGTTCGCCGCGGAACAGGTTGAGGGCCCGGATGCGACCAAGCAGGCCCTTTAGCTTTTCATTCGCCTCCACCAGGGAGCCGTGCAAGGTATTCACAGGCGAAGAACGAAACAGGCAGATTACCTGAAGATCCGTCTGGGTGTCGGCCGGGCTCTGCGCCAGCACCTGCACGGGAATTGGAGCATTGGGGATGTCGATCGGAGCCGGTTGAGTCTGCGCATGCGCGATGGGCCCAAGGCAAACGAGCAGCGCGATCCATAGTGATAATCTCATCGTCGTATTTTGCAACCTTGGCCCTGCAATTGCAATCCAAAGATGTAGAAGGTGGGGTCTTAAGAATGTTGGCCGGAGCTATTGCCGCAGTTTTGTTAGTATTTGCACTGTTCCTATCGATGCTTTCGTCTTCTCCGAAAGACGACACCGAGTGGACTCCCGACACAGAGGCGTGAACTTTTGCCACGTCTTTCGTCACGTTGGGACATTCTGTCTCAGCGGATCGGTGCAAAGGTGAACGTCAGCAGGAAAATCGCAAGCGCGGCAAGTCCCAGGGCCGTTCGGGTCTCATCCAGCTTGGTAGCGTCGAAAATCACAGGGTGCCGCAGTGCGAAGAAGAACAGCAGAGCGGCCCACACCCACCAACTGGGCGAATAGAAGTATCCCAACGGCAACAGCGCCAGCACGAAAACACGCGATAGCAGCTTGTGCCACCGGCCGGTGAATGCATAAAGGATATGCCCGCCATCCAATTGCCCGATCGGCAGCAGGTTGAGCGCCGTGGCTAGAATGCCCACCCAAGCGGCTCGCGCGACGGGGTGCAGCAAGATGTCGGCGGAACGGACGTGCGGGAAGCAGACCATCTCAAAGATTCGCTGGATCAAGGGAACACCAAATGTGTAATCTCCCTGTTCGGCAATTCCGTGAATTGGCTTTGATAGGGCGATCCCAACGGCTAGCGCCGGCAATAGCACCACGAAGCCAGCGATCGGCCCCGCGATTCCGACGTCGAAAAGGGCTTGACGCGTGTAGATAGGCGAACGAATCCGAATGAATGCGCCGAGCGTTCCGATGGGTGAGGGAAACGGAAGAAAGTAAGGCAGGCTCGCGTCGATTCCGTAGTACTGGCACGCGAAATAGTGACCGAGTTCGTGTGCTAGCAGGATGGTTATCAGCGTAAGTGAATACGCAAGCCCACTGACGAGGAGCTGCGGCTGTTGTAAGGCTCGAAATACGTGCACGAGATCCTCGAGTTCCAGCGGGTGCCCGGCCTGAAACTCCTGGGCAAATACGACGCCGACCAGCGTAGTGGTGCAGAGCGTCAGCCCGAGCAGCGCCCAATGCAACGCCCATCGCGCCGTTGAGATTGTGTCTCGCGGAAAAGTGAGCGCGGCTCTCAACGCGTAGCTCGATGAGAGGGGAACCACGGCGCTACTGCAGGGACTGCAGCTCCTTGCCGGGCTTGAACCGCACCGCCTTGCCGGGCGGGATGGCAACCTCGGCGCCGGTGCGCGGGTTGCGGCCGATGCCGGTCTTGCGAGGGCGGACGTTGAAGATGCCGAAGCCGCGCAACTCAATGCGCTCGCCATGTGACAGGGCCCGCTTCATGCTCTCGAAAACGGTTTCCACGGCCATCTCGGCCTTGGTCTTGGTGATTCCGGTTTTGTTGACGACTTCGTTGATGATGTCGAGCTTGATCACGGTCTCCCCCTCGCGATTGAAACCTGAACGGAGCGCGTGCGGCTTGGCCCCGCGATTCCTCCGCCGCCCCCAAGGAGGGAGCAAACCTCATGATAGGATTAGGGTTAGGGAGTTGTCAAGCAGGTCTGACCTTCTTCAGGTGAGCCGTAGATGGACGCTCCCGAAATTTGTCGAGTCAGGCAGTCGTGGGCGTCCGCCTCAAGCAGACGCAACGCCGCGTCCTTCACCAGCCGTTCGGCATCGGTGCCTGCCTTGATAGCCATCTGCGCAAGCTGCGCCTCCTGCTCCGGAGTCAAGTGGACTTCCATTGTCTTTAGGATACGGGAAGCGCGTGCTTCACTTCCCCACCAAATGCCCCGCGTCGTGTTCGTTTTCCAGACAAGTTTCATCGAGCAGGTCCGTGTCGGGCACTAGAAATAACTTCAGCTTGACGGTCCAGGGCTTAGTGTAGGCCTTTGGATCGTCGACGGTGACGTCCACCTCCATGCGCCCGAAATTCACCCGCCGCAATCGTTCGGTTACTTTGGCCCGGTCAGTCAAGGGGCTGCCGGAGCGGTCGAGCCACTGTCCGTCCCGAAAGCCGTTCGTCTCGACCACTAACGCGTTGCCATCCCACTTCCCGATCGAGTATCCATTCCAGGAAGGGTTTGGGTCCACCGGAAGCGGCCGGCCGTCCAGGAAGATCTGGCGGTAGCTGGTGTCGCGTTCAGCCAGAATGACAAGCAGTCCGGGAAGCTGCACGATTTTCCGATAGAACGCATCCGTATGTGATAGCCGCAGGAAGCCGATGGGGAGGCACTTTGTGCCGGGATCGTCTTTCCCGTTCTGTTCCGACCGCGCCTTCACCAACTCCGCCGCCCAGGGTTGATAAGGGAGACCGCCCTTGAGTCCCCAACCGAAGTTCATGAACTCCTGGCTCACCTCCTGGTCCGGGCAGCCGCCGGGCGGACAAGGTCGGTTCTTCTCCGCGTCCCAGAGTCCTGACAAATCCGGCCTTCCGTCGGCGGTCTTGGGCGCGGGCGCGGCAAGATTAGGAGAACCGTCCGGATTCCTTGGGATTCCAGCCGTCGGGTAATGCAGCCACTGGGCCGATGCGGAGGCGCAGGTTACCGCCAAGAGGGCGGCCAGCGATGCCTTCTTAAGGACCATTGTCTAATTTACGCCAAATCTTTCCAAAAAACCGTCGTGTCGCAAAATCGTCCATCGGGAAACAGCGCATAGTTCGGGATGATGCCGGCTTTCGTCCATCCCAAGCGCATGTACAACCTCTCGGCATCTCCTCCCGTCACCGTATCCAACACGAGGAGCGTTTTGCCAGCAGCCCGGCTGGCTCCCTCGGCCTGTTCCATAAGACGTCTCGCGAGTCCTTGGCCGCGTGCTGAGCGATGGACCAGCAATTTCGCGACATCCGCGCGATGCGGTTGGTTGGGAGGAGTCGCCGTTATGATCTGGACCGTTCCCAGCAATTCGGAATCGAGAAAAGCCGCCAGTAAAATGCGCTCGCCCCACTCCACTCCCTCGGCGACCTTTTCGAAAAAGGACTCGGCCTCGGCCTTCGAAAGCGACGCCATAAAACTGACAGAGGCGCCTCCTGCCACGCAGTCGAGCAGGACTCCCGCAAGTGCCGCGACGTATTGACGACCTTCCGCCGCGCTCAGCCGCCGGATCTCGATCACCTTCAATGCCCGCTGATTCCGCCCCAAGCCGAAGTCAAGTGATAGAAGGCCGCCGGACCGATCATTTCAACGCGGCGAATTTTGCCGTTCTCAATCAGGAACGCCTCGGTAACCAGGATGCTGGAGGGCGAATTGAAGAAGGAGAACGTATACGGGCGGCCGTCCGACAGGATGCCCGACTTCACCGTTCCCTGATCGAACACCACGTGCGCCCAAACCACGCCGCGCTCGGCATCCACCAGCGGATAACGGCGGTCATGAATGGACTGAACCACAAAATAGTAGCCCAGTTTGAACTGCGACATGCAATCCATCGCAAAGCCGTTGATCGCGTCCTTGGGCTCGTTGGGAGACCGCGGCACGTTGGTGGTGTGGGAGCCGTTTTCAATGCGGTCGCAATCGTTGGTGAACGGATAAGTTCCGGTGCCGTTGACGCCTTTACCGTCGTTTTTCTCGAGACCGCTGAAGTACGCGTCGGCGATGGAAATCATCTCCGGGCGCGAGAGCCGCTGCGCGGCAGGAAGCGTTTTGAACCACATGTCCTCGGGCTTGTAGCCGGGTTTATCCAGCTCGGCGATGTTGGCCGGACCGCCGCCGCCTTGACGGAAGTAGATGCTTTCAATTTCGGTGATGCGGCCGAGTTGGATGCGCAGGCGCAGGCTCATCAGGAGCGGCTTGTCGGCTTCATGCATGGTGCCCATGAAGACCACTTGGCCGGCCTCCGGGTCGGCGAAAATGTGCTTATAGTTGCCGGGACCTTGTACGGTCTTCCAGAAGCCGTCGCCCAGTTGAATGACCTGATCGTTCTCGGTGTACTTCACGTCCGCCGACAGCGGCAGGCGCTTGGGGTCGTGCGCGGCCAGAGCAGCCAGATATTGATTGACCACGTCCTCCAGACAAGCGCGGTTGCAGTTGAGCGGGATGGGCCCGGTGGAGGCTTCCGCGTTAGGCGAAAGACAACCGGCAAGGAGTCCGGCGACGATCGCGGCACCGCCGAGGGCGACAAGGGTAGAGCGCATGGTCAGTTGGTTCTCCTGGGATCGGATTCTATCAGGTCCGGGCCGTCAGGTCGGGAAAAGTGGCATAGTGGGAGCATGGCGCGAGGCTGGGAAAGCAAGTCGGTCGAATCTCAGATCGAATCCGCCGAAGATCGCGCGGCGATGTCGAAACTGCCGAAGCTCTCGCCCGAAGAGACCGAACGCCATCATAAGCGCGAGAGCCTGCTGCTAACACGCGTGCGCGTGATGCACGACTTGGAAACCTCCAAAAATCCGGGCTATCGTAAGACGCTAGAGGCGGCGCTGAAGCATCTGGACGACAAGATCGCGGCCCTTGCGTAATGCTGCGCCTCTTTTGTAGTGCAGTTCTCGGGTGTAGCGCAGTTCTCGGGTGCTGTGCAATTCTCGCGGGCTCCGCAATGGCGCAACAGTTTCATATTGACCATGTGACGGTGGCGGGCAAGAATGTCGAAGCCATGGAGAAGGCGCTGATCCAGGTCGGAATCCAGAGCCAGTACGGTGGTCCCCATTCCAATCACGCGACCGAGATGGCGCTCGCGAGTTTTCCGGATGGCTCCTATCTGGAGCTGATCGCGATCCAACCCAAAGCCGATCCGGCCGCGCTGGCTGCCCACGAGTGGCATAAATTCATGGAAGCCGACGCTGGTCCGTGCGCCTGGGCGATTCGTCCGGCGGATTTCGGGGCTGAGGTAGAGAGATTGCGCGTGTCCAAGATTGATGTGAGTGATGCGCGCAAGAACGGACGCAAGCGGCCAGACGGCGTGCAGCTCGACTGGGAGACCGCGCAGGTCGGACCGACCAACGGCGGTTTCTTTCCGTTCCTGATTCACGATTTCACGCCGCGCGACAATCGCGCATTCCCCGCCGGCAAGCCGTCCACCACCGAATGGACCGGCATCGCCAAAATCGTGATCGCAGTTAAGGATTTGGACGCCGCGATCGCGCGATATCGGCAAGCCTACTGGATAGACCCGCCACAACGGCAGGAGGACGCCGAATTTGGCGCGAAGCTCGCTTGGTTCCGCGGAACGCCGGTGGTGCTGGCGGCGCCACTCTCGGCCAAATCATGGCTGAGCGCCCGCCTCGAACAGTTTGGCGAAGCGCCCTGTGCGTTCATCCTCGGCGCACGGAAAGGCTCCCACGTCACGGTGGGACCTAAGTCTAAATGGTTCGGACACTCGGTGTCTTGGGCCGATGCGGAAAAGCTCGGCTGGCATCTAGGCTTCGAACCAAGATGAAGCTGCTGGCCCTTCTGCTCGCGCTCGCACCGTTTGTCTCTGCGCAACTCCAAATCGATCCCGTGATCGCAGCCGAGATCGCCAAAATCAAAGCCATCGACAATCATGCGCATCCAGTCCTGCCCGCCGCCGGTGACACCGAGTACGATGCGCTTCCGGTGGAGCACATGGACCCCTACACCGAACCCGTCCGGACTCGCGTGGGAATCGCGCCAGCCGCCGAAGCCTCCCGCCAGCTTTTCGGCAACGCCCAGAAACGCGCCTTGATCGAGCAAAAGCGCGAAGGCTATCCGAATTGGGTGTTGGACCAACTGGGAATCGAAACCATGCTGGCCAATCGCGTTTCGCTCGGGCCCGGTCTTGCGCCGCCGCGATTTCTCTGGGTGCCCTTCGAAGACGCTTTGATGTTTCCGCTCGACAACCGCAGCCTGGCGTCGGCCAATCCAGACCGCAAGGCGTTCTTTGACGACGAAGATCGCCTGCTCGCGCGTTATCTGAAGGAATGCGGCTACGCTAAACCGCCCGCGTCGCTCGGCGAATATTTGCAAAAGATCGTGGACCCGACGCTCGATCGTCACAAGCGCGGCGGCGCCGTGGCGATCAAGTTTGAAGCGGCCTATTTGCGATCGCTCGATTTCGACGAGGTGTCTCGCGCCGAAGCAGACGCAGCGTACACGCACAAGGCGGCGTACAAAAAGCTCCAGGATTTCCTCTTCCGCCACATCGCGGCCGAGGCCGGGGGGCTCGGGATGGCGGTACATCTGCACGTGGCCTGGGGCCCGGGCGGCTATTTCCACATCGCGGGAACCAACCCACTGCTGCTCGAATCGGTGTTCAACGATCCGCGCTTGCATGGAACCAACTTCGTTCTGCTGCACGGAGGCTGGCCGTTTACTCGCGAAATCACGGCTCTGTTAACCAAGCCAAATGTTTACACCGATTTCTCCGCGCAAACATTGCTGAATTATCCGCGGACCGTGGCTCAGGTGCTCCGCGAGTGGCTGGAATTTGCGCCCGACAAAGTTTTGTTTGCGACGGATGCCTATCCTTATTCTGACGAGATGGGCTGGGAACAATCCGGCTGGGTTGCCAGCGACACCGGCCGTCAGGCGCTTGGCCTGGCGCTGACCGGAATGTTGAATGACGGGGAAATCACGCGGGATCGCGCGTTCGAGCTGGCGCACATGCTCCTGCACGATAACGCCGCGAAACTGTATCACCTGGATAAACTCTACGATCTCAAATAGCCTGCTATCCTGAAGTGGCAAGCGTTTCCCGCCAGGAACATCAACTTGAAAATTGGTTTTGTAAGTCTCGGCTGCCCCAAGAACCTCGTGGATACGGAGGTCATGATGGGCGAATTGTCCGAGCGCGGGCACGAGCTGACATCGCAGCCGGCGGACGCCGACGTACTCGTGGTGAATACGTGCAGCTTCATCGATCCGGCCAAGCAAGAATCCATCGATACTATTCTCGAAATGGCCGAGTACAAGAAAACCGGCCGCGCGCGGAAGCTGATCGTGGCGGGATGTTTGGTGGAGCGCTATCGCGATCAGATTCGCGGCCAGCTTCCCGAAGTGGACGCGCTCATCGGCACCAACGAACTCTCGAAGATCGTGGCGCTGTGCGAGGGGTTCGAGCCTGCGTCGACCGCGCTGGAACCTTATCTCTACCACGACCTCACGCCGCGCGTACTCGCGACCGCGAACCATTTCGCATACATCAAGATCGCCGAGGGCTGCGATCATCCATGCTCGTTTTGCGTGATCCCGCAGTATCGCGGCAAATTCCGCAGCCGGCGGTTTGAATCGGTGATCGCCGAAGCCACGCGGATGTTTGCGCAGGGCGTGCGCGAGATCAATCTGATCGGGCAGGATACCACCTCGTACGGCGTGGATCTCGGCATTAAGGACGGCCTCGCGCAGTTGATGGCGCGGCTGGCGCAGATTGAGACCGCCCATCAGAAATGGATCCGGTTCCTGTACTGTTATCCGAACCGCATTACGCAGAAGCTGCTGGACACCATCGCCGAGCACGCGGCTTTAGTAAAGTACATCGACATGCCGCTGCAGCACGCGAGCGCCAACGTGTTGAAGCGCATGAAGCGCGGGTCGCATGGCGATTTCTTTTTGAAGCTGCTGGAGCGAATACGCGCGACCATCCCCGGCGTGGCGATCCGGACCAGCATGATCGTTGGCTTTCCGGGCGAGACCGAAGCGGACTTCGAGATCCTGTGCGATTTCGTGAAGGCCGCGCAGTTCGATCGGCTGGGCGTCTTCTCTTATTCGGACGAAGACACCAGCGCAAGTTTTCAGCTGGACGCCAAAGTGGACGGCCGCGCCATTTACCAGCGCAAGCGCACGCTGATGGCGCTCCAGCGGCGGATTTCGAAATCGAGGAATCGCAAGATGATCGGCCGCCAAGTGGACGTCCTTATCGAAGGCCCCTCGCCCGAAACCGAGTTGCTGTGGCAAGCGCGCATGTCCACGCAGGCGCCAGAGATCGACGGGTTCTGTTACGTGAACGATTTCGCCGGGGCCGAGCCACATCGCGGCGAGATCCGCCGCATGCGAATCACCGAAGCACACGATTACGATTTGATCGGAACGCTGGATGCGCCGACGGAGACGCCCGCCGCCGCGGTGAAGGACGCGTTTCCGATTCTCGCGATGCGATGAAGTGCCCCATCTGCAAAAAGGAAGCTTCCTCGGATAACGAGTTCTATCCCTTCTGCAGCGAGCGCTGCAAGCTGATCGACCTCGGCAATTGGGCTAGCGAGAAATACGTGATCTCGACGCCGGTGCAGCCCGAGGATCTCGAGAACGATCGCATGGGCGAAAGCCCGAACGACCATGACCTTTAGTTCCCCGCCCCGGCGCAACTCTACCGCGTTTCTGATCGCGACCTGGTTTGGCTGCGGCTTCGCACCCATTGCGCCCGGAACGGCCGGCTCACTCGCGGGACTGCTCATTGCGATCGCGTTATATTATTACGGCGGATACGGCCGCGGCACTCTGTTGCTTCTCACCGTGACTCTGCTCGCTCCGGCAATCTGGGCGGCCGGTGTTGTGGCGAAGCAAACCAATCAGCCGGATCCGCAGATCGTCGTGGTCGACGAAGTGCTGGGGCAGTGGATCACGCTGGCGGGGGCGGCAACCTTCAACTGGAAGACGTGGCTCGCGGCGTTCGCGCTGTTTCGCCTTCTGGATGTTTGGAAACCCGCGCCCGCGCGCCAGCTCGAACGTCTGCCAGGCGGCTGGGGCATTGTAGCTGATGACGTGATGGCGGGGCTTTACGGCGCGCTTGCTATATTCGTATTAGATCGTTTTCATCTATTCTCTTATGGCATCTAAGAAGGACTCGAACGGCCGTCCGCAGATTTCCACCGTGACTCCAGAGG